>Ga0265299_10003416_pt1 | contig 15506 bp, 12 predicted proteins | sample AusTroGonzalo_MG_4_FD_193485 | JGI IMG/M metagenome (GOLD analysis project Ga0265299, IMG submission 193485) | Bovine rumen microbial communities from tropical cattle in Woodstock, Queensland, Australia - Gonzalo_02 | ecosystem: Host-associated > Mammals > Digestive system > Stomach > Rumen ... | reverse complement strand
GCTGACAGCACCTTCACGATGCTGCACCCCGAGGGCTTCAGCTACTTCGAGCTCCTTCGCCGCAAGCTCAAGTGGAACTATCTGCCCCAGTCCGAGCGGCCGATCCACACCCCCGAGAAGTCCTGATCAGGACTTGCGCCCGCCCCATGCTCAATCTGCTTTCACTCAAGGACTTTGTCATCGTCCCGGAACTGACGGTCGAGGCCGCAGAGGGGCTCACGTGTCTCACGGGCGAAACGGGTGCCGGCAAATCCATCCTCATCGACGCGCTGGAGCTCGTCCTCGGCGCACGAAGCGACACAGGACTCATCCGCGAGGGCGCCCAGCGCACTGAAGTTGCGGCCGAATTCTCCATGACGCCCCGGGCAAAAAACTGGCTGGAGAATGCGGGGCTTGATGCCTGCGACTCGATCCTTCTGCGCCGCACGGTCGATGTGAAGGGCCGGTCCCGCTGCTGGATCAACGGCTCGCCCGTCACCGTCGCGCAGAGCCGGGAGCTTGGCGAGCGGCTCGTGGACATTCACGGCCAGCATGCGCACCAGTCGCTTCTAAAGCCCGCCTTCCAGCTGCAGCTTGTGGACGGATTCGGCGGGACGCGGCCCCTGCTCCTTGCCGTGCACGGCGCCTGGGAGAGCTGGCAGAAGGCGGCCCGGCGCCTGAAGGAAGCCACTTCCGACAAGGACAAGCTTGAAGCAGAAGCCGAGCGTCTTTCCTGGATGAACGAGCTGCTGACCGAACTCAATCCCGGCCCTGACGAATGGAAGAAAATCTCTGAAGAGCACGCCATGCTCTCCAACGCCGCGGACATCGTGATCAACGTGCGCGCGGCGATTGACAACCTCACCTCGGGCGAGGCGAACGCGCTCTCGCTTCTCGGCCAGGCGCAGCTTGAGCTCTCCCAGGCAGGCAAGTTCGATCCCAAGTACGAAGAGCTGAGCCAGGCCCTCGAAGAGGCCTCCTCCATCATTGATGACTGCGCGCACGATGTCTCTCGCCGGCTTGACCGGATCGACATGGACGAGGATCACTTCGCCCAGCTCGACGAGCGGCTGAACGCCTTCTGGCGCATGTCGCGCAAGTTCCAGCGCGCCCCCGAGGACATCTATGCGCTCTGGGAGCAAACCCAGACGCGGCTCTCGGAGATCGAGCAGAGCGCCGACATTGATGCGCTTGAGCGCGCAGAGAAGAAAGCCAAGGCGAACTTCCTTGAAGAGGCGGCAAAACTCACCGCCGCACGCCAGGAAGCCGCCCGGAAGCTCTCGCAGGCCGTCACGCAGGAAATGCAGGTTCTTGCCATGGCAGGAGGCAGACTTGAAATTGCGCTTCCCCCCGGCGCTCCGTGGGCGGGCGGCATGGAGCATTGCGAGTTTCTCGTGAGCGGCCACGCCGGAGCCACGCCCCGGCCGCTCACCAAAGTCGCCTCTGGCGGCGAGCTCGCCCGCATTTCGCTTGCCATCGCGGTGATCACGGCTCAGATCACCCCTGTGCCAACGCTCATTTTCGACGAGGTCGACTCAGGAATCGGAGGCGCCGTCGCCGAAGTTGTGGGCAGACTTCTGCGGCGTCTCGGCGAATCCCGCCAGGTGCTCTGCGTCACGCACCTGCCACAGGTCGCAGCCTGCGGCAACCATCAGTGGCGCGTGGAAAAGCACACCGAGAACGGCCGCACGGAAAGCTCGCTCTCCCCGCTCTCCTCTGACGAGCGTGTTTCGGAAATCGCCCGCATGCTGGGCGGCTCGGTCATCACCGAGGCCGCAAGAAAAACGGCAGCCGAAATGCTCTCTGCTGCTGAGCGTTAGACGGCGGGCCCGCTGTTCCGGTGGCAGCCGCCAGGCGTTCTCGCTATCGGGATATTGCCTGTTTTATCCGACCATCCTGGTCATAGTTCCAAAGAACGCCCAGGCAAAGAGCAGCAGCCAGATAACGGTCAGCGCGACGGACGGGGCCAGTGCACCTACCTCTTTTCCTCTTCTCCTGACGGGAAGCGCAATCCGGTCAAGCCCGCAGGCAATAACATACCCGAAAAGCAATGACAGCGAAATAACATACCTCCCCTGCGGCTGATAGTCACGCGCGTAGGATTGCCAAAAATGCAGCGCCAGAGTGATCCCAATCGATACAACCATCGTCAGAAGCAACAGGCCGTCCATTTTGCACTGCTTCTGACGGATAGCATTCACAAGCGCAAGCAGCGTCCCACAAGCGAGAACGGCGCCATAAGCCCGGTACAGCTCCAAAGGAAGATAGTGGATCATGTATCCGAAGACCCCCACAAAACTCTGTGCAGTGAGGCGGATCCATTCAGAATCCCGGAATTTGAGAAAATCTATGATTGAGATGCCACTATCACGAAGACACACATAGTCATATCGAACGTACCCAAGCGGCCTGAAATGCTCGCGGGAGCGAAGTTCTGAGAAAAGGCCAAAAACATCACCGTCAAGCACAAAATAGTTGCGAAGGAAAAACCAGCCGGCAAAAAGAAAACAAAGCCCGGCAATCAGCATGCCGCGCTTAAGAATCAGCCCCTTTTTATCGAAGATACCGCCATCCAATAAAACGGATGCGATGCAGAAAAACGCGCACATCAAAATCCACCCGTAGATTGAATAGTAGGAAAGCAGTCCTATCGAAATGCCTGCCGCAAGTCCGACGCAAGACTTGACTGGCCACTTCTGACGGCGCCCCTCGACCATGTAGTACAGCATCATGCTCACGGCAAACAGAGAGAGCGAGTCGTTGTTCTGGTACATGCCAAGAAACATCACCTGCGGTAAAAAGCAGACCAGGCTCGCAAACAGCAGGGCAGAGCTGCGCCGTTCAAGGAGAAGTCCTCCCAGCCGCAGACAGAATATGCAGCATCCCGTGACAGAAAGGACGCTGCACATCCGCGATGCGGCAAGGAGCGCGCGAGGGGAATCGGTAAACAGCGCGACTGCACTTTTGAAGGCCGCGCCAACTATCGCACTGAGGTAGGGTCTCAAAGCATAGGAAAAGCCCCATCCGTCGATGAGGATTTCCTTCTCACCTCCGGTCGGAAGACGCCCCGCTGCACTGATCCAATCAGACAACAGCAGCCGCCCCGCTTCATCCGGACACTGGTCTGTCGGCAGCAGCAGAGCGCCCGCCAAGCAGAAAGAGAAACACAAAAGAATTAGACCGTATTCAGCGGTTGATAACCGTCTGATGCCATGCTCCAAACTGGTCAAGGTCACACCTCATGCCAGCGAATGATTCCAAGAGCTTTTGGTTCCAATACCACTGGCGAATCAACAGCTGGCTAATCGTTCACAACCTTGACGCTCGGCATCACGCGGCTCATGTCGCGGCTGGCCGCCGCAATTTCAGCCGCAGCCCTGAGCGCAATCTTGCGGTAGATGGCCGCAACCTCCCCATCCGGGTCGGCCGCCACCGTGGGCCTGCCCGAATCAGCCTGCTCGCGGATCGAGGAGTCGAGCGGCAGCTGCCCCAGGACGGGCGCCTTGTACTGCTCGCTCATGCGGCGTGCGCCGCCCTCGCCGAAGATGTGCTCGAGGTGGCCGCACTTGGGGCAGCGGAAGAGCGCCATGTTCTCGACGATCCCGAGGATCGGCACGTTGACCTTCTGGAACATCCTCAGACCCTTCTTCGCATCCAGCAGCGCAATATCCTGCGGCGTCGTCACGATCACAGCGCCCGTCACGGGAATCGACTGCGTGAGCGTGAGCTGAATGTCGCCGGTTCCGGGAGGCATGTCGATGACAAGATAGTCAAGATCGTGCCAGTTCGTCTGGTTGAGGAGCTGCGTGAGCGCGCTCGAGACCATGGGGCCGCGCCAGATCATGGGCTCATCCGGATCGATCATGAAGCCGATGGAGTTGATTTCAAGGCCGAGGGACTCGATCGGCTCCATGTGCTCTCCGTCGATCGTCGTGGGCTGCCCGCTCGCCCCGAGCATCATGGGCTGGGAGGGGCCGTAAATATCCGCGTCCAGCATGCCCACGCGTGCGCCTTCGGCAGCGAGCGCCAGGGCGATGTTGGCAGCCACGGTGGACTTGCCAACGCCGCCCTTGCCGCTGCTCACGGCAATGATGTTGCGCACGTTCTGAAGCGTCTTGAGCGTGCGCTGCACGCGGTGCGCGGCAATGGCGGGAGACACGGTCACGAACACGGTCTTGAACCCTGCCTCTTCCAGCGCTTCGCGAACCAGCTTTTCAATCGCCGCCTTTGTGGAACGCACGGGGTATCCGGGATTGATGGTGACGCTCGCGGCGTCCTGCTGAACACTGCATTCCTTCACGGCGTGCAGTTCGGAAAACTTTCTGCCGCTCACCGGATCGATGAGCGAGCCCACCAGCTGCTTGACGTCTTCTCCTGTCATTGCCTGTCTCACAAAAATTTCCAAGGGAGCCTCTGCGGGAGCAAGACGCAGAATGCATCCGGCCACGCTAAAGAGGATAGAATTTTAGTTTATGCCCGAGTATGTTCGAATTTTCTTATCCGGGCTTTTTCCCAACTTGATTCTCACTTTTGACTAGCTGCACAATGAGCTCACAGAAACGCAACCTTTTTGTCACGACCGCTCTGCCCTATGCGAACGGCGCCTTCCACATCGGTCACATCATGGAGTACATCCAGGCCGACATCTGGGTGCGTCATGAGCGAATGTGCGGCAACACGGTGCACTTTGTCGGCGCCGACGATGCGCACGGCGCACCGATCATGATCGCCGCCCAGAAAAAGGGCATCACGCCGCAGCAGTTCGTCGCGGAGATCGCCGCCGGCCGCAAGCAGTACCTGGACGGCTTCCACATCAAGTTCGACCACTGGCACTGCACGGACAGCCCCGAGAACACGACCCTCTCGCAGGACATCTATCGGAAGCTCAAGGCAGCTGGGCTCATCTACACCCGCGACATCGAGCAGTTCTACGACACGGAAAAGGGCATGTTCCTTGCCGACCGCTTCATCAAGGGCACCTGTCCGAAGTGCGGCGCGCCCGACCAGTACGGCGACAACTGCGAAGTGTGCGGCTCGGTTTATCTTCCGACCGAAGTCGTCAATCCCAAGAGCACGCTCTCGGGCACGACGCCCGTCATGAAGAAGTCCACGCACTACTTCTTCAAGCTCTCCGATCCCCGGGCGATTGAGTTCCTGCGCGAGTGGACGCGTGCGAACGGCGCCGACGGCAAGCCCCACGTGCAGGCCGAAGTCCTCGCCAAGGACGAGGAGTGGCTCGGCGTGGACGGAAATCTCGCCGACTGGGACATCTCGCGCGACGCCCCGTATTTCGGCATTCCCATCCCGGATGCCCCCGGCAAGTACTTCTACGTGTGGCTCGACGCCCCCGTGGGGTACCTTGCGAGCTTCAAGGCCTATTGCGAGAAGAACGGCCTTTCCTTTGAAGAGCAGCTCTCGCGCCCGGACACCGAGCAGATCCACTTCATCGGCAAGGACATCATCTATTTCCACACGCTCTTCTGGCCCGCCATGCTGCACTTCTCGGGCACGCCCTACCGCGTTCCCGATCACATCAACGTGCACGGCTTCGTCACGGTGAACGGCGCCAAGATGAGCAAGTCCCGCGGCACCGGCATCAGCCCGCTCGAGTACCTGAACCTCGGCATGAACGCCGAGTGGCTGCGCTACTACCTGGCGGCAAAGCTTTCCGGCAAGGTCGAGGACGTGGACTTCACGAAGGACGACTTCCAGGCCCGCGTGAACTCGGATCTCATCGGCAAGTACGTCAACATCGCCTCCCGAGCCGCCGGCTTCATCTTCAAGCGGTTCGAAGGCCGCGTGAGCGACGCCGCCATGAGCGATCCGCTCCTTGCCACGATCGCCTCGGCGCGCGACGCCATCCGCGACCTCTATGAAGAGCGCGAGTACGGCCGCGCCATGCGCCGCGTGATGGAGCTCGCCGACCTCGTGAACGAATACGTCGACCGCGAAAAGCCCTGGGAGCTTGCCAAGAAGGAAGGCGCCGAGGCTGATCTGCAGCGCGTCGCAAGCGTCGCGCTCGAGGCGTTCCGCATGCTCACGCTCTACCTGAAGCCCGTGCTTCCGGCAACGGCCGAACGGGTCGAGGCATTCCTCAACTGCGGCGAGCTCACCTGGGAGAGCGTCAGCAGCCACCTCTCGAGCAGCAGTCCCATCAACAAGTTCGAGCACCTGATGGGCCGCGTCGACCGGGAAAAGCAGCTCGACAAGCTGGTTCCGGAAAAGGCTCCCGAACCCGAAGCGCCCAAGCTTCCCGGCGGCGAGGCCATCGCGCCGGTCTGCACGATCGATGATTTTGCAAAGGTTGACCTGCGCATCGCAAAGATCGTCAAGTGCGAGCATGTCGAGGGTTCGGACAAGCTACTGCGCCTAGAGCTCGATGTCGGCGAAGGGCGCCTGCGCCAGGTATTCTCCGGCATCAAGGCCTTCTACAAGCCTGAGGACCTCACCGGCAAGCTCACCGTCATGATTGCCAACCTCGCCCCGCGCAAGATGCGCTTTGGCGTGAGCGAAGGCATGGTGCTTGCCGCAAGCGACGCTTCGGACAAGAAGTCCGGCATCTACCTCATCGAACCCACGGCGGGCGCCAAGCCCGGCATGCGGCTTCATTAGGAGGCGTGACTGATCAGGCATCGACGGACGGCGGAAACACGGTTTCTTCCGTCCGTTTTTTCTGAAATCCGGGCATCCGCATCATTTCGGCGCGATGCCTCTTGCAACAAGGAGCCTAACCGTGGACTTTTGTCTTTCCAACCGAGTTCTTCCGGAGTTCGCCTCCTGGTATTCCGAACTTGCGGCGATCCGCCGCGACATCCACCGCTCGCCTGAGATCGGATTCGAAACGCAGAACACCTGTTCTCGCATCGCGTGGCTCCTCAGGGACTGGGGAATCACGAACATCGATACTGAAACTGTGCATGGAGGCGTCATCGCCGTCATCAATGGGAACAGGCCCGGCGCCACCATCGCGCTTCGCGCCGACATTGACGCTCTTCCCATGAAGGATGGCTCGGGCAGCGACTGGGCAAGCGAAATTGACGGACGCTGCCACGCCTGCGGCCATGACGGCCATCAGACATGGCTTCTTGCAGCGGTGCGCTATCTTGCGCTGAACAACGACTTCCCCGGACACGTCATCGCCATCTTCCAGCCCGCAGAGGAGCTCGGCAAGGGCGCTCTTGCCGTCATCGAAAGCGGCATTTTCAAGCGCTACGGCATCCGCGAGATCTACGGCGGACACAGCGAGCCGCTTCTGCCGAAGGGAACATTCGGCTTCCGGCAGGGGCCGCTTCAGGCCGCTTCCGACGTCTTTTACGTCACGCTGCGCGGCATCGGCACGCACTGCGGCCGCCCGCATCTTGGCATCGATCCGATTCCGATCGGCGCGCAGATCGTCTCTGCCGCACAGACTCTTGTCTCTCGCAGAACCAATCCGATCGACACCGCGGTCGTCTCCATCTGCTCGATCAATGCAGGCAGCATGGATGCGCCGAACATCGTTCCCCAAACGCTCACGATGAGCGGATGCGTGCGCACCTTCACCCCGGAAACGAGGGAGATGATTCAGGAGAAGTTCACCAAGATCGTCCAGGGCATTGCCCTAGCCAACGACTGCACGGCGGAAGTCCGGTATGAGAACATCATCTGCGCGGTCAACAATGATCCGCAGCTTGCCGCCGGCGTCATGGACATCGCCCAGGAACTCTTTGGCGCCGACCGCACGGTCACCGTCGATCCCATGATGAGCTCGGAAGACTTCGCGGAGTACCAGCGCATCGTCCCCGGCGTCATCGTGCGCGTCGGCGTGCGGGACAAAACCCACACGGCCGCACTGCACAACGCCTCGTTCGACTTCAATGACGAAGTGCTTCCGGCCGCTGCAACGCTCTTTGTGACGATCGCCAGGAAACGACTGCAGGCGTTGGCGGGTTAAGCCTCCGATTCAGGCAGGACCTCAGGATCCTGCCTGTTTGGCAGCCTTGGCGCTGTCGGCAATGAGAAGGCCGATGGCGCCGAGAATGAGCGCGATGCCGGCAAGCGTCGGAAGGCTGCTGTCTTCGCCAAGAAGGAAAATGCCCCAGCAGGCGGCCCCCATCGGCTCACCGAGGGAGAGCGTTGCGGACACCACGGGGGTTGTCCACTTCATGCCAAGGAAGAAGAGCCCGAAGCCGAGTCCCCCGGCTATGCCGAACGCTAGGCTCACCATCAGTCCCTGCGAACTTGACCAGATCCAGTCCGTCGGATAGATGAACAGCATCGGCATCAGCATCACGGAGATCATGAACAGCCCGATCATGATGCCCGCCTCCGGATCCATGTTGGCGGCAACGTCCGGACTCGCGTTCATGTAAAAGCCGTACACGAGGGCGCCAAGCAGCGGCGAGATCACCCAGATGAGGTTGCCTGCCTCAAAGCTCTGGATATTGAGAAGGGCAATGCCGACGATGGCGATCGCCGTTGCGAAGTACCAGGCCTTTTGCGGCACCTTGCCGTAGAAAAGCGCCGAGATGATGCCCGTCATGATGGGCAGGGCGCCCACGCACACGACAGTCCCTGCGGCAACGCCAAGCTTCAGGGCTCCGAAGAAATAGAAGATCTGATAAAAGCACGTGCACACGGCGCAGATCGTGATCGCCTTCCAGGGGAGCTTTCTTGTCAGCCGAGGCAGCCTGCCGGAAAGCGCGCACCAGCAAAAGAGCACGATGGCTGAACCGACCATGCGCACTTCCGCGACAACCCAGGGCGTGGCGCCTTCGGGCGCGAGCGCCTGCAGCAGCCCCGTCACCGAAAAGCACAGAGCACTGAGAAGAATGAGAAAAGGTCCCTTGAGAGCGGATTGCATAAAAGACTGCCTAGGTTGATGCGATTTGGGGCGCAATCCTAGCACGCGCCGCACGGCTCCCGCCGCCCGCAGGGAAAATGAGGGAAAAAACAAAAGAGCCTCCGAAAAAAACAAGTTTCCGGAAGCTCCTCTCCTGAACGCAGGGCGTAGCCTGCGTCAGGATCTTTTTTGCCTGGCTTAGACCATCAGCATCGCGCAGGCGATCACGGCCACGAAGCACGGAAGCGCAGTGCGCTTCACGACGTCGAGCGGGTTCACCATGGCGATACCGGAGACGAGAATCGTCACGCCGGCGAGCGGAGACATCGTGCGGCCCAGGGCGCCGGTCAGGAATGCCAGACCGCCCAGACCTTCGATCGTCATGCCGAAGTCCTTGGCGTGCGGAGTCACGGCCTCGTTGAAGGCCAGCGTCGCCGCGTCACCGGAACCGGACAGAACGCCCAGGATCCACGGGCCGAGGGAGCCGCCCCAGCGGGCGAATTCATTGGAATCCTTCAGAGCGGCGATGCCGACGTCGATGAGGCCGGAAGCGCGCAGACCGGCGGCGAACACGCCGGCGGCGATAATGATGCCGAGCACGTCAGCGTAGCCCTTGCCCATGCCGCGGAAGAACTCCTTGGAGAAGGTCTGCGGATCGGTGCTCTTGCGGGAAACGAGCAGTCCGATGAACAGCGCCATGATGGCGCCGATCAGCATGGCCTGAGCCACGCCCATCTTGAGGGGCTTGTACCACACGTTGCCGACAACGAGGATGGTGATCGGGATGATCATCACGAGCGCCTTCAGAGGATTCGGCGTGAAGTCGTCATCCTTCAGGGTCTTCGTGGTGTCAACTTCCGCGTTCTTGTCACCCTTGCCGTCGCCCATGGCGATGCAGCAGATCGTCACGCCGATCATGAGGATCACGCCGCACATGATCGAATAGTTCATGTGCGTGCCGATGAAGTCCATGACATCCATGCCCGCCATCTTGGCGACGAACGGGTTGTGGCTGGTTGCTGGCGAGAGGTAGGAGCCGATCGTTCCGGCGAGAACTGCAGCGGCAGCGCCGGCCGGCTTGATGCCTGCACGCAGCATCACGGGAATCAGGGTCGAACCGACGGCAGCGGCGCAGCCTGCTGCGGACGGAATGGCGATGTTCACGAGGAACGTGATGAACACGCACAGCGGGATGAGGAAGATGCCCAGGCCCTTAATCGGGGCGGCGAGGTAGTGCACGAGAGAGCGGTCGCACTGCGTGTAGGTTGCTGCAAACGCAAAGCCCATCGAACCGCAGATTGCCATCGTCAGGGACTTGTTCGTCATCGATGTGGCAAACTGGTTGAGGCCCATCATCGGGTTCAGGCTGACGCAGCAAAGGAACAGACCGGCGGCCAGCATCACCAGGCGGGTCTCCCAGCGCTTGACCAGAGCAAAGATCGTGAGGAAGATCACTGCTACTGCAAGCCAGCAAAGCAAAGTCATATAACCTCCTTGTGGATTATTTATGCAAAGAGTCGCTCCCGCGGCTTTTGGACCGCGAGAGCGCCCTTGTTGTTTTTGCGTAAGGAAAACATCTTAGGGATCTACCACGAGACACTAGATATTTTTCCCTATGCTTTTCAGAACCGTTTTTATAGATGAAAAAAACGCCTGTTTCAAGTTGAAACAGGCGTCTTCCCTATGTCTTTTGTGATTTTCTTGTTTTTATACGGAAAAAGATGATCCGCAGGAGCAGCTCGTGACAGCATTGGGGTTGCGGATGACAAACTGGGAGCCTTCGAGATCTTCCTTGTAGTCGATTTCGGCGCCGACGAGGTACTGCAGCGAGAGCGAATCCACGAGGAACTCCACGCCGTCCTTTTCGATCGTCATGTCATCCTCTTCGGGCTTCTCTTCAAACTGAAAGCCGTACTGAAAGCCCTGGCAGCCGCCGCCCTGCACGAACACGCGAAGCTGCATCCCCTTGTTCTCATCATCGGACAGGAGTTCCTTCACCTTAGCCACGCAGGCGTCGGTAAAGATGATCGGTGCGGGAGCCGCTTCAGGGCTTGCGTTTTCAACCTTGTTTTCTTCCATGTTTATTCTTCTCCAAGACGCTTGATTCTGTTCTTTCTGAAGCGCTTTTTTCGTGAGTTCGCGGATTATAAGGCAGAAATTCCTGCACTTTCCTTACGGGTTTTGGCCCGATTCTCCCTCTTTTCTGCCTATTTCCTATTTGAGGAGCACAAAGCTCCCGGGGTCGGCCCCCGCAGGCAGGAGAACCCAGCCTGCGACCTCGCTCTTTTGGCCGCCTGCCCGCTCGCCCGCCTCGGCGCCAAAGCCCCAGAAGTAGTCGAAACGGATCACGCCGCGGATCGCGCCGCCCGTGTCCTGAGCCACGACAGGCCGGGCAAAGTGCATGTCGGGATTCTGCTGGCGGGCATCAACGACAAAGGGGAGCCCCATCGGCCAGACCGCGCGGTCGACGGCAACGGAGGCCTCGGCCGTGAGCGGCACGCCCTGCGCGCCAATCGGCCCCTCGGCCTTGCTCGCACCCACGCGGCGCTCGAAAAAGACGTAGTTCGGGTTGTAGCGGATGAGCTCCTGGATGCGGTCCGGATGCTCCGAGGCCCACTTGCGGATCCGCTGCATGCTCATCTCGCTTCTGGGCACGCCCTCGCGCTGGACGAGCCAGGCGCCGAGCGCCCTGTAGGGGTGCCCGTTCTGATTGGCGTACCCCAGCCGCATGTACGTGCCGTCGGTGAGCTGCACGCGCCCTGATCCCTGGATCTGCAGGAATACGGCATCCAGGGGATCGTCCACCCAGCACAGGATGTTCTTGTCAAGATCGCGCCTGCGCTCGAGTTTTCCCCGGTCATCGTACGGCACAAGCTTTCTGCCGATCACCTTGCCGCGGAGCCGCAAGTTTTTCAAGTCCGGATACAGGCCTCCCAATTCAACGTCAATGAGATCATCGGGAACGCTGTACAGCGGATAGCGGTAGCGTTTGGTCTTCACGAGGCTGCCGTGAAGAAGCGGCTCGTAGTAACCGGTCATGAGTCCGGTTTGCGTGAAGCTTCCGCCCCAGCTGCCGCCTGTGACTCTTTCCGAGATCCGCCACGGCGTAAAGCCGTTTTCAAAAAACTGGCGGGCCGATTCATCCTTGACAAGGTTCGCCTGCGTGCAAAGCGCCGTCCAGCGCCGGTCGGCCATCATCTTCCTGCAGGAAAGCCTGAACGCGGCAAGCGCACGCTCCCAGTCCGAGTCTGAAGTCTCAGGGAGATCCGCAAAATGCACGGCATTCAGCCGCATCGGCCCGCGCTCAAACGGTGCATGTGACGTTGTCGGAGAGAGTCCCGTGCAGGAGCAGAGAATCCCTGTGAGGGAGAGCGCAAGGAGTTTGATCGAGAACTTCATGAAAGTGCAGGAATAAAAGGCGAAAACGACTGGAGGACTAAGTCTACCCAAGTCCGGGCGGAGTAAATCCTTCGGAGGGGCTATCTTCCGGCAAAGAGAAAGCGCTCCTGAACATCCGAGAGAAACCTGCGTCCAAGCCCGGTCACTGACAGCCGACCGGCGTCCTTCTCCATCAGCCCCTCGCTGCGCAGCTCCGAGAGAAGCGGCTCAAGCGCCGCAAGTGGCAGGCCCGTCGTCTCGGCAAACCGGCTGGACGGAACCCCCTGAAGGAGCCGCAGCGCATTCAGCATGAATTCAAAGGGAAGGTCCTCGGCAGGCACCGATCGTGCATGCCGGGCGATCCTACCGTCCCGGATGCATTCCAGATACCGTGCGGGGGCCTTGGGACGCACGGTGCGGCGGATCACCCCATCCTGCAAGGTGATCTTCCCGTGGGCTCCGGCGCCAATGCCCAGGTAGTCGCCGAAGGTCCAGTACGTACGGTTGTGCCGGCACATGTGTCCGGGGCGCGAATAGCCTGAGATTTCATAGCGCACGAACCCGCCTTCGGCGAGCCGCTCGTGCACCAGATCCCCCAGATCGGCGGCAAGATCCGGATCCGGCAGCCCCTCGGGCGGCTTCTTGTAAAAGGCGCTCCCTTCTTCGAGCGTGAGCTCGTAAAACGAAAGGTGCGTCGTCCCCGCGGCAAGCGCCTTTTCAATATCTGCTTCCAGCATCCCGGCGCTTTGTCCGGGAAGCGCATACATGAGATCGATATTGACTTCAGGAAAGAGGCTCACCGCTGCGTCGACGGCGCGATGCGCCTGCTCTGCAGAATGGATGCGCCCGAGGCCCTTCAAAAAGTCATTGTTAAAGCTCTGCACGCCAAGCGAAAGGCGGTTCACGCCGGCTCTGGCATAGTCTGAAAAGCGCGACGCTTCGGACGCGCCGGGATTCGCCTCCATCGTGATTTCAGCATCCCTCTGAAGCTCGACGTGTTCTCGAACGCCATCGAGAAGCCGCTGAATGCCCTTGCCGGAAATGAGGCTTGGCGTCCCGCCGCCAATGAAAACGCTCGACACCGCGCGCCCGGAAATCATCCCGGCTGAAGCCGAAAGATCCTTGAGCAGCGCATCAATGTACCCCTCCTCGGGCGCGCTTCCGCGGCATGCGTAGGAATTGAAGTCGCAGTACGGACACTTTCTCACGCACCAGGGCCAGTGGATGTAGAGCGCCGCACTCTGCGAGAGAATCTCAAGCACCGCTTACCAGCCCCAGGCTTCGGAGAGCGCGGCAAGGAGCTTGCCCATCGCTTTTCCCCGGTGACTCACGGAATTCTTCTCCTCGGCGGAGAGTTCCGCCGCCGTGCATCCTGACTCGGGAAGAAAGAAGTACGGGTCATACCCAAAGCCACCCGTGCCTGCCGGCTGATCAGTGATGACGCCGTCCCAGCGCGCCTGCACGACGACGGGTTCGGGATCGTCTACACTCCTCACGGCAACCAGCACGCACGTGTAGTGCGCCCGCTTGTCCGCCTTGTCCGCGAGATCCGCAATCAGCTTTGCATTGTTGTCCGCATCGTTGTGCTGGGGGCCGGCAAAGCGTGCCGAGTGCACGCCGGGCAGTCCGTTCAGAGCCTCGGCCGTAATGCCGGAATCGTCCGCAATGGCAGCGAACCCAGTCTGACGCGCCGCGTTTCTCGCCTTGGTAAGCGCATTTTCAAGGAACGTCCCGTAGGGCTCGGGACACTCGGTGACGCCAAGCGCCTTCTGCGAGAGCACTTCAATGCCTCGCCCGGCAAAAAGCGCAGAGAACTCGCGCATCTTGCCCTTGTTGCCTGAGGCAAGAACAATCTTCTTTTCCATGGATCACCCCTCCGCGAGCGCCTCGAGCTGCGCCTCATGAATTTCCGAGCAGCCTTTCTTGGCAAGAGCGAGCATCGCATTCAACTCTGCTTCACTGAAGGGAGCACCCTCGGCCGTTCCCTGGATCTCAATGAAGCGTCCCGACCCCGTCATCACGACATTCATGTCCGTGCCGCTCGTGCTGTCCTCGACATAGTCAAGATCGAGAACGGGGACTCCGCCACTCACGCCGACGCTGATGGCGCTCACCTGATCGATGATCGGGTTTTCGGCAATAAGCCCCTTCTCCAGCATCCAGTTCACGGCATCGGCAAGCGCCACATAGGCGCCGCTGATCGAGGCGCAGCGCGTGCCGCCATCAGCCTGGATGACGTCGCAGTCGATCGTGATCGTGTAGTCACCGAGCTTCGTGCGATCCACGATTCCACGCAGGCTCCGCCCGATCAGGCGCTGAATCTCCATCGTGCGGCCCGACTGCTTGCCCTTGGCTGCCTCGCGGTCCGTGCGCGTGCCGGTCGCGCGGGGAAGCAGCCCGTACTCAGCCGTCACCCAGCCCTCGCCCTTGTCCTTCAAAAACCTCGGCACGCCGGCCTGCACGGACGCCGTGCAGATCACGCAAGTCCTGCCGACGGAAATGAGGACGCTGCCCTCGGCATGGCACGTAAAGTGCCGCTGAATGGTGAGCGGCCGCTTGCAATCAAAGGCGCGGCCATCATGTCGTTCGGTCATCTCGGGGAGAACTCCATCATCTCAAAACTGCCAAATGCTAACGCATGCGGCGCGCCCGGTACAATTCCGCCCGACGCCTGCTGCCGGTGCTTTGTTCATCACGCGGCCGCGGCCTGAAACCACGCATCAAATGAGGTACAAAGCCATGGCATCCGTTCACTCTATGACCGGATTTGCGAGCGCGCGCGGAACCTGCCCCCTGGGCGCGGTGTCCGTCGAAGTGCGCTGCGTGAATTCCCGTTTCCTTGACCTGTCCGTGAAGTTTCCCGACGAGCTTCGCGCCGCTGAACCCGCCTTGCGCGAGGTGCTCACCAAAAGCATCGGCCGCGGAAAATGCGAGTGTCGCCTGAGTCTCAAGCCCGATCCCGAAGCCGCTCCCTCAAGCATCCGCCGCGAGGCCCTTGCCGCACTCAAAAATCTGCAGAGCGAAGTGCTGGCGCTCGACCCTGATGCCCGTCCTCTCACGGTGGCCCAAATTCTGGGCTATCCGGGGATCGTGAACGCCCCCGAAGTGAACCAGGACGAACTCAACGCAGCGCTCGTCTGCATTCTGAAAGACACGCTCGCGAGCTTCAACGCAAGCCGAGAGCGCGAAGGTGCGGCACTCAAAGCCGTGCTCCTGGGCTACTGCGACCGGATCGAGGAGATTACGAAGGACATCGCCTCGCGCCTTCCCGACATCCTGGCTCATGTCAAGGGAAAGCTCACAGAGCGTCTGGAGTCCGCGCTCAGCG
>Ga0265299_10003413_pt1 | contig 15513 bp, 10 predicted proteins | sample AusTroGonzalo_MG_4_FD_193485 | JGI IMG/M metagenome (GOLD analysis project Ga0265299, IMG submission 193485) | Bovine rumen microbial communities from tropical cattle in Woodstock, Queensland, Australia - Gonzalo_02 | ecosystem: Host-associated > Mammals > Digestive system > Stomach > Rumen ... | reverse complement strand
GATGAAACCAGTCCCACACGGAGAGCCGTATGCGGGAAAACTGCACGTACGGTTCGATGAGGGGTAGCCGCCGAAAAACGGCGAAGTCCGTTTTGAGGGTAGTCGAAGACCGAGCGGGCGTACCCGACAAGGGGCGCTCCGCTCTACTCTACACCCTTTTTAACTAATTAGCCCTTGAGGAGGGGAATGGCGAGACGGCGAAAAGGCTGCTGGCGCTGCTCGCGTCGGGTGAGAGGAGCAGAAGCGAGCTGGCGGCGGAGCTGGGGGTCTCAAGTCAGCCCTGGCTTTCGGCATCGTACCTGAATCCGCTGATGAAGCAGGGGTACATCGTGCAGACATTGCCGCAGAAGCCCAAGTCGCCGCTGCAGCGCTACAGGATTTTGCGCAAGGGACGCGAGGTTTTGGCGTGAGCGGAGGTTCAGCATATACAGTAAAGCATATACGGAAGGGTCTGACCTTTTTTCTCACTATTTTGAGTAAGCACCATGTTGCATTAGTGTGAGGATTTTGCTACAATGCGTCTAAACAAACACGGATAAGCGAGATGCTAAATCCATTTATGTATTGAAAATTAAGGTCTGACCTTTTTTCTCACTATGGGTGAAGGACGAGTGATACGCCTGTCATGGGACGAGTGGATGGCCGGGCGCGCTGCGAAACGCGCCGCGCTTGCTGCACATGGTCTTTCCGGCGAGTCTCGGCGGACGTCCGCCCGTCCAGAGGCGCGCCGTCAGCTGGAGGCGCTGTGCATCCAATTTGGCGGGGACAGGCCCAGGAGGTAGTTATGCATAATATCGTAACAGTTTTAGCAGCGGCGGCTGTGTCGCTGTCGGGCGTTGCAAGCGCCGCGCCGTTCGACGTGCGCGTTGCGGCGGCGGAGGGGGACGCTACGGCGGCCATCCAGCGGGCGATAGACGACTGCTTCCGCGCGGGCGGCGGCGTTGTGCGCGTCGCCGGCGGCGAGCATCGCGTCAAGTCGCTGCGGCTCAGGAGCCGCGTCGAGCTTCACCTCGAGCGCGACGCGCGGCTTGTCGCTTCGCGCAATCCAGCCGACTACGACGGGCTGATCGCCGGGGACGCGGTAGAGCCGTTCGGCGCGAAGCCGCTCGATCCGGGCGACAGGCTCTCCATCACCAGCACGAACCACTGGAACAACGCAATAATCCGCATCTACCGTGCACACGACGTCACCATAACGGGCGAGCCGGGCAGCGAGATCGACGGACGCAACTGCTACGACGTGAACGGGGAGGAGAAGTATCGCGGCCCGCATGGAATCGCAACGCACTTCTCGTCCAACGTCCTGTGCCGCGGCTACACGATCCGCGACACCGGCAACTGGTCGCATAGGTTCTGCCTCTCCAGCGACATCCGCGTAGAGAACGTCGCGATACGCGGCGGACACGACGGCCTTGACTTCCACGCCTGCGACCGCGTGCTTGTGGACGGCTGCGACATTCGGACGGGCGACGACTGCGTAGCGGGATACGACAACGAGGGGCTGACTGTTCGCCGCTGCCGCCTCAATTCAGCCTGCAGCGACTTTCGCATCGGCGGGCGTGGAATACTTGTTGAGGATGTCGAGGCGTGGGGGCCCGCGGAAAGCGCGCATAGGCTCTCGCTGCCGCTCGAAGACCTTGTGGCGGGGCGCAACCCGTCGTCTGGGGCGGGGCGGCGCAACACGCTCTCGTTTTTCACGTTCTATGGCAACAAGAGGACGCGGCGCAGCCCTGGCGACATCGTCTTCAGGAACTGCCGCGTCAGCGGCGTCGACAAGTTCATGCACTACAACTTCTCAGGGAACGAGCGCTGGCAGACTGGCGAGCCGCTGCCAGATGTCACGTTCGAGAACGTCGCAGTAGAAGGGCTCAAGGAGTCGTCTGTCGCATATGGCACGGCGCAGGTCCCGCTTGCCATGACGATGAGGAAATGCTCGTTCTCGTTTGGCGGCAAGGTTTCGGAAGTGTTTCGCGGCGCGTTTGTCGGCAGGGTCGAAATCGACGGACTTGATGTCCACGGTGTGGAAGGACCTCTCTTCCGCATGTGGTCCGACGGCCCCGACGTTTCCGCCGGCGGCCCGGGTCTCGTCCTTCCGATATCCGAGAGGGGTTCCGGAGACTTCGCCGCCAAGCCAATCTAAAGCCGGTCGTGACGGAACCGTGTGGCCAACGTGGGTCTAGGTACCGAAAACAACTTGGGGGGCTGTGGAATTCTCATTTTTTCTCATTTGCTCTCAGAGCGTCTTGCCCCATTCTCATTGGCGTTGTGGTATAATTACCCTGAATAATGATAGGAAGTTCTCTTCGTATAACCCAAAGCAAGGAACAATCAAATGTTCAAAATCGGATATCTGCCGCTAAGCAAAGTAAACTGGACGAATGACACGCTTGAGGCCGCGCGCGCTGATGCAATCAAGTTCCTCAAGACGCTTCCAGACGTCGAGGTGATCGCGCCCGATCACATGCTTGCCCTCGAAGGCGAGGCAATCGAGGTATTGGACCAGTGGGAGAAGGATCGTCCCGATCTCATCGTCGCGCACTTCCTCACGTTCTCGCTCGGCGTAGTGCCTCCTATGTTCGCGCAGCGCCTTAAGGTTCCGGTTCTTCTCTGGTCGCAGCCCGAGCCTGATCCAAAGGGCGGTCGCCTCCAGAACAATTCGTTCTGCGCGGCGAACATGAACGCCCACCACATGTGGCGGCTTGGAATTCCGTATTTCTACGTCCACGCCCAGGCCGGCACCAAGGAAGCGGAAGAAAAACTCATGAAGCAGATTCGCGTCGCCCAGGCGATGAAGGCGCTGGGCAGGATGCGCATCGGCCTCATTGGCGGACGCGTCCCCGGCTTCTTCACGAGCTGTGTTGACGAAATGATGCTTCGCCGCGTTCTCGGGCCAGAGGTGAAGATAATCACGGAGCACGAGCTCTTCACTGTCGCGCAAAATCTTACGCCAGATGAGATCGCGAAGGGCATGGCGATTATCGACGAGGATCTAAAGACGGACGAGAAGGATGGCCCTCGCGGGAACCAGAAGGAGAAGTCCGCGCGTCTTATCGCGGCGGTCATGAAGATGAAGGAGAAGTTCTTCGTCGACACGTTCGCGATGCGCTGCTGGCCGGAGGTGATCCTTAATGAATTCTACGGAATCGCCGTCTGCTCGACGCTCGGCCACCTCACGAACCACGGCTATCTCACCGCTTGCGAGGGCGATGTCTATGGTGCCGTCATGATGCGCATCGGCCAGGTGATCTCCGGCGAGCTTCCGTTTTTCTGCGACCTCATCATCTGCGAGGGCGACCACGGAACCGTCTGGCACTGTGGTGCGGCGCCATGCGGACTGTGCAAGCCCGGATATCAGCCGGAACTCCACTGCTCCGCGACAGTTGAGGGCGGTGGCGTGAAGGGCTGCACGGGAGAATTTCCGCTTAAGCCCGGACGCGTCACGCTTGCGCGCCTCGGCGAGACTCGCGATGGCAGAGGTTTCCGCATGCTTGTCTGCCCGGGAACGGGAATCGACACCGATCTCTTCGTGCGCGGCACTCCGCTCAACGTCAAGTTCGACGCCGGCTGCGAGGCCGTCCGTCGCGAGGTCATGGAGAACGGCTGGGAGCACCACTACGCGCTAATGTACGGCGACCGCGTCGAGGAACTCACCGCCTTCTGCCGCAACCTGAATATCGAGATGCACTTGGTCAGGTAGCCGATCTAAACCAAGTGAGGACAGACCCGTTTTTTGGTATAATGTGCGGCATGAAGAGAATACTGAACGACGCAAAGTACAAGTGGGTGATGTTGGCGCTGCTAGCGTTTACCTACTTTCTTATGCACGCGACGCGCCAGATATTCAACGCGTCCCTACCTGACATAAAGGCCTCGCTGCCGGGAACTAGCGATGCGCAGTGGGGCTTCACTCGCACCGCCTTTCTCTTCGCGTATGGACTTGTCGTGCCTCTTGCAGGCATCGCCGCCGACATGCTCCGCCGCAAGTGGGTGGTGGTCGCTGGTGCGCTCCTCTTCTCGGCGAGCGTTCTCGGTACCGGCTTTGTCGACGGCTTCGTCGGAATGCTCGTCATGTATGGAATCATGAACGGCATCGGGCAGTGCATGATCCCCGCCTCGTCCAGTTCGCTCATCGCGCAATACCACACCGAGACGCGCTCGACGGCTCTTTCCATCTACCAGACCGGCCTCTACTTCGGCGTAATCGTATCGTCCGTTCTCGCCGGCTTTCTCGGCGGACATTCCCAGGAGGGGTGGCGACTGGCCTTCTGGGGATTCGGCGCGATCGGCGTCGTGTGGACGTTTGCTCTCGCGATCTTCATGCGCGACACTCCGCCGCTCGTGCAAGACCGTAGCGCGGGCGACAGTGATCGCGCCAGTTTCAGGGAGGCGTGCCTCGCCATGGTTTCCAAGCCGACGGCGCTGCTGCTCACCTTTGCGTTTGGAATGCTTGTCTTTGGCTCAAATTGTTTCCGAACGTTCATGCCGCTTTTCCTCAGGACGCCCGTCTCCGAGGGCGGTTTCGCTCTTGAGGGCGGTTCCGCCGCGTTCCACGCCGTCTTCTGGTTCTACGTCGGCAGCTTCGTCGGCATAGCGTCCGGCGCGCGCCTCTCGGATCGGCTCGCCCACCGCTTCCCGGCGATCCGCATAAACATGCTGATCTTCGGGCTTGCGATCTCCGCTCCCGCGATGGCCGCCATGGTTTACATGCCGACGTTCTCGATATGCTGCGTCATGATGTTCCTCTTCGGAATAGGCGGAGGGCTCTTCGACTGCTCGCTATACTCTGGTCTTTTCGAGGTTGTTGCTCCGCGCTACCGAGCCGCCGCGATGGGCGTGTATCTTTGCGGTGCGTTCATAATCGGCTGTCCCGCGACTGCCGCGCTTGGATATGTCGGGCAGCATTTCTCGTACCAGCACGGCATCGCCATGTTCGCCTCTACATACGCGCTTGGCGCGGTTGCCGTCCTGTGGGCTCGCCTGGTCTTCCTTAAGCGCGACAAGGTTGCTCCATGACGCTTTCCGCAATTTTGGTTTCCGCTTCCATACTAAGATTCTTGGATCCTTGCACGTGCGTCTATCAGACGGACGATCCGCGGGAAGGTGCGCGACTCTCTGCGGAACCTGGCTACTGGCCGGTGCCGAACGGCATTGTCGATCCGCTCGCAAAGACGCCGACGGCGAGGGTGGTCCACGCTGTGTTCCGCAGGCAAGAAACGCCATTTCCGGACTACAACCCCGACAGTCCAAGTCCGTTGTTCAAAGTCAATCAGGTTGGCTATCTGCCAGGCGCTCCGAAGTTTGCATACGTCGGCGCGTGGCTTGGTCCAGTGTTTGGCGCGTGGAAGCCGAGGGAAACGGAAAATGGAGAATGGAAAGTTGCGAATGGCATAGGATGGGAGTTGGTGGACGCAAAGACTCGCAAGGTGGTGTATGCCAGCGCGGAGAGACCAGTCCTGCGCGTCCACGACGACACGACTAAAGAAGGGGTGCCGTTCACTGGCGAAGAGACGTACGAAATGAATTTCTCGTCCGTCACCAACGAAGGATCGTATTTCGTACGCATCCCCGGCGTTGGACGCAGTGCGGACTTCCGCATCGCGGCAAGCGCGGCGGAGGAGGCGTTCCGCGTGCACATGGGCGGCCTCTACCAGAAGCGGTGCGGCATTGCGAAGACGGAGCCTTACACGCACTGGACGGCTGGCGCGTGTCATGCCGACGTCGTGCGAGGAAGATTCGCGCCAGACGAGGGGAAGCTCGATCCAAAGGCAAAGTGGTTCGACATAATCCGCGACAATACGGACTGGGAACGCGGCGAAAGGCTGCATCTCGTCGGAGGCTGGCACGATGCCGCCGACTACGACCGCCGTCCACAACACCTGCAGATCGTGAACGACCTTTGCGCAGTGTACTTGATGCGTCCGGAAAATTTTCGAGACGGACAGCTCGCGATCCCAGAGAACGCCAACTCGATACCCGACATCCTCGACGAGGCAGAATGGGGGCTCAGGCATCTGCTTGCCGGACAGCAGTCGGACGGCGGCGTTGGAACGTGGATCGAAACAACCGCGCATCCAGGGCCTGGAAACATAGCTGAACGGGATCAGATGCGCTACGCGCTTTCGCGTCCGACGCGCAAGAGTTCGCTAATGTATTCCGCAAGCGCCGCGCTGCTTGCACGGTGCCATCCAAGTTTCCGCGACAAGTATCTCGACTCTGCGCGCCGCGCATGGGACTTCGCAATGCGCGAGCGTCCGCAAGTCGCGGTATTCGAGGTGAAGAGAGCTAAGGGGCGCTTGTTCAAGCGGACTGAGACGGAGAAGGTTGTCTGGACGGAAGACATCGAACTGCCCACCGCATACTTCGTGAAGGCGGCGGTGAATCTTCACGCGCTCACAGGCGATGCGCAATTTCTCGAGCCTGTCGTCCGCGACCTCAAGCGTCTCACGGAAGCTGTAGGACGAGAAGGATGGAACCTGCCCCCGCTTCTTTTCTCCGGGGAAAGGGCGAAGGGAACGCCAGATTCGCTTGTCGAATTCTTCCGCCGCTGGGAGAAGGGCAAGCTCAATGCGGCCAAGGGAATATGCAGTCAGGTTGAAACTGCGTACGCCTATCGTGCACCGTGGTGGCATCCGCGCCAGGGGTGGTGCCATGCGATGAGCTTCGGGCATTCGCATCCGCTAGTGCGCGCGCAGTATCTCGTCGCGGCGCACGGGTTCACCGGAGAGCGACGCTATCTCGACGCTGCCGCGATCGCGCTCGATTTCCATAATGGTTGCAATCCGCAGGGCGCGACGTTGACGAGCGGCCTTGGCGCGGTGTATCCAATCGCGTTTCTCGATCTTCCGTCGTATGTAGATGGCATTGCGGAGTACGTGCCTGGAATCACTCCATACCGCTGGACTTATGCATTGCCGCAGAAGGCCGTGGAGATGGTGTGGGGCGGTGACAGGAAAAAGGCGTCTAAGTGGCCGATATGGAGGCGCTGGGCAAATTTGGAAGGGCGGACCGTCGCTGCGAGCGAATATACTGTTTGGGAGACGATCGCCCCTGCCGCGAGCGTTACCGGCTACCTTGTCAATCCGTCTGTACGCACTGCTCCGGCAGAGCAGAGACATCCTGCCAAGGACCTCCGCGAACTCCCGGGGTACTGGCCTTTGCCTTAGCGTTGCGTCAACGGTTGTCCAAAGTAGGACAATCCTGCAGTGGCGTGATTGCCTGAATCAGCCCAGCGCAATTTCAAGACCGTGTGCACTGTGCCGTTGACACTTTGCAGATAAAAGCGTATAATACGCGCCACTTCCTTGAGTGGGGGAGTTTAAGTGTCGGAGCGTAGCGCAGTCTGGTAGCGCGTTTGCTTCGGGAGCAAAAGGCCGAGGGTTCAAATCCCTCCGCTCCGACCAATTTAAACGCGGCGAACCGTCAGTGTGTTTCGCCGCGCCGACGAGTCGCGTTATTTCTGGCGTACCATGCAGTGCGCCAATTTTTTTGCTTTTTAAACTTTTTTCATTTTTTTTAAAAACCCCCTTGCCTTTTGGTGGGGCAAAGTGTATAATAGTGTCACCAAATGTCAAAGAAGGTTGTTCAGAGTGTCGCAGAGTCGATTTCGGGTGCTTCGAATGCGCTTATGGGCGAATTCGAACACGCGCTCGATCCCAAGAAGCGCCTTACGATTCCAAGTGAATGGCGGCGTGCGATGGGCGATCCCGACTTTGTCTATGTGATACGCGACCGAAACGGAAAGTGCCTCGATCTTCTGCCGAAGGCGGAGATGGAGACTCTCCTTGAGAAGCTGCGCAAGCGGGCGCTCTTTGATCCGGCGCTCACCAAGGCGGCTATGATCATAGGTGCAAACTCCGAACAGCTGATGATTGACGTGCAGGGACGAATCCGCATCAGCGACAAGCTCCTTCAGTTTGCGAACTTGACGACGACGGTCGTGATGGCGGGTTCGGTAAGCATGGCCAAGCTCTGGAATCCTGCGGACTATGCGGCTGAACAGAGCGACAGCCTTGCCGATTTCAATGCTGCTCTCGACATATTGGAGGGCGGCTGATGGAAATGGTTCACATACCTGTCATGCTGGCGAAGACCATGGAGGCGCTGTCCGTGAAGAAGGGCGGCCGCTACATCGACGGTACGTTTGGGCGCGGCGGCCATTCGCGCGAGATCGCGCGGCGCGGCGGGAACGTCCTCGGCATCGACCGCGACAGCGCGGCGGTGGAGTCGTCCGACGGGCTGGAGGTCGTGAAGGGCAGGCATGGCGACATGGCGAGGATTGCGTCCGAACGCGGGTGGAGCGGAATTGACGGAGTGCTCCTCGACCTTGGCGTCTCGTCGCCGCAGCTCGACGACGCGGAGCGTGGCTTCAGCTTCATGCGCGAAGGCCCTCTCGACATGCGGATGGATCGCTCCGATGGCGCGACTGCTGCCGACATAGTGAACACCGGGAGCGAAGAAGAGCTTGTGCGCATATTCCGCGAATATGGCGAGGAACCGCAGTCGCGTCGCATAGCGAAGGCAATCGTAAAGGAGCGCGCGAAGTCCGGCGCGAATGCGTTTGCGACGACGACGGCGCTTGCAGACTTCATATCCGCCCTGGTGGGGCGTCGCGGCGCGCACCATCCGGCGACGAGAGTGTTCCAGGCGTTGCGCATGGAGGTGAACGACGAGATCGGCGAACTGACGCGGGCGCTGAAGTCCGGGATGGACCTGCTCGCGCCAGGCGGTCGCTTCGTAGTGATAACTTTCGAGAGTGTGACGGACAGAATCGTCAAGCGCTTTTTCGCGGCGCACGTGGGGCGGCTCGTCGCCCTGCAGGCTGGCGGCGCGGAATGGCGAGGAGAAATGCCGCGTGCTATCGCGGCGACGCGCGGCGCGGTCAAGCCCGACGCGGCGGAAATTGCGTTAAACCCGAGAGCGAGGAGCGCTAAGCTTCGCGCAATCGAAAAGACAACGACGGAGGCAGCATGAGAAAGAACAGGAAGATTCCGAAAAGAATGAGCGTTCTTACGCGTACCACCGCCCGCTTCGGTGCCATAATCGGCATCCTCTTCGTAATGGTCATAATCAACATCCTGGCAACGTCCAGCTGCCAGCAGATTCTGAAGTCCATCGGGCAGCGCGAGCGCGAGCTTGCAAAGCTAGAGGATTCCTTGAATCGCGAGGAAACGCGCTGGGAGACCATGAAGACGCCAGAGAAGATAGATTCGGCGCTTCTTCGGCACGGGCTTGCGATGAGGCCGCCGCGAGCCGAGCAGAACGTCAGCATGAAGGCGGACGGCACGCCGTATCTTGGCCAGCATTCGGTCGCACAGGCGAGGAAGCGCAGCGGGCTGAAGACCGCCAAGTACAACGGACGCATCCGCTGATTAGAGATGGCGATGCGCGGAGAGAATTGGCGCTTCTGGCTGCCGGTTTTTCTTCTGGCAATCCTTTTCTTCTACTCAGGCCAGAAGCTCGTGCGCTCGCATGTCGATTCCGACGTGACGGCGCCGAACTACTACTTCGACGAGGAGATCCCCGCTAGGCGCGGGTCGATATACTCCGCGTATGGCGTAAACTATCCGCTCGTCAAGTCCGTGCCGTGTTGGGAATATCATTTCGATCCCGTTGCGCTTACGAATGCCATCGCCGCCAGGACCGTTCGTCGAAAAGGCGAGCCGGTACGTACGAGGGATGCCGTTCTTAAGACGATTGCGGACGCACTCAAGGCGGAGAAGTCGGCAATCACGTTCGAGCGCATCAAGAAGATGGCTGATAACGTGTCCAACAGATACCAGTTCCTCGCTCTCTCGTCGGATCCAGACATGCACCGCACGCTCGCCGATTCGTCGCTCGTCGCCGGCGTCGCGATACGCGACCGGCAGGTGCGGCAGTATCTTAACGGGCGCTCGCTTTCGCATGTGCTTGGTTCGCTCAACGCAGAGATGGTCGGCTCTGCTGGAATAGAGCTCAAGTACAACAAGCTGCTTTCAGGAACGTCTGGCACGGTGCGCGGAATGAGGGACGCGTTTCGCCGCGAACTCTACGACAAGCGCATAATCTCCATCGACCCTAAGCCGGGCTCCGACATATACCTTACCATCGAGCCAAACGTGCAGTTCTGGACGGAGAACGCGCTCAAGGCGGGGCTTCGCGAATATGGAGCGGCGACTGGATGGGCGATAGTGATGGACGCCGAGACCGGCGCGATATACGCGATGGCGTCGTATCCTGACTTCGACCCTGTGAACTATGGCAAGACGACGGATGCGCAGAAGATGAACCGCGCCATCGCGTTCAACTACGAGCCTGGCTCCGTGATGAAGGTGATTACCGCGGCGGCCGCGATAGACTCGAATCCGAAGAGGTTTGGCCCTGGAACTCGCTACAACACGAGCAGGCAGGATCCCGCCTACTACAAGCTGCCGGGCGACGCAGGACACCTGTGGGAACCGACGATGACGCTCAAGGATGCAATCGTCCACTCCAGCAACATCGTGATGGGCAAGGTTGCCTACGACCTGGGGCCGTTCACGGTGTACAAGTACATGCAGCGCTTCGGCTTCGGCGAGAAGACGGGAATAGAACTTCCAGGCGAGCAGTTCGGCATCCTTCCGAATCCTCACAAGAGGATGTGGGACAAGGCGTCGTGGTCTCGTGCTGGCATCGGACAGTTCGTCGCGGTGACTGCAATACAGCTCATCAGCGCGTACCAGTCCATCGCGAACAACGGCATGCGCATGAAGCCTTACATTGTCGATCGCATCGTGGGGCCAGACGGCGAAGAGACGTACAAGCGCAATCCCGAGAAGGCGGGCATGACAGTCTCTGCCGAGACCGCGCGTACGCTTCGCAATATGATGCTCGACGTCGCATCTCCTGCGGGAACCGCGCGCCGCGCCGCGATTCGCGGCTACTCCATCGCCGGAAAGACAGGAACTGCGCAGAAGCAGATTCCGGGCGGAAAGGGGTACTACAACGGACTTTACCGTGCGTCGTTCTGCGGTATCGTCCCGGCGTCAGATCCAAAGCTTGTCATTCTCACCACGCTGGATTTCGAAGAACGCACCAAGTTTCACCAGGGCGGCAACTCTGCTGGCCCCGTATTCAAGCGCATCGCTCTTGCGGCGATACGATACCTCGGCATACAGCCGGACAAACCGGAAGAGCTTGAGGATCAGGACGAGGACGAGTTCGACAAGATGCTCGAAGAGCGTACACGCATGCATGCTGGCGGATAGGGAATTGAACCATGCTTGACTTCAAGGGAGTTTCAGTACACTACGGACACCAGGACGTCCTTTCCGACGTTTCGTTCCGCGTCAATCGCGGAGACCGCGTCGGCGTGGTAGGCCCAAACGGCTCCGGAAAATCGACGCTATTCAAGATAATACTTGGCGAGATGACGCCCGACCGCGGCGACCTCGTAATCGAATGCTCGCCTCGCATCGGCTTCACGCGGCAGAATCCAGAGCCGCAGGAACCTGATGAGACTTTGCTTGAATATTCCATGCGCGGCATCCCAGGCCTATCTGAGATGGAGAAGCGAATCCACGAACTGGAAAACGCCGTGTGCGACGGTAACGAGAAGGCGCTGAAGGAGCTCGGCGAGCTCCAGACGCAGTTCGAGCATCTCGGCGGATACGACATCGAGACTCGCGTAAAGATCGCGCTCGGCGGGCTAGGCTTCGCGGCAGATTCGTTCGACAGGCCTTTTGCGTCGTTCTCCGGCGGATGGCGAATGCGCGCGGAGCTTTCACGCGTTCTCGCGTCTAAGCCAGACCTGCTCCTCCTTGACGAGCCGTCAAACTACCTCGACCTCCCGGCTGTGGAGTGGCTGCAGAAGTTCCTCAAGGCGTACGACGGAACGCTGATGCTCATATCGCACGACAGGTTCCTTCTGAGGACGCTTACCAGCACAATCGTGGAAGTAGATGCGGGAACCGCGACTCGATACGAGGGTGGGCTTGACTACTACCTTCGCGAACGCGACGTGCGCTACGAGAACCTGAAGGCCGCGAAGGAAAACCAGGATCGCCGCCGCGAACAGCTGACGCGCTTTGTCGATCGCTTCCGCGCACAGGCGACGAAGGCCGCACAGGCGCAGAGCCGTCAGAAGCTTATCGACAAGATTGACGAGAACCGCATCGTGCTGCCTGTAAGGCACGTCAATTCCGGACGTCTCAGGCTCGCGGAGCCGCCGCCGTCTGGAATCGAGATGTTCCGCTGCGAGAACATGGGCTTCAGCTACGATACGGGCGATTCGCCGCGTTTCGTGTTCCGTGGAATCGAGTTTCGAGTGACGCGCGGCGACAAGGTGGTTCTCATTGGGTACAACGGACTCGGCAAGACGACGATCATGCGACTTGTCGCCGGAACGCGCGAGCCGACGGAGGGCAGGGCGATTCTTGGGCATAACGTCGTTCCGGGCTATCTTTCGCAGGAATTCGCGGAAACGATACCGCCGGACCTCTCGGTCTATCGCGTTGCGAAGAATGCGTGGGACGCCCATGGAGGCGGGCCGGAGAAGGCGTTCCGCAACCAGCTTGGCGCGTTCGGCTTCGACGAGAACGACGTGGAAAAGCCGGCAGGCGTCCTTTCCGGCGGCGAGAAGATACGCCTTGCGTTTCTTCGACTATTCCTTTCCGCGCCGAATTTTCTGCTGCTTGACGAACCGACGACGCACCTTGATCTCGACGGGCGTCGCATTCTCCAGGAGGCTTTGCAGAGATACACTGGCACTATACTCCTCGTTTCGCACGACGTCGATTTCGTCCGCGCCGTCGCGACTTCGGTGATTGAGATAACGCGAGACGGCATACGAGGCTTTCCCGGTGGATACGACTACTATTGCGAGAAGAAGGATCAGGGAGTCGGAAACGGGAACATGGGGACGGGGAACGCGGAATCCGCATCTGCTAAAACTACTGCAGACGAGCAGGGCGGTGAGCGTAAGCTTACCTCTAAAGAGCTGCGCCAGATGCGGGCGGCGGAGCGGGCGAAGATTGCGCCGAAGGTGAAGGAGCTGAAACATCGCATGGAAGTTGCGGAGAAGAAGCTGGACGAGTTGCAAAAGGCCCTTGACGAGGCGTCCGCTGAGCTTTTCAATCCGACTCCCACAACTGATTTCGCAGAAGTGAACCGCAAGGTGCGTACCTTGCAGTTTGAGATCGACCGCTATACTACGGAATGGGAAGAGGCCGGAACGGAACTTGAGTCTCTGTGAGCTGTTCCCTGCGAAAATCCTGCCTAAACATTGTTGAAATTCCGTCGCGGCATGTTCCATTATGCCGCCTATGGAGGAAAAGTTGGGTACTCAGGTTGCAACCTTTAGGAAAGGTTGTGCTATAATCTCGTCAGACAAGGGTATATCGTCTGATGAGCCAGGACAAATCCATACACGGGCAGATTGTCGCTGCGTTGCGCAGCGGCATACTTGACGGCACATACCGCGGCCGCCTGCCCAGCGAGACGCAGATATCCCGGAAGTTCGGATGCACGCGCAAGACAGCTGTCCGCGCCATGGAGCAGCTGACTTGGGAGGGGCTTGTCGTGCGGCGGAAGGGCAAGGGCTCGTTCGTGTCGCACGAGTTCCGCAACCGCCGCCGCACTATCGGTCTCATAGTGATGTCGTACTCCGAGATGTTCCCGTCGATATGCCGCGAGATATCTTGCAGGTGCCAGGACGAAGGGCACGTGCTCATGCTGGGACAGATAGTAGCCGGCGACGCGATTGCGCGTGCGCGCCAGGCGAAGCGGCTTGCGGAGAAGTTCGCCGACCAGGGCGTCATGGGCGTAATACTGCAGCCCATCGGCTTCCTTCCCGATGCCGATTCGCTCAGTGCGGACATAGTGGGGATATTCGAAAAGAAGGGCATACCGGTGGTCTTGATAGACGGCGACATCGTGCCGGTTCCGGAGCGGAGCTGCTGCGACACCGTGGAGATAGACAACTTCGAGGCGGGCTACCGCCTCGCCCGACACGTGATGGAGCGCTGCCCAAAGGGGCGCATCGTGTTCTGCACGCGTCCGTTTGGTCCTCACAGCAGCGAACTTCGATGGCAGGGAGTGCGCTCGGCGGCGTCTGACATGGGCGGCGCGGCGGACGTCCTTGTCTGCGAACCTGACGACGCGGTGGCCATCGGGCGGAAGCTTCGGGCGCGAAAGACGGCCGCTATTATCTGTGGCTACGATGCACTTGCGGTCAAGGTTGCATCAGTCCTCAAACGCCTTGGCAAGCGCGTTCCAGGCGACATCATGCTGGCCGGTTTCGACGACGTGGGGCTTGCCTCCGCCATGTCGCCGTCGCTTACGACGATACACCAGCCGTGCGAAGAGCTGTCGCGGACGGCGTTTGACGCGCTCATGCGCCGCATTGCCGAGCCGAATGCGCCGCATCAGAGGATTCTGCTCGCCGCCCCGCTCGTCATCCGCGAATCGACCTTTGGGTGACAAAACCATTGGGGAACGGTCACTCAAGGCAAGTGTGATAACCGCATGACGGAACATTTCCCCAAATCTCAAGTTTTTTAATAGATTTGGGGAAAACTCATGATTGAGCGTGGGTAACACTGCCCCAAATCTTAAAATTTGATATAATTCACTTGCTCAAAGGAGGTGTAAAACCATGATCGGCAGGGTAGATGAAGTCAAAAGCCTACGTTCGGCATATGCATCAGATCATTCTGAGTTTGTGGCGATTTACGGACGAAGACGTGTCGGCAAGACCTTTCTCATCAACGAGGTCTTCAACTACAGATTTGCTTTCCATACCGCTGGCATTGAAAACGGCTCGCGTTCGATGCAGCTAGCCGCATTCAGGGAGGCGATGAAAAAACAAGGTCACCCGACATGCCCGCGTCTGACGTCATGGATTGCTGCGTTCTCCGAGCTTGAAGTGATGCTTGAACGCAAAAAGGACGAAAAGAAGGTCGTTTTCCTTGACCAGCTTCCATGGTTCGACACACCATGTTCCGGCTTCCTCAAGGCCTTTGAATTGTTCTGGAATGAATGGGCCACCTCCCGCAAGGATATCCTGCTCGTCGTCTGCGGCTCCGCCACGACTTGGATCGTGAACGCAGTTCTGCGCTCACGCGGGGGGCTGCACAACCGTGTAACTCGTCAGATACCCCTTGCGCCGTTCACACTGAAGGAGTGCGAGGCCTATGCGCAGTACAAAAATCTCGGATTCGATCGTCGTCAGGTCATGGAATGCTACATGGCTTTTGGTGGCGTGGCGTACTACTGGAGTATACTGCAAGAGGGGCAAAGCGCCGCACAGAACATCGACCGACTGTTTTTCGGTGCTGCAGATGAAATGCGAAATGAATTCGACCGTCTGTTTTCTTCGCTGTTCAAAGTCGCCGCGCGGCATGTCGAAATCGTCAAGTTGCTTGGAGCAAGGAAATGCGGCATGTCGCGCGAAGAAGTTATTGACAAACTCAATGTCAAATCCAGCGGAGACGTGACCAGATGTCTTGAGGAGCTGACCCAATGCGGATTTCTAAGGTGCAGCAGGGCGATAGGCAAGAA
>Ga0265299_10003412_pt1 | contig 15515 bp, 28 predicted proteins | sample AusTroGonzalo_MG_4_FD_193485 | JGI IMG/M metagenome (GOLD analysis project Ga0265299, IMG submission 193485) | Bovine rumen microbial communities from tropical cattle in Woodstock, Queensland, Australia - Gonzalo_02 | ecosystem: Host-associated > Mammals > Digestive system > Stomach > Rumen ... | reverse complement strand
GTGGCAGGAGCGCCCACCTGGAGGCGGGGTGGATGAAGGGTGCAGGGAAGAAGGTCATTGCGTACATTCCGCATGGCGAGAGAATTGAGCCGGAATTGATGTATGGTTTGCTTGACGGAATTGCCATCAGCGTCCAAGATGTTGAGCAGATGCTGAAAGGAGGCAACCAATGAACAAAACCGGCATTGCGTGGGAGCACCCGCAGTATGAAAATATATGGCAGCTGTGCCAGAGCTACAGGGGTATTAATCAACAACAAACACAATAGACTATGGAGATCACAGAATTAAGTGAACAACTCAATGGGCTCATTATCGGTGTAGAGCGCTGCATCGAGGGGCTGCCGCCGACGCATTTGGTGCGGATCAACCTTGAAAGGTTCGCGGAGAGGCTGAAACGCGAAGACAGCTATTTGGACGGCTATATTGCGGCCATGGCTGACGAAAAGGGGCTGTAACGGGTGTGTGCGGAGCGGGCCTGGGGATGGGCTGCCGCCACGATGTGCCGCGGGGAGCGGTGCGGAGTGGCGGCGGCGCTATTTTTGCTGGGGGATGTGTAGCTGGAGTAGCGTGTGCGAGCAGGAGGTGGAAAAGCTACGGAACGGGGCGAAAAGGGGCTTTTTTTGCAAGTTGCGGAATTTGACGGTGCTACAGTGCTACATTTGCTACGGGGTTGTTTATTATATATGTACTATATATATTTTTAGGGTATAGTGGGTGGTAATATGTAGCAGGTGTAGCAGATGTAGCAGAGGGGGTGGTGTTTTGGGGGTGTTGTAGCGGTGTAGCAGGTGTTTTTTTGCGAAATTAATTTTTCTCACTTATGGCCAGGGTATGTCGTGGATTTTTTGTATATTTGCATGCAAAGGCGATACATGAAATGCCAAGGATACAGAAAGGAAACGGCGTGTATACGGCGTGTATATGCCAAGAAAACGCGAAGTATATGCCAAGCATATGCCACAAGAAACGGCGCAACGCAATAAGAGACAACCCAATAACAACAAAAACACAATACAGAGATGGAAAACATTGACGAAAAAGAGCGAATCACGACGCTGACGCTGCGTGTGCGGCAGGAAGACAAAGAGATGTTCGAAGAGATAAGGCACACGCTGGGCGACCCGGTGCACGCCGAAGTGTTCAACAACATAGTGACGCGCTACAACATGCCTATGCGGGCCAACGAAGAGGCTGCACGGCGGGCCGAGGAACTGAAAAACGAGCTGGCCCAGTCGGCTGAACGCATAGCACAGCTGACAGAGCAACTATCCGAAGCAGAGCGGCGTGCCGACGAGAACGCCGCAAAGGCGGAGAATGAGCGTGAAGCCTTCGAAGCGGAACGCGCCCGCCTGGAACCCGGCGAACGGCAGCGGCTGGTGGACTTCCTGCCGCACTGCCTGAAGGCGGTGGAGGCCGTAGCGGCTCGCGAAGGACGCCGCAGAGGGCAGGCGTGGACGATAAGCCACGTGATAAACTTCTTCATACAAAGCCGCTTCATAGAGGGACAGCTGAACGGCGACCTGGCGGCGCTGACGGACGGCGAATGCCGCAGACTGGGAATAGAACCGAAAGCATCGCGAAGAAAGGAGATAGAGATATGAGCCTGCCAATGCTTAGTATACTGGGACCGATGGTGGAGAAACACCTGAACGAAGAGACCGTGGGCGGCCTCTTCGAGAAGCTGACGGCCGGAACGCACCCCGACCTGTACGAGAAGACGGTGGTAGTGGTGTCGCGCAAAAGCGACGGCAGCACAGTATACACTGTTGCCGACATGAACGACGCGCACGAGCTGACGCACATATACTCGCAGCGCGGAGTGGTGGAAGCCTTGAGAAACGAAATACTGAAGTCATGACACCGAACGACGTAGCATCAAAATGGTTCGAGAGCGTAGGCGCAGAACTACAGGACTACCAGGTGCCCGAAGCACCCGAGGCGGAGATGACGGAACCCGAGACGGACACACTAGACAGCACGGATGACGGACACCCCTACGCAGAGACACCGGAAATCACAGACACGGAACTGCGCAACGTGCAGAACCTGCGCGCCGTGAGCCGCCCGACGGCGGAAGTTATAGTGGGCACCATGGACGTGCTGCTGCCTGCGGCAGGTGCGATAATACTGAAAGGCACTGAGAAAGACGACCTGCGCCTTGAAGACAGCGAGCGCGAGACACTGGTGGAAGCCTGGTCGACGTACCTTGCCGGGAAGCAGGTGCAGGTGAGCCCGGGCGCAGCTCTGCTGCTGGCGACGCTGACGATATACGGTGCGAAGGTGGCCACGGCTGTCAACAACCGGCGCACACGCGACCAGCTGGAAGAGCTGAAGCGCGAAACAGAGGATCTGCGCGATGAGCTGGATACGAAACAACAGGAGGTGGATACGCTGCGACGCGACAACGAGACGCTGCGTGCCAAAAACGAAAGAAAGGACTGACAGCATGGGAAGCCCTAACCAGCCCGTAACGGGCGCAACGAAACGGAAGGCGCAGCTGAACCTGGTGGCAGGTGTCAACGGCACCGGTAAGACCACCTTCCTGCTTCGCAACGTCGTCCAGCGCACACAGAAAGCGCTCGTCCTCACTCCCGACGATATGGAATGGCAAAGCCTCCCAACTGTCTCCACCCCCACCGACATCTACAACCTCCGTCAACCCTCGCGTATCATATATACCGACGGCATACTCGACACCATCGCGCGCTGCTACTTCGGCGGTCCGCTCATCCTCGACGACGCCATGGCCTACCTGAACCATCAGACACCCGACACCCTCCGCTACATATACATACGCCGCCGCCAACGCGGCGTAGACATCTACCTCGTCACCCACGGCCTCAGACAGATACCACCCCAAGCTTTCTCTTTCGCCTCCTACCTCATCCTTTTCGCCACCACCGAGAACTTCTCTGCCCGCCGCCGCGACCTGCAACCCGAAATTTACGACGCCGTTGCCGACGCCCAAGACGAAGTTAACCGGCTCGCACACTCCAACCCCTACGCCTACCGCGTCATAGCAATAGACCCACAGCTACGATGAACACCCAGCCACGCACACAGAAAGAGCTCTGCGCACTTTATCACGTCAGCTTCAACACCTGGAAACGCTGGTGTACAGCTTACGGCTTGGACACCATCACCTCACGCCGTTCCAACCGCCTCGGCTACATACTACAGCCCGACGAAGTGCAGATCATAATCAAAACGCTCGGCGAACCGTGTTCATAAAACGAAAACATCAGATGTAAACAATTGTAAACACGTTCGATTTGTCGTCAAGTTTCGTCAAATATCGTCAATTTGTTTCAATTGTCGTCAATTATCATCACCATGCCTTCCCGTTCCGGTCAAAAGGCGTAACTTTGCATCTCGAAAAAAATTCACATAACACACACAAACCATGAAAAAGATCATCAACGACAACATCAGCCTGGTAATCCTGGCAACACTGGCCCTCGGCACCGCCGCACTGGTCATCGGCATCAAGAACCACAAACAGCTCAACCCGACGTGCAACCACCACGCAACCGGCAACGGCACCCGTGGCAACGGCACTCCCGACACCGAGACTCCGGCAACGGAGACGCCGGGCAACGAGACAGCCAGCATGTAAGCTATGGACAACGCGCAAATATTATTGCAAGCCGAACATCAGCTTACTCATTATTTCAACGGAAACATTAACAATCAAAAAAACAACACCATGAACCTTAGAGACAAATTCACAGTCCAGATTGCCAACACGAACCAATCTGAAAAGCGCGTTGTGCTTGCCACTGGCAACGTTGACACAGAGCGCATCTTCGCCGAAACTTCAGGCGGATCCACAGTCTACAAGCACGATTTCACCGATGTCACCAACATCAAAAGCGAAATCGACGACTACGCCAACATAGCTCTCGACGACACCGATTCGACAGGAGTTGACGGCATCAAGATGACGAGTCGCAGCAACGGCAAGATCCGCACCATCCTCGGCCACCTGCGTTACAATCCCCGCAAGATTGCCCGCATCATCATCAGCTCGAACGACATCAGCCTCTTCAAGGGCAACCTCACCATCGGTTCGAACGTGCCGTTCGGCAAGCCGACCTTGAAAGAGATAGCCATCGACGACTACTTCTCCACAAACCAGTTCCAGAACGACAAGGTCATCATGGACTTCTCGGCCACTCCGATCGAGTGGAACGACATGCTCTATATGGCCATCGACATGCCCGCAGCAGATGTGAAGGATGCCGAAGCCACCATCAGCTTCGAGTTCGCCGACGAGGCCGCAGCATAATGCTGCACTGCATCAGACAGGTGCAACCGGAGACGGCTGCACCTGTCCTTTATACATTATATATAATACGAATCAAGCCATGAAACAGATACTTTTCCGTGCAGACGGTCAGCAATCGGCGGCAGCCACGCCGGGCCTCGTTGAAGGTATCATCAACGCGGCTGGCAACGCTGCGTTGAAGACCGGCCAGGGCATAGGGGCTGCGGCCTCGGCCATCAACACGCACACGACGAACACGACGACGGCCTCGTACAGCGAGACGTCGGACGGTGGACGCGGCACACGAATAGCCCTCATAGCCGGTGGCAGCCTGGTGGCGCTGACGGCGGTGGTGCTGCTGATAGTAAAAAGCCGCTAAATGCTCAGCATCGTAGGACGGGAACAACTGCAAGACTGCCCTGCGGCAGTCGTCGTCAGCAAGTGGCGAGACCCTGAGTTTCTGATAAACCGTCAAGTCTTCGCCCAGCTGCCCGAAGCGCAGCAACGTTTCGTACTACTGCATGAGACAGGCCACTGGCTGTTAAAGACTCCATCGGAGACGGCAGCCGACACCTTCGCCCTCCACGCCACGGCAGGCACAGAACATGACAGCCTGCGCAACGCAGTTCGCACACTGGCCCTGATGCCTCAGGTAGACCCGGCAAGGACCGACGCACTGTTAAGGCAGGCCATACAAATTGACAAACACAACCAACAAAACAACAACCCAACCATGAAACAGATACTTTTCCGCGAGAACGGCGGAGACAACAGCAATTCATTCACAGGACGCGCCGACGGCGCAGAGGTCCTGGACATCAACGCCGGTGCGGCTGTGCCGATGACTGAAGACCAGCGGACGGCACGCGACGCGGAGATCCTCGGCCAGATGATAGGCGGCAACAACCGCCGCAGACTGGGCATCAAGGTGAACAACGTATTCGTAACGGCGGAGACGATACTCCTGACGGCGATACTGGCGACAACGATAGTGATTGCTGCACGCAAACGATAAGGCCATGAAACAGATACTTTTCCGCGCTGACGGTGCGGGCGCAGCCCTCTCTCCCACCCTGGCGACTGTAAAGCTTGCCGGGGCGGAAGAGGCTTTGACGGTCAAGGCTTCGTTGACTTCAAAGGCTGATGTGCCGCTGACGACGACGGTGCAGAGCGGAACCGAGACCGGTTCCGAAGCACAAGCCGAAGGAGGCCATCAGGGAGGCGTGCCCACAACGGTAAAGGTGGCGGACGAGACGCAGCCTGCGACGACGGCGGCCGAGAAGCTGAGGCAGACGGACGGGATGCCGGAGAATGCCGCGGCGACGGCGGCGGTGCAGCCGACAGTGGCGGGCATGCCAAGGCCGCAGCTGGAGCTTTACGTGAGGATTGCGGCGGCGGCGCTGACGGCGATACTCATAATACTGACCATTATACGCATAGCACGACAGAAATGAAACAGGTACTTTTCAAAACGGCCGCGCGGGCTGCGGACAGTGCGGCGGCATACGGATTCACGGCTGCTGCACACACATTCAGCGGGCTGGAGGCGTTGAAAGACATACGCAGGCTGCCGCAGTATTTCAGCGGTTCGGTGGTGGACGGCCGGAAGGTCATGCTGAACTTTTCGGCTGAGTTCAAGGCTTTGGCGGGTGCCGAGCGGAGGCGTCTGCGCTGGTACTTCGACCAATGCGGTTTCAGAGATGCGAGCGAGAGCATGAAGGGCAGCCGCGGCTACTACCAGTACAAGGCGAACAATGAGGCCGACGCGCAGCAGATAGCGAAGTTTCACAACGACCTGCTGGCGCTTGCGCGGCGTGCGGAGCTGAGCACTGACGAGACGGTGACCACCGACGCGCAGTATGCGGCTTCGGGCCAAAAGATAACCGAAGGTCTGGTGACGTTTCTGCGACCCTACAGTGCCGGTGCGGCTCAGACGGTGCGTGCCCAGCAGGCGGCCCAGTCGGCGCACGAGACACAGATGCAGACGGAGGCCACGGAGCGTGCGCAGATGGCCGAAATAGAAGAGAAATCGAAAGCTTCGACTGCCACGAGCAAGGTTTTGCGCTACGCGGCCATCGGCATAACGGCGGTGGCTCTTGTTGTTGCGGTGCTGGTGGTGGTCATGAAGAAAAAACACAAATAGGAGGCGTTATGGGAAAAGCAGCTATGGCTATGGCGGCCGCCGGAGCGGCGAAGACGGTGCACGACGACGTGATGGGACCGAGACACCTGGCTGGCGTGAAGGTTGACGCAGCGACGACGGAGGACGCCATTGCCTACCGCGAGAAGCTGGGCAACGTGGACGCGACGACGCGCACGGCCGACAACATCATGACAGTCTTCGGCGACCCGAAGAAGGTTCTCGGCATCGCGATGACGGTGCTGCTGATAGTGTGGGTGCTGTCGAAGTTCGGAGACAAGATAGGGGACTTCCTGGGCGGTATAGTGTCGCCGGTGAAGCACCTCTTCGACGTGCACAGGGCGGAGCGCCTCACCGGCACGGTGGCGACGCTCAGCAACGAACAGGCCCAGGTGCTGGCAGACCGGATCTATGCCTGTTTCCAGCCTAGCGGCGATGACGAAGGTGGTGTCTACAGCTGTCTGAGGACTCTCAACACGGCCGCCGACTGGGAGGCTGTGTGCAACGCCTTCGGCGAGCGCACCTGCCGCAAGAAGATACTGGGCTTCACCTCGCACAACGAGAAGCACGACCTACCGAACATGATACAATGCAACTTCACGGACAGCGAGACAGAGGAGGTGCGCCAAATACTTGCCAACATCGGCGTAACATTCTAAAACCATGACTACACGAACAGCGACAATGATACTTGGTGCGGCGGCTCTTGCGGCCGCAATCTCGTATGCTGTGGCGCGGCGCAGAGGTGCGGCTGGCGGCGGAGCTGCCGGGGCTACGGTTCCGGGCGGAGCGGCGCAGGCCGACGGCGACACGGTGTTCCCGCTGCAATACGGCAGCGACGGCAACGAGGTGTACACCCTGCAGACCATAATGCGGGCACTCCATATATACGACGAGGACGGCAACGACCTCCAGCCTGACGGCATATGGGGGCCTCACACGGAGCACGCTGCGGCCAAGCTGCCGCGTTTTGCCTACTACCGCAACGACAGCCTGGCCACGATGCTGCACTTGCAGTCGGCGTGGCACCGTCCGTTCGAGAACGCGACGCGCACAGTGAGCGGACGCACGACGATACCGAAGGCGGGATACGAGACGATTACTGCGTTCTACAGTCAGAACCGCAAGGCTGACGGGTCGATGGGGCTTGGAGCGACAAAGATAATATAGTTATATGGGGAAACCGTTACCATTCAAAGGGCAGAAAGTTAGCTACATGTGGCGTTACCGTCATGACGACATGGGCGGTGGCGGCACGGGTGAAGCGCGCTTCGAGAGTAACCACACGCCGACGGTGGCTGTGGGTGTGCACGCGAAAGGGCAATCGATAGCGCTTAAGGGGCTGACGGTTGACGAGGCGTTCGACCTGCTGTTCAGGCAGGCTGTGATGCCTGTGGCGGCGGCTCCGACGGCGACGATGGCCATAGTGGGTGCGACGACGGTGAAGCCGGGCACGTATAACCTGAGCCTGCGTTTCAGCCTTACGCCGCTGCGCTACACCTGCGACGGTGCGACGACGACGGACAACGGCGCGTTCAGCCTTGCGAGCGTCACGGTGGCCGGTCAGACGTTTAGCATAGGGTCGGCGATTGTGAACAACCAGACTGTCACGCTTCAGGGCGTGGTGCTGAGTCTGGACGGTGGTGCCACGGCGCCGCGCACGGTGACGGCGACGGCGGCGATAACGTACACGCGTGGCACTGTGGTGCCGCGCAACAACATAGGTGAGGATGTGGATCCTGCCGAGACTGGGGCGCGGGCGACGTACAGTTTTTCGCCGTCGGCGAACCTGAAGGTGGACCTGCCGCTGTACTACGGCTGGGGTGGCGACAGTGCCACGCCGCAGAGCCTGACGCAGCTGCTGTCGGGCACGCCTGCGGACAAGACGCAGAGCGGCAACGCCACGCGATTCTGGATACTGGTGCCGCATACGCACACGGCCTACGCTTCGCAGCGCACGCTCACGGCCATCGGCGCGTTGCCATACCCGGTGACGGACCAGATAGTGACGCACGGCACCGTGACCGTGGACGGCCACACCTACGCCGCGCAGTACTGGACGGCGGCCAGCGTTGCCGGGGTCACGCTGCAACTGCGGCCTGCATATTGAACAACTTAAAACCAACAAAATATGTCACACACTCCAAAAGATTTCAACAACCTGGCCTCTAACGAGAAATGGGCCCTCTCCTATTCCATACGCCGCCTCAACGGCCTGCCGAAATTCACCGACGAGATCTTCACCTCGCTCAACGACCTCCAGGACTATGTGCGAGACTGCGAGTCGCTGGTATACGACGGGCAGGTGTTCCGCGTTGTAGACCAGAACTTAGACGTCACCTTCTACTACGCCAAGCACAACGGCAGCGGCTGGGACCTCGAACAGATGGATTTCTCGGGCGGCATCTCGCAAGCCGACCTTGAGACGGCGCTGAAAGGCTTCATCCCGAAGAAGACGCTGGTGATACTCAAAGAAAGCGATTTCATATACGACAGCAACGGCCAGGTGCTTGAATGCACCACGCAGGTCCAGTCGAACCACCTGTACGTCGCCGAGATAAATGCCAACCAGGATCCGAACAGTCCCTGGTACGAAGACAACGTAATCAAGATGCTGCGATTGACCGAGGAACAAGACGGTACGCATTACGTCGACAACACTCTGTTCCTTTTCCGCCTGCAAGACTTCAACAATCAGAACAACTACATGCTCGATCTGGCAAATGGCAATATCGGCGACAACTTCAATTTCGTCGGGGCCATAAACACCGCACAGGGCAACGCACAGTTCGTGCACGGAGACAGCTACATGGTCAAGTACACCCACGGCATCCACACCATAGAGCAAATATATGACTGCACCGTGATCGACTCCAACTACAAACCCGACAACATCATAGAGCCGTAACATCATGGAATGGACACAGATAATCCTCACCGCCATCTCGACCGGCTCGATCACCGCGCTGATAACCCTGCGGGCACGCGCACGCAAAGCGGGTGCCGAGGCGCTTGCCTCAGAGCTTGCCAACGACGACACACGCTTTGCCATGTACCGCAAAATCATCGACGACCTACAGCAGCGCTTCACCACGGCTATGAACACGATGACCGAACTTGAGGAGAAACTACGTCAGGCACAAGTGGAGAACAAACGGCTCCTTGCACGCATCGACCAGCTAGAGGATGAAAACCACACCCTGCGGCAGCAGCTCGCAGGCAACAGCCCTACACCATGAAACCCATACACATACTGTGGGCGGCGCTGGCAGCCATCGCCATCCACCTTGCACACAAAACCATCCAGCTCATGAAAAGCACAGGCCAAACACCGCTATGTCCGCCCGTCACCGGCCCGGTAAGCTCGCGCTTCAGCGAGCCGCGCACCGGCCACACCCACAACGGCACCGACATAGCGGTTCCCGTGGGGACACCCGTCCGCACACCTTGGGCAGGCACCGCCGCCGGAGTGTACAACGACACACAGTACGGCGGCGGCCTAACTGTCATCATAAAACACGCCAACGGCTGGCGCACAGGTTACTGCCACCTCTCCACGCAGGACGTGGCACAGGGCGCCGCCGTGGAGGCCGGGCAGGTCATAGCGCACTCCGGCAACACCGGCCACTCGACCGGGCCGCACCTCCACTTCACCCTCACCAACCCACAGGGACAGAAAGTGGACCCCGAACAATACTTCGAGTTCCAGGCATGAAAACCATCCGACACCTCCTTGCAGTCCTTCTCATCGCACTGATGGCGGCCTCGTGCACCTGTCAACGGCAGGCCGCACGCCTTTACCGACGCTGCCCGCAGTGCTTCAGCAACATACATGCCACGGCTGACACCACGCTGCACCTCAGGCACGGCACCGACACCTTCTGTCTGCCAATGCCGGAACCCGGCAGTGTCGTGCTGATGAACGGCCACCATAGCGACCTCACCGTGCAGGTAAACACTCAGGGCGACACCGTGACACTCCTTGTCAACGTGCCGCCCGACACGCTGCACGTGACTCAGACTGTCGCCGTTCCATGTCCCGACCCGCCCGCCAAGGAGCCTCCGATAGCACCATCGGCAGCAGCGCTGCTGCTCGCCACCTTCTTCCTGTTCTGCGCCGTATACTGGATAAACCGCCCGCGACGCCGCCTATGAGAGCCAAGGCAAAGCCGCACCAGGCACGAAAGAACCGGCCACGCAAACGCCCGGACATACCGGCGGGCACGAGCCGCAAGGACGTAAAGGCGCGGGAAAAACTCATAACCGACAGCCTCAGGCGATTGCGCGACACGTCACCCAACGGCTCCATCCTTAACAAAGAGAGCCGCAAGCCGGTAAAAATAACAGCGGAAGGCATCAGCGAAACCGCGCATCATGCGGCCAAGGGCAAGGCCTCCACCATTTCCGCACTGGATGCAGAACGGCAGATACGGAAATCTAAAAAGAAAAGAACGTCGTCGCCAAAAAACAACGCAAGGCAGCAGAAGATGTCAGTCGCAAAGATGCATGAATACAGGGGCAAACGGGATGGCAAGAAGGTAAAAGTTATGATAGGGGAAAAGGATACAGGCGAGTGTCTGCTATACTCCATCACGACACCGCAAGGCTCCATGAACAAAAAGAAAAACCGCTGGACATGAGGTTGCTTCGCGGTACGCGCCGCTCTGTCATGCCCTGCGGTTTCAGTTTGCAAAATTACGACTTTTTTTTCATACGCACAAAAAAATCTCAAAACGCCGGTGCGTTGTTGTAGATTTTGTCCACAACATGCGGGTCGTGGTGCCTGGTGTAGATGGCCTGGATGTCGAGCGAACTGTGGTCGGCATGGTGCTGCACCGTAAGCGGATCCACCCCGGCGTGCAGCAGGTCGGTCAGTCCCGTGTCGCGCAGGCTGTACAGCTGCATCTCCTTGGGCAAACCTGTGGCATTGCGCATACGCTCCCAAGATTTCTGGAAATAGGACTTATTAACCGCCCTGACGTCAGGTGCCAAGTCTTCGTTGAAACCGATAAGGAAATAGTCCGGCTTTTGGTTCCACCGCTTCACGACAGGTTCAAGCATCGTCACCAGTGAAGGCGTGAGACTGGCCATCCTTGCCTTGTGATTTTTGGCGTTCGCCCCTGGAATCTCAATATAATGTTGGTCTAGGTGTATGTGTTTCAGCTGAATCTTGAGTATTTCGGCAGGGCGTATGGCGGAGGAATAGACCAACTGGCAGACAATATTCATGGCGGGGCGTGTGGCGGCATACCACTCGCGTACCTTATTTCTTGCCTCAGACGGCACCAAAATCCTTATCTTGGGTTCCTTTTTCAGCATTTTGATACCGGAAAAAGGATTCTCTTTGGCATAACAGTGTTCCACGGCCCACTGAAAGAAAACCTTCATCACCTTCAGGGTGTTGTTGTAGGAACGATGCCGCTGCCTCTTCTCGAGAATGTCATCCATATAGCGGATGGCCAGGGGGCGTAGATATGTACCGCTGTACCTGTCGCCGTGGCCGTTGTCCTCGCACCAGCGCAACCATATGTCGGTAACAGAGCGGTACTGCGTGAGCGTGGTAGAACGGCATCCTTCGGCACCTTTGGCCGACAGGAACTTCTCGCGCAAGGTGGCCAAAGGGGTGTACAACCGGCTGTCTTCCGTCTCATGAATCGGACTCCATCCGCCGCGAAGCTTCGCATTCAGATTGTCTGCAACCTGCTGTGCAGCAATCAGCCGTTGACGCTTGTTAGGCACACGATTAACAAGGCGGGTGAGTCTTATGCGCTTACGCAGCATCTTGTCAGTCACAGGATCCGCAATGAAGTACTCTACAACAAAACCCAAAGAGGGCAGTTGTTTCACCACCGCAGGAAGATAATTTTGTATTACGTGAAGTTGACTTGATGGCATTTTTTTTCTTCGCGACTGAATTTCAATCAATCACCTCGAAAAAAAACTGTTCCGTTTCTGTTTCGATTTTTTTATTAAAATCGAGCTAACGCGCTATAAATCAATCTTTGTGACCCCGGCGGGATTCAAACCCACGATCGGCCCAGGGGCACATTTTAGACGTAACAATATCTGATTTACAATGTGTTACAATTTTGGACATCGCTTTCTTTCGAGGTTTTTTGTTCCGTTTTTGTTCCGATTATTTATTCGTTATATTATAGTGTTACAGGAAGATGGCTATGTTCCGGCACGGCTAAACAAGGGTCGATTATTAGCAGAGATAGGCGGTTAATGGTTTCCTGCATTACACATCCTTTGATGTTAACCGGTTTATAGTCCGTTGTTGCGCCAAAATTATTTCTTTCTGATCATTAATGACCGAGATAAGACTATCGTATCTACTATTCACTTTTTTTGTGGCTACACTCATCAAGATGGATAGTCTACGGTAATAATCTTCCATACTTGCTCCCTTATACCCGGAGTGTCTATAATATTCATGTTCTACTCTCTTGTACATGAAACAACCATCTTCACGCAAAGCTCCCTCAAATCCTCCACATATTGATTTCAATATTTTACCACGGTCGGTGCTCGGATGCAGTGAAATCATGCACAACAGCTCGTATTCCTCGTTAAAAACATGTAAAGATGCACCTACACACTTAACTTCATAAGGCATAAGCATCATAAAATAAGAGTCATGACCTTTCATCATAATTTTCTGATTTTTAAAAAGTAAGAATTTCAATATTATTGTCTATAGAGACTAATTATAGCACATTATTCTTGGTGTCATTTTTTAACCGTTCTTGTAACTTTTATTTTTTAGAAATTAAACTTTCAATTGTTTTTGAGAGAGTTGCAATGGTATTCTGCTGGCTGGTCAATAGGTTCATGATTTCCGGGGAGACTTCGTTTTTTAGACTGCCATTGTTTGCTATCGATTGTGGGGCTGTGGCCATGGCCACAGTTTTGGCAGTCTCTTGACGAATAATTTCTCCCTTTTCGAGCAATAACCAATCCAGAGAAAGCTCTGGATAAATACTGCAAATTTTCAATATACTATCCTCTGAAAGCCCACCTTTTTTGTCAAGATTAGCGGCAGCCATACCAGATTGTTGATAAAATTTATTTCTATTACTACCTTGTAATTCAAGAAAATAAACAAACCTCTCCTTTGCCGAAGAGAATTTTATTGATTTTTTTCCATTCATATTGATTTTTTTCTTTATTTTTGCACTCAAATTTACATAACAAACATTGCAAAGATATAAAACTTTTTTAACATGGCAAAAAAAATCAAAGTAAGCCCCGAAGTCAGGAGGCAATTAATGGAGGAGCATTTCCTTGAGAACGACATGACGGTGTATAAGGCGCTGAACTACGAGACGAACAGCCCGCTGGCGAAGATGCTTCGCCGCCGTGCGCTGGAGCTCGGCGGGCGCGAATGGGTGACGGCGGACGAGATAGCGGCGCTGCAGGGCGGCGCGGAAACTGTGGCCGCAAACGAGATTGAGGAAGGGGGTGAGGCATGAAAACAACATTCTGCAAGAAGAGGAAATGCCTGCGACTGCGGGAGAACGGCACCCACTTGTGGGACATCCCGCTGTGCCAGGACCGGCTCAGCAGTTGGTTTGAGCCGGTGGAAAGTATCACCAACGAGCAATGCCAGCGGCTGCGCCGCATGCTCAAAGAGAAGAAGGATGTGCAGATATGAAGCCGATACTTGATGCCTGCTGCGGAAGTCGGATGTTCTGGTTTGACAAGGACAACCCCGACGTGGTCTTCATGGATAAGCGCGACGAGGTGTGCCATCTGTCAGACGGCCAAACGGTGATTGTCCACCCCAATATCATAGGCGATTTCACCGCAATGCCATTTCCTGACAAATCTTTCAAACTGGTTGTATTCGACCCACCACATCTTGTATGGGCCGGAAAAGCATCCAACTTGTACAAGCGTTACGGGAAACTTGATGACTGGCAGGAGGAACTACGCAAGGGTGTTGATGAATGTTTCCGCGTGCTTGACGATTACGGAGTACTTATATTTAAATGGGCCGAAACCCAACTGAAAATAAAAACCATTATTAAAGCTATCGGACGGCAGCCGCTTTTTGGACACAAACGAATCGGGAGTGGAAAGACCGTATGGATGGCTTATATGAAATTCCCGGAGGGTTACCATGACAAAGATAGAAATGATTAACAAAAAGGAGGTAAAAGACATGAAAACAAAAAGGATGATAAGGGAGAAGGGTGCGATGAAGGAGCTGGCTGGGCTGTTCGGGCTGACGCCGGAGAGCATAAGGAGGCATTTGAGGGGGGAAGTGCGGACGGTGCAGACGAGGGCTATAGTGGAGTATGCGCGGGAGCATTACTCGGTTGAATGGGAGGGGGGCGAGTGATGGAGGGGTATGTGCCGAGCATAGTGGAAGACGAAATCGGGAGGCTGATTGCGTCGAAGCGTGAGTATATAGCGCGGAACGGTGCTGGGAGCGCGGGCTCGAAATACATGCAGCACGAGGTGCTGGTGCTGGAGCGTGCGCTGCGGGAGCTGGAGCTGCGCGGGGACATGTGGATGAACGCGATTGCGGAGGACATCACGGCCAAAATTTTGGCGGTGCGTAAGCACCCATGCGCAAGCATGTTTGCCGGCATAATGGTGTACTATGAATTGATACCACGGTATCAATGGCGTGATGACGGGAAAAATCTCGTTGCATGCGTCAGCAACCGCAAAGGATGGCCCGACAGCGGCGATGGTGAAATGCTCGACTTGGGCGGCGGGAAATTCATAGCCCGCTGCAAAGGCGACGCCGTGTTCACGCTGGGCGGCGAGTTCGTGACGCTGACGGTGGATGCGGAGGGGGACGAGTGAGCTGGGGTGAACGGGAAACTTTATTTAAACAACTATCAATTACTTACTAAAGATGAACGACAATAACAAAAGGGAGCGGAGCGCGTCGGCTAACGACGCGGAGCGCTCGAAGATAGAGCGGATGGAGGAATGGCTGCTGAGGCGTTACGAGATAAGGCGTAACACGGTGCTGTGCAAGGTTGAGGTGAGGGAGCGTGATGAGGATGGTGCTGAATGGCACGTGCTTGACGACCAGCAGGAGAACGACTTGCTGTACAGCCTGATGGTGGCTGGGTTCACTAAGCCT
>Ga0265299_10003411_pt1 | contig 15519 bp, 10 predicted proteins | sample AusTroGonzalo_MG_4_FD_193485 | JGI IMG/M metagenome (GOLD analysis project Ga0265299, IMG submission 193485) | Bovine rumen microbial communities from tropical cattle in Woodstock, Queensland, Australia - Gonzalo_02 | ecosystem: Host-associated > Mammals > Digestive system > Stomach > Rumen ... | reverse complement strand
CGTCACCTGCGAGACGGCTCCCCACTATCTGGTCCTGTGCGAGGACGACCTCCAGGAGGACGGCCGCTTCAAGATGAATCCCCCGCTCCGCAGCGCCGACGACCGCGAAGCCCTTATCCAGGGCCTGCTGGACGGCACCATCGACGCCATTGCCACCGACCACGCCCCCCATTCGGTCGAAGAGAAATCCCGCGGCCTCCAGGGCAGCGCCATGGGCATCGTGGGGCTGGAAACGGCTTTCCCGGTGCTCTACACCAAGTTGGTAAAAACGGGCCGGGTGCCGCTGGAAAGGATAGTGGAAGCCCTCTCGGAAGCTCCCCGCCGCATCTTCGGCCTGCCGGAAGTACCGGAAGGAGACCGGGTTACCATCGACCTGGACACGCCCTTCACCATCTGTAGCGCCCAGTTTGCCTCCATGGGGCACGCTACGCCCTTCGACGGCTGGCAGGTGTACGGCCAGGTGCTCAAAACGACTAAAAACGGTAAAACAGTATATCAGAAAAATGATTAGGCCAGAAAAGAAACTAGTGCTGGAAAACGGCCTCGAGTTCTACGGAACCGGATTCGGGGCTTCCGCCACCAAAGTGTGCGAGATTGTGTTCAACACCTCGGTGGTAGGTTACCAGGAAATTATTTCGGACCCTTCCTACGCCGACCAGATTGTGGTGATGACCTATCCCCTCATCGGCAATTACGGCATTACGGACGAGGATTTTGAATCGCGCAGCTCCTGCCTGGGCGGACTTGTTGTACGCGAATGCTGCGACACGCCCAGCAACTTCCGCTTCACCGAAACCCTGGAAGAGGAACTGGAAGAGCACGGCATTCCCTGCCTGAGCGGCGTAGACACCCGCATGCTCACCAAGATTATCCGTGAAGCCGGCAGGCCGATGGGTGCCATAGTGGATGCCGACATGCCCAAGGAAGAGGCCCTGGCCCTGATTGCCGCCACCCCGCGTCCCACGGAACAGCTCAAACGCGTGAGCTGCCGCAAGCGCTGGGTTACCCGCACGCCCCAGCACCGCTTCCATGTGGTGGCCGTGGACTGCGGTATCAAAAACAGCATCCTGCGCTGCCTCAAGGAAAGGGGCTGCAACGTAACCATAGTTCCCTTCAACACCGCTCCGGAAGCCATCCTGGCCTTCAATCCCGACGGTGTGCTGTTCTCCAACGGTCCGGTGGCCGGCACGGAGGCGCCCGAAGTACGTGCGCTCTTTGCCGCCCTCAAAGGAAAACTTCCCATCCTGGGCATCGGCCTGGGCATGGAAGTAATCGGCCTGGAATACGGAGCCACCCTGGTGCCGATGGGCTGCGGCATGCACGGAGACCATCCGGTGCGGGACTGCGCCACGGGACGCATCAACATTGCCGTCCTCAACCAGACCTACCGCTTTAACTCGGTGGAAGGCACATCCCTCACCCCTACCCATACCCTGGTCCCGGAAAACTATGTAGTGGGCTTCGAGAACAAGGCCGAAAAGGTGTTCGGCATCCAGTTCCACCTGGAAAGCGCCCCCGGCCCGCAGGACAACATTTCCCTCTTTGACAAATTCATTAAGATGATGGAGGACCAGCAGAATGCCTAGAAGAAACGATATCAAGAAAGTGATGGTCATCGGCTCCGGCCCCATTGTGATCGGCCAGGCCGCAGAATTTGACTATGCCGGCACCCAGGCCTGCCTGGCGCTGAAAGAGGAAGGTTACCAGGTAATTCTGGTGAATTCCAACCCCGCCACCATCATGACGGACCCCAATATGGCCGACAAGGTGTACATGGAGCCCCTTACCCTGGAATACATCGCAAAGATCATCCGCTACGAGCGTCCCGACGCCCTGGTGCCGGGCCTCGGCGGCCAGACCGGCCTGAACCTGGCCGTCCAGCTGGCCAAGAAGGGTGTGCTGGACGAGTGCGGCGTGGAGATTCTGGGCACCTCTTTCCAGAACATCGAGAAGGCCGAAGACCGCGAGCTCTTCAAGGAGCTGTGCCTCTCCATCGGCGAGCCGGTGATTCCTTCCGAAATCTGCTACAGCGTGGAAGAAGGCCTGGCAGCGGCCGAAAAGATTGGCTATCCGGTGGTGCTGCGCCCGGCTTTCACCCTGGGCGGCACGGGCGGCGGCTTTGCCTACAACCCGGAGGAAATGGAGGACATGATGCGCAACGCCCTGTACCTGTCGCCGGCACACGAAGTGCTGGTGGAAAAGAGCGTCAAGGGCTACAAGGAGATTGAGTTCGAGGTGATGCGGGATGCCAACGACACCGCCATCGCCATCTGCTCCATGGAGAATATCGACCCTGTGGGCGTTCACACGGGCGATTCCATGGTGGTTGCCCCGGCCCTCACCCTCACCGACAAGGAATACCAGATGCTCCGCGACAGCGCCCTGCGCCTGATCCGGGCCCTGGATATTGCCGGCGGCTGCAACATCCAGTTCGCGCTGGATCCGCTGTCGTTCAAGTACTATATCATTGAGGTGAACCCGCGCGTGTCGCGTTCGTCGGCCCTGGCATCCAAGGCCAGCGGCTTCCCCATCGCCCGCGTAACGGCAAAAATCGCCGTCGGCCTCACCCTGGACGAAATTACCGTGGCCGGCGCCCCCGCCTGCACGGAACCCGCCATCGACTACGTAGTGGCCAAGGTGGCCCGCTTCCCCTTCGACAAGTTCAGCGAGGCTTCCAACGAGCTGGGCACCCAGATGAAGGCTACCGGCGAGGTAATGTCCATCGGCCGCACCCTGGAGGAGAGCATCCTCAAGGCCATGCGCTCGCTGGAAAGCGGCTGCTGCCACATCCACAAGAAGAAATTCGACGACTGGAGCGAGGAAAAGCTCCTGGAATACATCTCCACCCCCACGGACGACCGCATCCACGCCATCGCCCAGTTGCTGCGCCTGAGAATTGACCTCTCCCGCATCTACGACCGCACCAAGATAGACATGCTCTTCCTGGAGAAAATCTACAACATTGTGCGGATGGAACGGAAGGTGAAGGCGGCGCCCGGCGACGTGGCCGTTCTCCGCGAGGCCAAGCGCATGGGCTTCGGCGACCAGTTCATCGGCCAGCTCTGGGGCTGGAAGGAAGCCGACGTCATCCGCCTCCGCTTCAAGGAAAACATCGTACCGGTGTACAAGATGATAGATTCCTGCTGCGCCGAGCACGAAACCTATGTCCCCTACTTCTACTCCACCTACGAGCAGGAGAACGAATCCATCCCCAGCCAGCGCAAGAAGATCCTGGTACTGGGCTCCGGCCCCATCCGTATAGGCCAGGGCGTGGAATTCGACTATTCCACCGTACATGCCATCTGGGCCATCCGGGAAGCCGGCTACGAGGCCATTATCATCAACAACAACCCGGAAACCGTGTCCACGGACTACACCATCTCCGACAAGCTTTACTTTGAACCGCTCACCACGGAGGATGTGATGAACGTGATTCACCTGGAGCAGCCGGACGGCATTATTGTGACGCTGGGCGGACAGACGGCCATCAACCTGGCCGGACCGCTGGAAGAGTTCGACGTGCCGCTCATCGGCACCGGCCTGGAGGCCATTGACAATGCCGAAGACCGCAAGCTCTTTGAGGCCATCATGCGCCGCACGGGCATCCGCCAGCCCAAGGCCCACGCGGTTACCAGCGTGGAAGAAGGCTTGCAGGCGGCCCACGACATCGGCTATCCGGTGCTGGTACGTCCCAGCTTCGTGCTGGGCGGCCGCGCCATGATGATTGTAGGCAACGACGACACCCTGCGTCACTACCTGCAGAACGCCGTGGAAATCAACGAGAAATCCCCGGTGCTGGTAGACAAGTACATCCAGGGCAAGGAAACCGAGGTGGACGCCATCTGCGACGGCAAGGACGTTTTCATCCCCGCCATCATGGAGCACGTGGAGCGCACCGGCATCCATTCCGGCGACTCCATCAGCGTGTATCCTTCCTTCAGCCTGAGCGCCAAAGTGAAGCAGGAGATTATCGACGACACCGTGAAGCTGGGCCGGGAAATCGGCATTGTGGGCCTGTTCAACATCCAGTTCATCGTGGACAGCAACGAGGATGTGTACGTAATTGAGGTGAACCCGCGAAGCTCCCGCACCGTGCCGTTCATCTCCAAGAGCACCGGCATCCCCATGGCCAAAATCGCCACGCGGGTAATGTTGGGAGAGTCCCTGAAGGATCAGGGCATCACGGAGGTGTATTTCCCGGAGCGGAAGAAGCATTTCGTGAAAACGCCGGCTTTCTCCTTCGGCAAAATCAAGGGTATCGACACCTACCTTTCCCCGGAAATGAAGTCCACGGGCGAAGCCATCGGCTACGACAAGTCGCTGAACCGGGCCCTGTACAAGTCGCTGCAGGCCAGCGGCATGGACATCAAGTCCTACGGCACCGTGTTCGCCACCATCGCCGACAAGGATAAGGAGGAAGCCCTGCCGCTCATCCGCCGCTTCTACAACCTGGGCTTCAACATAGAGGCCACCAAGGGCACCGCCAAGTTCCTGAAGGAGCACGGCATCCGCACCAAGTGGCTCAAGAAGCTGCAGGAAGGCAGTGACGAAATTTACCAGGCGCTCCGCAAGGGCCATGTGAAATACGTGATCAACACCATCGACCTGAACCAGAAGAGCAGCCACCTGGACGGCTACGGCATCCGCCGCTGCGCCGTGGAGAACAACGTAACCATCTTCACCGCCCTGGAAACCGTCCGCGTGCTACTGGATGTCCTGGAAGAAATCACCCTGGGCATTTCCACCATTGACGAAGAGTATAAATAGCATGTTGCTGCTGTTGCCAAAACCTAAATCCCTCCCAATCCTCAGCGCTTCGCGCTTTGTTGGGCCCCTCCCGGAAGTTAAGGTCTTCGACCTTTTCCTCCTTCTCGCTCAAAAGAGAAAACAAGTTTTTTCTTTTTCACTCGTGCGTCGGTTCACAAAGCCACGGGCGGCTATGGGTTTTGGCAACAGCAGCAACATGCCAAGATTATTTCTATGATTAAGCAGAATTATACAATAGCGGAGAATAAGCTGGTGGCAAGCGATACCTACCGGCTGGTGCTGGCGGGGAAAGGAACCACGGACGGCGAATTCGTTCACCTGGAGATTCCGGGGTTTTACCTGCGGAGGCCGCTTTCGGTGTGCGATGCCAAAGACGGGAAAATGATGCTGTTGTATAAGACGGTAGGTGAAGGAACCCGGGCTTTGACCCAGCTGCCTGCCGGGACGGAAATCAGCGTGCTGGAGGGGCTTGGAAAGGGTTTTGATGCCGATGCCTGCAAGGGAAAAGCCCTGCTGGTGGCGGGCGGCCTGGGCGCCGCGCCGCTGTACCTGCTGGCCAAAAAGCTGAAGGCGCAGGGCAAGAAAGTGACGGTGGTACTGGGCTTCAACAAGAAAGAGGAAATTGTGCTGGAACAGGAATTCAAGGCCCTTTGCGACAGCTTTGCCCTGGCGACGCTGGACGGATCGGCCGGCACTAAAGGCTTTGTGACCGATGCCCTGAAAGCCCTGCAGCCGGAATATGATTACTTCTACACCTGCGGGCCGATGGTGATGATGAAAGCCGTCTGCAGCCTGCTGGAAGGGCCCGGCGAAGCCTCGCTGGAAGAACGGATGGGCTGCGGAGCGGGCTTCTGCTACGGCTGCAGCATCCAGACAGCCGGCGGACCGCGCCGCGTGTGCAAAGACGGCCCCGTATTCAAAAAGGAGGAGATACTATGGTAAAGGACCTTTCGGTAAATCTCTGCGGACTGCAGCTGCAGAATCCGGTGATTCCGGCCAGCGGCACCTTCGGCTTCGGCCTGGAACTGGCAGGAAGCATGGACCTGAACGTGCTGGGAGCCATTTCCCTGAAGGGAACCACCCGGGAAGCCCGTTACGGCAATCCGGTCCCCCGCATTGCGGAGGCGCCCCATGGCATGCTCAATTCCGTGGGCCTGCAGAATCCCGGCATCGACGTGCTTGTAAACGAAAAGGTGCCGGCGCTGCGAAAGATTTACCGGCAGGGCGTCATTGCCAACATCAGCGGCTTTTCCGTGGAAGAGTACCGGGAATGCTGCGCCAAGGCCGATGCCTGCGAGGGTATCGACCTCCTTGAAGTGAACGTCTCCTGCCCCAACGTGCACGGGGGCGGCCTGGCCTTCGGCACATCGGCCAAGGCGGCGGCCGAAGTAACTGCAGCGGTAAAGGCGGTATGCAAAAAGCCCGTCTTTATCAAGCTGAGCCCCAATGTAACGGATATTGTGGAAATTGCCCGTGCCTGCGAGGATGCGGGTGCCGATGGCTTAACCCTGGTGAACACTTTCCTGGGCATGCGCATCGACATCGTGCGGCGCCAGCCCATTCTGGCCAACAAGATGGGCGGCTTTTCCGGTGCCGCCATCTTCCCCATCGCCCTCAGGATGGTCTATCAGGTGGCGCACGCCTGCAAGATTCCCATCATGGGTTGTGGCGGCGTAGCCAGTGCCCGCGACGTGATTGAGATGATGATGGCCGGCGCCACTGCCGTCCAGGTGGGGGCCGAAAATCTGCGGAACCCCTTCGCCTGCCCGGAAATCATCGCCGAACTCCCCGCCGTTATGGAGCAGCTGCACATTGACGCACTTAAAAACATTATTGGAACCGTATGAACCGAGACGTTATCATAGCCTGTGACTTTCCCAACCGGGAAACCACCCTGGCCTTCCTGGACCGCTTCCAAGGCGGCAGGAAGCCGTTTGTAAAAATCGGCATGGAGCTGTTTTACGGCGCCGGGCCGGAGATTGTGCGGGAAATCAAGGCCCGCGGACACCGGATTTTCCTGGACCTGAAACTCCACGACATCCCCAATACGGTGAAAAAGGCCATGCAGGTGCTCTCGGCCCTGGATGTGGACATGGTAAACGTGCATGCCGCCGGCACCGTGGCCATGATGCGTGCCGCCCTGGAAGGCCTTACCCGGGCCGATGGTACGCGCCCGCTGCTGATTGCCGTAACGCAGCTCACCTCCACCTCGCAGGAGGCCATGCAGCAGGAGCTCCTGATAGGGGCGGGCATCAACGAAACCATCGTAAAATATGCCCGGAACGCCCAAGAGGCCGGCCTGGACGGCGTGGTTTGCTCCCCGCTGGAGGCAGCCATGGTGAAAGAGGCCTGCGGCAGCAGCTTCCTCACCGTTACCCCGGGCATCCGTTTTGCCGATGCGGCCAAGGACGACCAGGTGCGCATCACTACCCCCGCCCGAGCCCGGGAAATTGGCTCCGACTTCATTGTGGTGGGCCGTCCCATCACGGCCGCAGATGATCCTGTGGCCGCCTACGAGCGTTGTTTAGAAGAATTTGTCTAGCATTATATGGAACGTACAATAGCCAAAGAACTCCTTTCCATCGGCGCCGTTTTCCTGCGCCCGGAACAACCGTTTACCTGGGCCAGCGGTATCAAAAGCCCTATTTACTGCGACAACCGGCTCACCCTGTCGGCCCCTGGGGTACGCACCAGGATAGAAGCCGGCCTGGCCGATCTGGTGCGTCGCTACTATCCCGACTGCGAGATGCTCATGGGCACCTCCACGGCCGGCATTGCCCACGCGGCCATTACCGCCACCCTGCTGGGCCTGCCGATGGGCTATGTGCGAGGCGAAGCCAAAACCCACGGCCGCACCAACCGGATTGAGGGCCGCATGGATCCCGAAACCAAAGTGGTTGTTGTAGAAGACCTTATCTCCACCGGCGGCAGCGCCATCGAATGCGTGGAAGCCCTCCGCGAAGCCGGAGCCAAGGTGTTGGGCATCGTGAGCATCTTCACCTACGGCATGCAGAAAGGGCTGGACCGGATAGCGGAAGCCAAAACCGAGAATCATTCGCTCTGCAACCTGGACGTGCTGGTGGACGTGGCCGTGAAGGAAGGCCGCATTGCCCCGCAGTGGAAAGACCGCATCCTGGCTTTCCGCGACAACCCCTCTGACGAATCTTGGATTAACAAATAGCCCGGCATATGAAACACTTGATCGACCCGATGGACCTCACCAAAGAGGAACTGGACCAGATTATCGCCCTGGCCGAAGACATCATCGCCAACCGTGAAAAATACCAGGAGTCGCAGCGGCACCGGAAGCTGGCCACGCTCTTTTACGAGCCCAGCACCCGTACCCGACTCAGCTTTACATCGGCCATGATGGAGCTGGGCGGCAACGTCCTGGGCTTTTCCGACGCCAAAAACACGTCGGTGAGCAAGGGAGAGACCGTACAGGACACCGTGCGCGTTGTAGGTTGTTTTGCCGATGTAATAGCCATGCGCCACCACATCGAGGGTGCCCAGCTGTACGCCACGGAGGTGTCCCGCGTTCCCATTATCAACGCCGGCGACGGCTCCCACAGCCATCCCACCCAAACGCTTACGGACCTCCTTACCATCAAACGGGAACTGGGACATATCGACGGCATCACCATCGGCTTCTGCGGCGACCTCCGCTTCGGCCGTACGGTGCATTCGCTCATCAAGGCACTGTCCCGCTTCCAGGATATCAAGGTAATCCTCATCGCTCCGGACGAGCTCAAGCTGCCCGACTACATCAAACAGGACGTTTGCGACCGCCTGGGCATCCAATACCGGGAAGTGGCCACCATGGAAGAGGTAATGCCGGAACTGGACGTGCTTTACATGACGCGCGTACAGCAGGAACGTTTCCTGGACCAGGACGAGTTCGACCGGGTAAAAGACAGCTTTGTACTGGATGCCACCCGCCTGTCCACGGCCAAGGAAAAGATGGCCGTCCTGCATCCCCTGCCACGGGTGAACGAGATTCTCACCGAGGTGGACAACGACCCCAGAGCCGCCTACTTCCGCCAGGTAGAGAATGGTAAATTCGTCCGTATGGCCCTCATCACCAAACTGCTGGAATGGAAGGACGATCCTTCTCACAGCATGCCCACCGGCGAAGAGCCCATCTACGATCCGGAACTCCGCTGCACCAACCGCAAGTGCATCTGCAACAACGAGCACGCGCCCCACAAGTTCCGCCGCACCGAAAGCGGCACCCTGCGCTGCTGGTACTGCGATTCCAAGATTAAGTAATCCGTTGGTTTTAGATACTCTAAGGGGTTTCTGCAGGCCAAATTATTTAGCCGATGCCCGCAGAAACCCCTTAGAGTATCCAGATTTTCAGAACTAGAATGTGGGGAAAACGATGCTGGTAACCGGTTCCAGGGTAATCTCGTCGTAGGTACCGTTCGGCGACTCTACGCGGAAGGTAGTTGTTTTGTCACCCATCCTTACAGGGAACTTCCAGATAACACCGGTGGGTTCTCCCGTATAGGAGGCTCCCCGGATCACCTGGCCCTGGCAGGTAACCTTCAGCGAAGGGGCATTGGAATAGACCGTGAGGGTTAAGTCCAGCATGGGAGGACAGTATTTCAGCCGTTTATTAGCAATGTGTACCACTTCTTCCTCCTTGTTCCACCAGGCTTTGTACAGGTAGAATACATCCTTTTTTACACTGCGGTCCCTGGTAATCAGCCCCTTGTCGTTGGTGTATTTCCGCTTGTCGTTATAGATGAAAGCGTAGCCGTTGTTGCAGTCCAGGAAACCCTCCATACGGCTGGCCACGGCAAAGTCGAACATCACCCAGATGGAAGTGAAATTCAGGAAAGGAGCCTGGGCAATCTGCTGGGCAAAGGCTTCATGGGCCAGGTTGCCGTATTCCTCAAAATGCAGGCTGTCCGACGGATCCCGTCTCACATCCTCGGCCTTCCAGGTATGGCAATAGGGATTGATGCCCACGCCGTATTCCGACAGGTTCACTATGCCCATGTTTTTCTGGATCCACTCTATGTCGTCGGCCAGGCCCCAGAACTTGCCATAGTTGTAGTACCAACCGTGGTAGCGGTTCTCGGAATAATAATCGGCCTTGAGTTCCGTATAGAAGTCCCGCTGGAACATGGAGTCGTCGGTGAGGCCCACGAAGCGGGAAGAATCCAGCTGCTTGGTGAAATCGTACAGGCGGGCGGTCTCGTCCACAACGCGGCGGGCGTCCAGCGAACCTTGCAGCTTGCCGGAAACATTGCCCCAGCTGTCCAGCTCGTTCCACATGCCCCAGAAAACGATGGAGGGATGGTTGTACAGGGAGGTGACCATCTCCTGCATCTGCTGAAAAATATTGTTGAAATAGGCGTCGGAGGCGTTTTCGCCGCAGTTGTTCACCCAGGGAATCTCCGTCTGCACAATGATGCCCATGCGGTCGCAGAGACGGAAGGCATAGTCGTTGTGCGGGTAGTGGGCCAGGCGCAGGAAGTTGGCACCCAGCTCCCGGACAATCTCATAATCGGCGTCGTAATCGTCCTGCCAAAGGGCCGATGCCTTGCCGTCCTTGTCCTGGTGCATGCTTACGCCGCGCAGCGGATAGGACTTGCCGTTAAGCTGGAAGCCCTTGACGATGTCCATAGCATAATAGCGGAAGCCCACCTCGGTCTGTGCCTGGTCTTTGCCGGCCTTTACGGAAACGGTGTAAAGATACGGATCCGGCTTGCCGTTCCACAGGTGCGGCTGTTCCAGGGTAAAGTCCCAGGCCACATCGGCCGATGCACCGGCAGCGACGGAGACCGTTTCACTGTGGGAAAGCACTTCGGCCCCTTCGGCATCGCTGAGCGTCCACACCACCTCTACGGGTGCATCGGCCTGGGAAGCGTTGCAAATGCGGGTTTCGGCCTTGCCCACAGCCTTTTCATCGGAAACCTCCAGCTGCGAAACGTGCAGGCGGTACAGGCCGAAAGCATCCGGAGAAATGTGCACGGGAGGGCACTCCAGCAGCCATACGGGATTATGCAGGCCGCCGTTCTTGTTGAAGTCGGAAGTAAGCGGAATGCGGTCCAGGTTTTCGGAGTTGTCGCAAATGACTTCCAGCACGTTCTTGCTGCCGGTAAGCTTCCCCGTAAGGTCTACCCAGAACGGCGTATAGCCGCCGCTGTGCTCCTTCAGCAGCTCTCCGTTCAGGAAAACCTGTGCGCTCTGCGCCGCACCTTCAAAGAGAAGATAGCGGGGCTCCTTTGCCTTGGGAAGGGTGGTCTTGTAATGGGCCGTTCCCCGGTAATAGGAAGGGGAATGACCGTCCTGGGCGTTATAGGAATGGGGTATTCGCACCTTCTCCCAAGATTCGCCGTCCTTGCTGAAAGACCACTCCACCAGGGCCTTTCCGTTCACCGGACGGTCGGTCCAGGCGGCTTTCTTCTGCCCGCAGGAAACCATAAGCAGCAGGGCTGCCACCAAAAGGAAATAACGGTATTGTTTCATATTACTGTTTCTTGGCGGTTTGTTCCGGAGCTGTTCCCGTAAGCTTCTCAAACTCGGCTTCTTCCAGCATGTGACAGTTGCCGTTGAAACGGGCGCCCAGTTCTACCTGGAGCCGTTTGATGTGAAGGTCTCCCTCCACACTGCATCCGGCTTTCAGGTTCAGGGTATCCTTTACAAAGAAGTTGCCCTTCATGGTTCCGCAGAAATCCATGTTCTGGCAAATTACATCGCCGGTTAGAGTAGCCTTCTCCCCCACTACCACACGCCCTTTGGAGATGAGTTTTCCGTCAAAGGAGCCGTCTATCCGGACGTCTCCGGGAGCCTGGATTTCTCCCTTGACCAGTGTGCCGGCCGAAATGCGGCTCACTTCGTTCACATTCACTGTGGGTTCCATTTTCGTTGCCATATAATAATATGCTGATTATTACAAGCCTTTGCCGTGACAGTTCTTATACTTGAGTCCACTGCCGCAGGGGCAGGGGTCGTTGCGGCCAACCCGCTTGTCCACACGCACCGGCGTACGGGCCTGCTGCTCCCCGTTGGTGGAGAGCTGGGAAGGATCCGTATGGCGCATCTGCTGCAGGTTCCGGTTAGGCTGCTGGGCCGGACGGGCCTCGCGGGCGTCGGAAGCGTCACGCAGCGGGATGAAGGCACGCAGCAGGAAAGTGAGCACCGCCTCGTTCAGCTGTTCCAGCATGTCGGAGAACAGGTTGTAGCTTTCCAGTTTGTACACCACCAGCGGGTCTTTCTGCTCGTATGCAGCGTTCTGTACGCTCTGGCGCAGGTCGTCCATGTCGCGCAGGTGCTGCTTCCAGTACTCGTCAATATGGTAGAGGATGATATTGCGGCTGAGGGCCTTGGCAATTTCCCGGCTTTCGGTTTCGTAAGCTTTCTTCAGGTTTACGCTCAGGGAAAGTTGGCGCTTGCCATCCGAGATGGGAATGGCAATGTTCTCGTACATGCTCCCCTGCTTCTCGAACACGGTCTTGATAATGGGGTTCACCTTCTGGATCATGGTCTCCATACGGCGGTTGTACACCTCCTGCATGTGCTCGGAGAGCTTTTCGGCAATATCCTGCTTCTTGGCATCGGCATAGAAGGCCTCATCAAAGCCCAGGTCGATGGAAAGCTTGCCGATTACGAACTCCTCGAAAGCCTCGTACGGCATGCCCTCGGCCTGCTCGGCCAGGATGTTGGCCGTATCCTGCATCATGTTCTGCACGTCAATTTCGATGCGCTCACCCGACAGGGCGTTGCGGCGGCGGGCGTAGATGGCTTCACGCTGGTAGTTCATTACGTCGTCGTACTCCAGGGTGCGCTTGCGGTAGCCGAAGTGGTTCTCTTCCACTTTATTATGGGAGCCTTCGATGCTCTTGGAAAGCATGCCGCTCACCAGGGCCTCGTTGTCTTCCATGCCCAGTTTATCCACCACGCCGGCAATACGTTCGGAGCCGAACTTACGCATGAGGTCGTCTTCCAGGGAAATGAAGAAGCAGGAGCTTCCCGGGTCTCCCTGGCGTCCGGCACGGCCTCGGAGCTGACGGTCTACACGGCGGGAATCGTGACGGGACGTGCCGATGATGGCCAAACCGCCGGCGGCCTTCACTTCCGGGGAAAGCTTGATATCGGTACCACGGCCCGCCATGTTGGTGGCAATGGTCACCTTGCCGCTCTGGCCGGCCTGGGCCACGATTTCGGCCTCCCTTGCGTGCTCCTTGGCGTTGAGCACATTGGGATGCAGGCCTCTCATTCGCATCATGCGGGCCAGCAGCTCACTGGTTTCCACATCGGTGGTACCCACCAGGCAGGGCCTTCCGGCCTCCGAGAGTTCCACCACGCGGTCGATGACGGCGGCGTATTTGGCTTTCTTGGTCTTGTAGATGACATCGTCCTGGTCGTCGCGGATTACCGGACGGTTGGTGGGGATAACCACCACATCCAGCTTGTAGATGTCCCAGAACTCACCGGCTTCCGTTTCTGCCGTACCGGTCATACCGGCCAGTTTGTGGTACATACGGAAGTAATTCTGCAGGGTAACGGTAGCGAAGGTTTGCGTGGCGGCTTCCACCGTAACGTTTTCCTTGGCCTCCACGGCCTGGTGCAGACCGTCGCTCCAACGGCGGCCTTCCATGATACGGCCGGTGCTCTCGTCCACAATCTTCACCTTGTTGTCCACTATTACGTAGTCGATGTCCTTGGTGAACATGGCATAAGCCTTCAGGAGCTGGATTACGGTGTGCACACGCTCGCTCTTGAGGGAGAAGTCTTCCATCAGGGCATCCTTCTTTTCGGCCTTTTCGGCGGGAGTAAGGCTGGCGTCGTGGGTAATTTCGGCAATGGCCGATCCCATGTCCGGGAGCACGAAGAAGTTGGGGTCGCTTACGCTGCCGGCCAGGGCATCGTGGCCCTTGTCCGTCATATCTACCGAGTTAAGCACCTCATTGATAACGAAATACAGCTCATCGGTAACCTGCGGCATCTCGCGCTCGTTGTCCTGCAGGAAGTAGGCTTCGGTCTTCTGCATCAGCTGCTTCATGCCGGGTTCGCTCAGGAACTTAATGAGGGGCTGATACTTGGGAAGGCCCTTGTGGCAGCGGAACAGGAGTTTGCCGCCTTCCTTCTCATCGCCGGCGGCAATGAGCTTCTTGGCCTCGTTCAAAGTAGTATTGATAAGGGCGCGCTGCTTGTTGTACAGGTTTTCCACATAGGGCCGGTACTCCATGAACTGCTCGTCGCCGGCGGCCTTGGACATCGGCCCGGAAATGATGAGCGGGGTACGGGCGTCGTCGATGAGCACGGAGTCCACCTCGTCCACAATGGCAAAGTGGTGTTTGCGCTGCACCAGGTCTGTCTGGCGAACGGCCATATTGTCTCTCAGATAGTCAAAGCCGAACTCGTTGTTGGTGCCGAAGGTGATATCGCAGTTATAGGCGCGCTTGCGGGCTTCTGAATTGGGCTGGTGCTTGTCGATACAATCCACGGACAGGCCGTGGAACTGATACAGCGGGCCCATCCACTCACTGTCTCGCTTGGACAGGTAGTCGTTCACGGTAACCACATGCACACCCTTGCCGGCCAATGCGTTCAGGAAAACGGGCAGGGTGGCCACCAGGGTTTTACCTTCACCGGTAGCCATTTCGGCAATTTTACCCTGATGCAGGACTATACCGCCGATAAGCTGCACGTCGTAATGCACCATGTCCCAGGTAATCTCATTGCCGCCGGCCACCCAGTGGTTCTTCCAGATGGCCTTGTCTCCCTGGATTTCCACGAAATCGCGGCCCTGGGCGGCCAGGTTTTTGTCGAATTGGCTGGCTTCTACCTCGATGGTTTCGTTCTGGGCAAAGCGCCGTGCCGTGGACTTTACAATGGCGAAGGTTTCCGGAAGCACCTCCGTAAGGATTTTCTCGATAGCCTCGTCCTCTTCCTTCACCAGTTTGTCGGATTCGGTGGCCAGGGCCTCCTTCTCACTCACGGGAATGTCCTTTTCCAGTTCTTCCTTAATTTCTGCAATACGGTCTTCGAACGGTTTTTCCACCGCGGCAATCTTTTCGCGGATGGCGGCGCTGCGGGCGCGGAGTTCGTCGTTGGAGAGTTGGTCGATATCGGGATACAGCTGGAGGATCTGGTCCACAACCGGCCGGATGGCCTTCATGTCACGGTCGCTCTTGCTGCCGAAAAGTTTCTTAAGAATGTCTGCTACTGCCATTTTTCACTAAATTGTTTAATCTTACAAAGTTAAGGATTTCCGCCGGATTAAACAAATACCGTTCCCTTACGGGAAGTCTGTCATTCTGGCAGTCTACCCCGGCAGAATGCAAACGCTTCACTCCCTGAACTTTGCGTGTTTCCCGGTGCAATTTTATTTGCACCGGGAAACACTTAATCTGCTAATTCTGAATATGGTTACGTTCTGCTAGGCCCGGGAGCGGCTGCGGTGGGCACGGATTTGCGGAAGCTGCCTGAGGAGACTGCGGAAGTGCCTGAAGGGAAGCAGGCTGCGGTATTTCACAGCTTTCACCAGGGTGAAAAGGCACACAAAGAGGAAGCGTTCCCAGAGGGGCCGGTTAATGTCACAAAGCCGAACCAGCGAGCCCACGCGGTAGTTGCGGTCGATGATGCGCTCCCGGGACTCCTGCCGCTGCGCCCGGTCGTGTACGGCCCGGGCCTCCGGCACCACCCCCACTTTCCAGCCATGGTAATGCGCCCGGTGGCACCAGTCGTCGTCCTGCCCGTAATAAGGGAACAGTTCGCCAAACGGGCCGATTTTCC
>Ga0265299_10003409_pt1 | contig 15521 bp, 19 predicted proteins | sample AusTroGonzalo_MG_4_FD_193485 | JGI IMG/M metagenome (GOLD analysis project Ga0265299, IMG submission 193485) | Bovine rumen microbial communities from tropical cattle in Woodstock, Queensland, Australia - Gonzalo_02 | ecosystem: Host-associated > Mammals > Digestive system > Stomach > Rumen ... | reverse complement strand
CCATCTTCGTTCACATGGCTGGCAACCTGATGGGGCTGGTTTCAGTGATAATGATGACGATGAGCTTTAATGCGCAGAACAAACCTGCGGGCGAGACTTTCGAACTCACAAAACAAGGCGCACATTATGTATTCACGGCGAGCATCAACGGCACAGCTGACGCCACTATCCTTGTGGAATCGGGCATCCCGGCTCTTCTTGCCGACTCGGCCTATGTTTTCAACAGCGGGATACTGTCGGATTTGACTCTGACACCAACTGGCGGGAAAGAGAAAATAAGCCTCGGCGGCCGCGTCTATAAGATTACACACAAGGCTAACGGAACGGTGCGGATAGGTAAAAGCACATCTTTTAATGGCGATGTCTTTGTTTTGTCGAATTACGATTACGGGAATTACGAAGTGGCGGTGCCGGTGATGTATCTGCACAACGACCTTGACAGAGGCAGCCGCATCGTCAACCTCGACCTTGGCAACCAACGTATGCAGATGCTCAACAGGAAATCGCTCCACGCCAAGAAAGATGGTTATTCGACAAGCACAATTAACACCGACACATACATGGATATGTTCGCTATCGAGACCAGCGCGACGCTCGACGACGGGATAAAACCCAGGACGATCAGCGGTAACTTCCTCATCGATTTTGGCAATCCGGAACTGTTGTTCCTTATTTATCAGACCGAGGAAGTTCAGAAGTTTCTTGCCGACAATGCCGATATGGAACTTCATGAGGCTGTCGCTCCAAATGGCCAGGTGGTTGCACAATACATCATCACCGAACAGTGTCAGCTCTGTGGCGTTACTTTCCCTGATGCCGTGGTAGCCATCACCAAAAATCTGCCATTAATCACAACACCCGGCAACATCGGATTGAAATTCTTCGAAAAGACAGATGCCGTGTTTGATTTCGACAAGTTTGTGGTTTATATGAAATAGTTTCTCTATCTTTGCAGAAACTTTTAGGATAGTGACTCAAAAAGACAACAAAGGCTTCCTACTTCTGCATCTGTCAGTATTCATTGCAGGTTTTACCGGGGTGCTGGGGCGGCTCATCGAGCTCGACTCCGCGGTGCTGGTATGGCATCGCATGGCGTGGGCTGCGGTTTTGATGGCACTGTTTCTTCTTTTCAGAAAAGAGCTGCAACGTTACAGCTTCAAAGACATAGCCCAGATGGGCGGCGTCGGGGTGTTGCTGTGTCTGCATTGGATATTTTTCTACGCCAGCATCAAGGCGTCGAACGTCTCTATCGGCGTGGTCTGCTTCTCGTTGGTGGGCTTCTTCACGGCATTGTTTGAGCCTATCATCAACAAACACCGTTTTTCAATAACAGAATTCCTGTTCAGCATCCTCACGGTATGCGGCGTTTATCTCATCTTCCATTTCGACACCCGCTATCGTTTGGGCATCGCCTTCGGAATAATATCATCGGCATTGTACGCCTTGTTCGCCATCGCCAACCAGCATGTCGGAAAGCGTTATGAAGCCAAAAACATGCTCTTCTGGGAGATGGTCGGCGGTCTGGCAGTCCTCACTGCCATTTTCCCGATTTACAACCATTTCCTGCCTGTCGACAAGCTGTTTCTTTCCGGCTTGGATTATCCATTTATGGCGTTTATGGTTGTCGTCTGCACCATCGGTCTCTGTCTGTTGCAAATCATTGTTTTACAAAAGATTGACGCCTTCACGGTCAACCTCACATACAATCTGGAACCGGTTTACAGCATCATTATCGCCATGATTATTTTCAACGAATACCAAGAGCTGAACTTCTCGTTTATCCTGGGCATCGCACTCATCATCATATCGGTGGTGCTTCAAACCTGGTCGAAATTGAAGGTAAAGAGTTAAAGCGAAATACAATAAAAAATAAAAAATGACCTGGACAAGCGACGTACTGGGTTCAGACTATAGTGTTTGGGGCATAGATAGTGGAAGTTTGGTATTGTTGAAAACTTTGCAACAATTAATTTTGATTTCTTGTTTTACTATGTTAACTTTGCAAAGTCAACTTAATGAATTTCAGTACTATGGCTCAATAAAAAAACGTTATGGATTTAAGTAATTTTGAAATAATATGGATTGTCATATGGTTAATCCCAGGATTACTACTTGTGCTTGGTTTCATTCTTTTAATCAGTGGATATGTTAAAAAAGAATTGGATAAAGATAGTAAGGACAATGATTCAGGAATCTTTGGTTGGATAGTCGCAATAATTATAGCAATTGTTATTCTTTGGGCAATTTGCAAACCTGATAAAAGAGAACCTGAATATAGGCATTCCAATAATTATACGAAAAAAACAGAGAACGCGGTTTGTTGTGTTTCAACAACATCTATTTCAAAAGATTTCCTTTTGTAATTCTTTTTTACTAACTTTGCACCTTGATATTATCATCTGATATGAGATATAGACTTGCTATATTACTTATATCTTTATTTATCTTTATCGATTGCTTCGGTCAAGAAAAATATGCTTTGGTCATTGGCATCGGTAATTATCCGGAACAAACTGGATGGAGCAAGATTCATGGTAATAACGACGTCCCAATTATAACATCATGGCTTAACTCAAATGGATTTATTTCCGAACATATCATCTCACTGGTAGATGAAGAGGCCACTTATGCCGGAATACTTCAGGGATTTGAAAATTTAACTGGAATTGTTTCGGCTAATGATATAGTTTACATTCATTTCTCAGGCCACGGACAACAAATAACTGATGTAGATGGAGATGAAGAAGATTCCTTTGATGAATCATGGATTCCTTATGATGCTCACAAAACTTATGTTGTCGGTCAATACGAAGGCGAACGACATGTAACCGACGACACACTTAATGAATTGCTCTCTGAAATAAGAAAAAAGATTGGCGCTAAAGGAAAACTAACGGTTGTTTCCGATGCTTGCCATAGCGGTGGAGGCTCAAGAAGTGAAGACGAAAATGATGACGATGTTTGTGTTCGCGGCACATCTGATAAATTTATAATTCCAACAACATCCACAAATAAAACAAGATATTCTCGTTCTGTTGATTGGTTGTTTATCGGTGCATGCAAATCATACCAAACTAATTATGAGTATAAATGCGATGGGGTGTTTTATGGAAGCCTTACATATATTATCACCCATAACGAACAGGATGTCACATCAGATGAGTATTCAAAAATTATTGCTAAATGGCAGCAAACATTGACAGCCATTAGCATTTATCCTCAAAGTATCGACTCCGAAGGATTACCAAACAAAAAAAGCAAAACATTATTCTAAATATGACGGATAAAGAGTTTATCGATGGTTTTTATGAGAATAACGATAGGATTATTTCATCGTTCTATAAAACCTACCGGTTTATGTTCACATCTTATTTTATGACACACTATAAAAAAGATGAAGACTATGTGAGTGATTTGTTCCAAGATTCGTGTATTACCCTTTGGGGCAATATTACTAACGGAAAACTTACAAACGACAGCCTTTCATCATCTCTGTCAACATATTTAATTTCCATCGGGAAGTTTACTTTGATGGCAAAAGACAGGAAATACAAAGAAATTGTAAACGATGAAGAAATACAGAAGCTGCGTTTTGTTGAGGATGATGAAGAGGAGCTGAAAAACAGAATGGATAAAGAAGAATTCGTTTACAAAACTGTCAGCGAAATGAAGTCACCATGTTCTGAGTTGCTAACTGCTTTTTATTGGGATAAGATGTCACAAGCCGATATTGCTCGGAAGATGAATTATAATAACGCCGAATCTGTTAGCACGCAAAAATACAAGTGTATGAAAAAGCTACAAACTTTGATAAACAAATTTGTCGATTAGAGGTTAGGTTTTAATATGTTTAATCATTAAATGGTAGAAAAATGAGTGTTAATGACAATATACAGGAAAGAATAGACAAATATATTCAGGGAAAGATGAGCGAGGAGGAAAGACTCCTTTTTGAATCTGACCTCTCTAAAGATATGAAATTAAAAACGGAATACGAGTCACAAAAAGAGATTGCCGATGCTGTCCAAAAGGTGCATTTGAAGAATATTCTTATGAATGCAGAAGAAGAGCTACGCTCATCCAAAACACGTAAGCTTAGGTCAATTGAAGACACAGAGACTGCCTCGCATAAAATCAGACATCTAAATTTCAGTTTAAAACGTATTACAAGTTTAGCTGCCGCCATTATTGTGATTGTATTTGTAGGCTTTAACGTATATCGCACCTCCATGGTCAAGGAATTGGGTAATGAATGCTATTCTCAAATGTCAGCCCCTGTCTCAAGATCTGATAGCCCAATCGAAGCTAACATGTTGGAAATTTACAAACAATTAGGATCTGGAGATTATTCACTCGCACAGCAAAATATCCAAGTAACATACGATATGTTGGATGAACTGAAGACTGAATCCAAATCCCTGTCAGGCGAAGAATTAGAGTATATAACTCAAATGCTATCAATACTAGAGCAAGACTTGGAATGGTACAAAGTAATTCTTAACATGAAGCAAGGCAAATTCCGTACTGCAAAGAAACAACTGAAAGCTATAGCTAATGGCAATGGCATTCACAAGAATGATGCTAAAACACTATTAAAAGAAAAACTTTAATCCAATCATCGCATGAAAAAGATAATCTTTCTATTCATCATATTATTTTCAATCAGCTCGTTTGGTTATGCTCAAACGGCAGATGAATTGTTCTCTGCAGCTGAAAACATAAAAATAAAAAAAGGTGAGCAAAGTAAAGATTATCTTGAAGCTTTATCTGCAGCAATTCAACAAGCATTTGATGAAGGGGATGCTTATCGAGCATATGTTAGTAGAGAAAAGCATTCTGAGATTGTCAAAAAGAAATATGGTGAAAACTCACTGGAATATGCAGGCGACTTAGTAAGATTAGGTAATGTAGCTTACATTTTAGGTGATACATTAAATTCTCTAAACAGATTTACTCAAGCAGCTGATATCTATGAGAAAAAATTAAAGATTAAGAAAAAAAGTGATAATCCTCAAAATAATTTAACAACCGAACAATATGCATTTGCATTATCAAATATAATAGAATCGAGTATTCAGTTGAAAATGCCCGAAAATGTTAAAGTTTATGCAACAAAACTTGAAGAATTATCAAAAAAATATTGTGGAGAAAACTCGTGTAATCATATCAGCATTCTATTTCAACTGGCTGTTGCAAATGATGATATAGGCCTTATAGATAATGTATGTAAATACGCTCAAAAGATTATTGATAATTGTTTGGTAATTGATTCTTGTAATTATCAATATGTCAATGCTTCATATTCTTACTTAAAAGCTGATTATTATCAGAAAAATCAAATGGATTTAGATATAAAAACAGCCATTGAACAGTTAAATAAACTTGAAGCTGCACCAGAACCTTTTACATTTGAAATAATCGAAGCATTACAATACCTTCTGGTTTGTTATACTGATGATTTAGATGTTGCATACGAATATGGCACAAGAGCAGAAACTTTACTTGAAAAAGAAATTGGTTCCAAGGAAATCTTGTATACTCTTGAGTCTTATTATAATATCATCTCTATCTTAGCTGTAAATAGATTTCTTTCTGGAGATTATGTTGCATCTCTTCATTATAATGTCTTGTGCCGCGATGTATTGAAGTTCAATAATCTAACCGACACAAAAGAGTATTATGATGTCTTTAACAGACTTATGGAATGTGCCAATAATAGTGGGCAATATGATTTGATCCTATCTTTATCTACTGAATATGAATCAATGATTTTCACATATTCAGACGAACCAATAAATGATGCATATACCTATTCCATAAACTTGGCAAACGCTTACGGAAAACTAGGAATGTATGAAGATGTTTTAAGAGTTTATGATGACATTATTAACCTATCAAAAATGATAGGAGATAATAGCGCAATTAGGTCAAGTATAATTGACGTTATCTATGGTAAAGCTCAAATATACCAAATGACAGGCCAAGATCTAAACGCATTAGATTGTTTAAATGAAGGTATATCTTTAATCGACTCACACAAAGAGGATGATTATTATGCTTTAAATAAAGCCAGATTTTTATCGCTTGAAGGATTACTTACAAATGATTTTAACGAGGCTTTACCTAAATATGACACAGCATTGTTACTAGTTCAAACTGATATTGATAATCTGATGCATTCTTATTCCCTTACAGATACTGATGTATTTTCATTGAATCTATATGATGAGCAAAACGACATGGATAGAATAAATGCCATAGTTTTACTCAAAACAATGAAAAATGTTTATGGTGAAATACTTTTAAACAAAGGTATGATGATATATAATCTTGGGAAAACACAAGATGCTTTACCGGTTTTTATAGAATACGCTTCACTTGTTGAAAAAATCAAAACACAATATAGTGTCGAATATGTTACCGCTTTAAATAATATCGCTTTATGTCAAATGTACATCGGCAACTATTCATATGCCATAAACACCTTGAACAAAGCACTTAATATTATTGAAAACCATTTCGGCAAAAACAATCCTGAATATGCTAGCATCATGCTAAACTTTTCTTTGTATTATAATGTTTTAGGCGATTATGATAAAGTTATAGAATACAGTAAAGAATCAGCCAGAATTGGAAAAGATTATGGCTCTTCCGACGTTTATATTAATTCTATCGCAAATATCGGTACAGGCTATTTTCTCAAACATTCTTATCCTGAAGCAGAAACATATTTAACAGAAGCCTGTAAATTAATGGAATCGCTTGACCGTCCCACTCCTAATTTAGGTTTGATTTATCAGAATTTAGCCATGATGTATTATGAAATGGATCAAGATGATAAGGGCGATTTTTATTATGAAAAAGCCAAGGCATTAATTCTTCAAGTATATGGAAAACCAAGTATAGAATATGCTCAGCTGGCTGGGGCAATGGGTTGGGAATTGTATGTTAAGAATAATAGCAAAGCTTATGACGAAATGCTTGATGCAGCTACAACGATGATTTCATTAGGTTATACTTACCATCCTACATATATTAGAGCTTTATCTCAATATGGAGCAATGAGTGTTATCTTTAACAAACCATTAGCATCAGATTATCCAAAGATAGCATTAGAAGCCCTGAAAGAATATTATAAAGTAAATATAGCTTATTACACATCTTCAGATAGAATGTTTTTTGCTGATCTCGTTTCTTTCATTAAAGACATAGATTATAGCACTAGATATGATTCACAGAATGATGTGTATTTGTATGATTTGTGTTTGTTCGGCAAATCCCTAATGCTCATCACTTTTAACAAGTTTAGGCAAGCTGTGTACAGCACTAATAACACAGAAATAATACAACAATATGAAGAAATTCAAACATTAAAAACAGAAATAGACAACCTTAATTTTAACCAGACTGTTGCCGACAAAACGAACGAGCTGTTTAATCAGATGACCTCTTTAGAACGAGCTCTTATACTAAAACTAACAGAGTCTGGTGTTTATAATGCAGATATCGATATCAGCTATTCTGATATAGTAAAACGGTTAAAAAAGAATGAAATAGCTGTTGAGTTTGTTGACTATTACAATAAAAAAGACGATAAAACTTACTATATAGCATTGCTTGCCAAATCATCTTGGGATAAACCGATGTATATTCCTTTATGTCAAGATTCAGATTTGAATAAATGTATTGGCAATCCCAACATGATGTACTCTTCAGATGAGTTGTATCAATTATTATGGAAACCATTGTTACAATATATCAAAAAAGGCGATGTCGTTTATTTCTCACCTAGTGGAAAGCTTCACACCATCTCCATAGAAGCTTTGCATACACCAGACGGAAGCTATCTAAAAGACAACTACAATTTGATTCGATTAACTTCAACTCGAGAATTATGTGTTGCAAAACCAACAAAAGCATATAAATCTTCTGTCATATACGGTGGTCTTAATTATGATGTCGAACAAAATAGGATGAAAGAAGTCGCTCAACAATATAGCACTGTTTCTGGCGACAATATTATATTATCCTTAAGAGGCGACGACAGAGGCAATTGGAATTATTTACCAGGCACAAAAGATGAGGCTTCTCAAATAGCTGCTATTATGCTAAAGTCAAAAATAAAATATGATATCTTTGAAAACGATCTTGGCAATGAGGAATCATTTAAATCTTTATCAGATAAAGACATTGATATCATTCATTTAGCTACTCACGGCTTTTTTATTAAAACTGATTTAACAGATAATAATCTGTTTATGATTAATCTTTCGAAGAAAAATGATTCAATAATAGATCCTATGCTTCGCTCCGGGTTGATTCTTTCTGGAGGTAATAATGCTTGGCTTGGCAATGCCACCTCTTCAGATATAGAAGATGGCGTTTTAACTGCTTTGGAAATATCTAATATGAATCTGTCCAATACCGACTTGGTTGTTTTATCCGCATGTGAAACTGGTTTAGGTGAAATAACCAATGATGGCGTGTTTGGCCTGCAACGCGCCTTCAAGATGGCTGGAGTTCAAACTCTTGTAATGAGTTTATGGAAAGTTGATGATATGGCTACAAGTTTAATGATGCAAACTTTCTACGAACAATTATTATCAGGAAAATCGAAGAGAGATGCTTTTAATATAGCACAAAATACGGTTCGAAACAAGTATCCAGAGCCATATTATTGGGCTGCATTTATTATGCTAGATTAATTTTTTTAAAAAAATTTATTTTTTGAGGTTAGGTTTATTTGTTTTCCGACATATACAAGTGAAAACAAAAAAATAAGTCAAACATTAAAAAATAAATCATCATGAAAAAGTTATCTATCGCAATCGTAATCGCAGCAGTTTTAACACTTGTAGCATCATCAAACCTCAACGCTCAGTACTACGTAGGTTCATCAAACACCAGCTCAAACTTCTGGGGAGGCACCACAACCAATCACTCAAACGTCTATGGTTATAACACTGGTTCCTCTACTTCATCAACCGATTACTGGGGAAACACACAAACCACACACAAGAACTCTTATGGCAACACTATCGGTACCTCAACATCTTCAACAGACTATTGGGGAAACGTTCAAACAACTCACAGAGACAGCTACGGCAACACCGTTGGTACTTCAACATTATCTACCGATTACTGGGGAAATGTAGTTGAAACAAGAAGAGATTCATACGGCAACACAACGGGAACATCAACTTCAAGCGTCGATTACTGGGGAAATGTCCAGACAACTCACAGAGACAACTACGGCAACACAATTGGCACAACCACAACATCAACTGATTACTGGGGAAATATCAACAGCTCACACTATAGCTCAAATTCAAGCACTTCAATCTGGAGTTACTAATCAATCTAACAAATAAGCAATATGAAACGAGTTATATTTATCATAGCATTACTCCTTGTCTGTCTTGGCGTTAAATCTCAAACTGTCATCAAGTACACAACATCCAACTTAAATCTAAGAACAGGAGAAGGCACAGAATATAAGGTGATAACAGTAATCCCCAAAGGAACTCCAGTAAAAGTAGAAAAAGACTGTGATTGTGAATGGATACCGGTTTCTTATAATGGACACATTGGATATATTTCTGGAAAATATCTTTCAAGCACCTATAAGGCCAGCACAGTCAACTATCATGGACAGGTCAAATACTACACAAATTCAAATGGAGAACGGGTTCAATCACCAACCTATTATAGCTCTCGTCCAGCAGGTGCAACGGCTTTGTGTAGAGATGGGACATATAGCTTCAGCCGCAATAGAAGAGGAACCTGTTCTCATCATGGAGGTGTTGCCAGATGGTTCTAAAGCAAAAGCACGTCATAACGGCGTGCTTTTCTTTTTTAAAAAAATATTTCTTTTTTGGGTTAGGTTTTTCAATTTCATGACATATATAGATGAACAACAAACAAAAAGTTTAACATTAAAAATTATAAGTCATGGAAAAGTCAAAAAAAATCATCGCAACAATCGTCATTGTAATTTTTTTCATCGCTATCTTTGCAGCAATAACAGGTTCAAGAAGTGACGCCGGCAACTCAACACCTGGTTTTGCAGGTATTGCTGTCTTCGCAGCTCTCGTTTTCGGCCTTCGTGCTATTTGGAAAAAATCAGACGATGAAAATGAATAACTGTAAATAATAACATTAAAACTACGACATATGAAAAATACAATTAAAAAAACGGTTTTGACAATATCTGCAATCCTTATAGCAGTCATTTCTTTCGCTCAAACTACAGATGCGTCCTATTATCGTTCAAAAGGCTATCAAGTTTTCGAACGTTTCGGTCTTGCAGTCAAAGCCCCAGTCAAATTATTTGATATTTCAGATCAAGCGCAAGGTGATTTCGCTATGAACTATGGCGGCATAGTAGATGACGGCAAATCAACAATGGCAGCTTATCAGATCATGATAACAAACTTACCTCATGGTTATCTCGACTATTCTGAAAGTGAGATAAAAGTTCTTGTTGATAACCTCATTAAGGATAAAGTCTCAGGATTCAATAATGTCAAAAAGATTTACTTTGGAGAGGATGATTGCCCTGGTTATTCTATGGAAACATCCATTTATGGCTACAAGCAAAAATCAGTTATGTTTTATCGCAATGGTCACATTTATGCAGTTAGTGTGATATCTAACTATCAGCTAGAACAAAGATTTAATCAGTTTACAAACGGAGTAAAATTTTTCTAATCATTGACAAATCTTAAATTACAATATCATGAAAAAGACATTCACATTATTTGCATTATTAACACTGTTATTGGCAAGCCAACCTATATTAGCACAGGAACCGGGAAACAATCTGGGAAAATCTTTTGCTACGATGAAAAGCGACTGGCCTGATATGCGTTATGTCGAAAAAAGCGAAGGAATATACGATATGTATGTTAGCATAGATGAAGGCGCATATTATATGTTTTTCTTTCAAAATAACGTTCTGAAAAAAGAAGCACTTCTTCTTGATTCTCAAGATGGTTTTGCCAAAGAATACCATGATGCCGTCCGTAATGCTTTTATGAAAAACAAAAACTACAGAAAAGTTGATCAGGACGATGGTATAACAATCTTTTATTATTCATACTTCAAAATATCTCTGTTATATGAAGTCTTATCTGATGGCACCCAAAGGTTTATAATGGAATACAATTATTTGTAATTGAATTGTGGTTTACTATTCGTAAAAATATCCAATGTATAAATGAAAATGCCTTATGTTTGAAGCACTTAAAAGATTATTTAAAAGAAAACCTGACAATCAACCAAAAGTTACAGATGATCAAATTGGCATTGGAACTCCACAACCAGCCAATATCACAAATGATATTTTTGGTTATTTTAGAGAAAGGCCAGATTGGATGAATCCTTCCAGCGGATGGGGATACACAAAAGAAGATGCATTGATAATTGATACCGACGATCCAAATTTAGGTATCCATAGCGAATATGTTTTTGCTGAATTCAGATCACGAATAGAGGTGCAAGAAAAGTTAAATGCTGTTTTTGACTGTTTTGTTAGAGGACGTCAAAGACTTATGGCATATGGAGACAGTCATTACGATGTTCTTGAGTTTAAAGTGTATTACTTTACATTTGAAGATTTTGAATTTTTGAAAAATGACTTTGAGAGTCATAATAAATATGAAAATGATGATGAAGGGCTTAAAAGTCATAATCAGCTAAGATTCGAAAGAATCAAATATTATTCATCTGAATGCTGGATTAATATCAACAGCTTTTTCGGTAAGTATTAATTCTAACACAATAAAAAACGAAACACTATGAAAAACATTCATTATATAACAATCCTCGCTCTTTTGAGCCTAGTTTCCTGCGTCAACCAACGCTCAAGCTCAAATGAAGTCGAAGAGCCAAACATAGCAAAGTTTTACCCATATAATATAGCTGACACTATCGGCAATCCTTATTATCACAATTTGCTGATGGTCGATTCAACTAGAGTTTTCTACAAAGAAATCAGAGATAGCCATCCTATATCAGATTCTAATGAATATAGCAAGAAATACGAAGATAGCTTATATGCGGCAGAAGCAAAAATATGGCTTTCGATAATGGATTTGGCATCAAAGAAAAAATGGGAAGAATGTTTGCCATTATATGTAAAACATCATTTTCCTTTGTATTATGTACTCGAATCCTCATTAGTAATGTTTAATGCTGATTATTATGTGTTTTCCGTAATTATGAATGATTATTACCCCGAAGCCGAAGCTGATGCAATCAATCTAAAACTATTTGAGGAGGATTTTTGGATTACTACTTATGCGATCGAAAGTGATGATGATTATTTGCCTGAACATTATGAAGAACTCACACGTTATCTCAGTTTATTATATGCGAAAGTCGGTGATCGAGACAACGCGTTAAAATTGGCTAATATTTACGAAGGTGTTCTTATTGATTCATATGATGAGCGTGATGTCAAGCATTTGTATTTAAATCACATGTCAGAACTATACTTGAAGTTAAAGGATTATGACAATGCTTTGAAGAGCTTGTATTCATACAGAGATTGCGTGATTAAAAACATCGATGATGAGAATACTAAAGTCTATTATTTACATCAGATTGATGACCTTATTGAAAGAACAAGACAGAAAAAAAGCAGAGCGGATTCAGCAAGTACCAAATGGATGAGCTATTATACTTCGTATATAAACGACAACATCGACACCAGTGCTTATACGAAATCATTCCTATGTTATATTGATGATGATGATATTCCTGAATTATGCTTGTTTGGCACATGCTTTGGTGAAGGAGCAATCATTCTGTCACAGTACAAAGGTGATGTGTCAGAGTATATTAGTTATTGGTCACCACACTATATCGAACGAAGCGGCTTGATTGATAATGGTTATGGTCACCATGGTTCGTATGGCGACCACATCATCCAGCTTAAGAATGGCATTTTCAAAGAGATACTTCATACTGAAGCAATCTGGCATGATGGAACACCACCATATTTCGTTTACACAATTAACGAAAAAGTAATTGATACACTTTATGGTGCAGATAAAGATGAGGATAGTTGCCCACAGATAATAGAAGCTGTGAATCAGGCGTATTTTTCAAAAGGCATGAGCCTTGATATCTACGATATTGTACAGTAATTCTGTTAATAGCGGAAAAACCATTATCTTTGCAGAAAATAATCTAGGAATGGCGATAACGAGCGATAGACTGAGACAAACGTTCAGTGAAGGCGGCGCACAGGAGATTTACCATGAGATTAAATCCAGCGGTGATTTCCTTGGCTTTACGAAACAATATGCCTTCGATTCAGATTACCGTGTCGCCAGAAGTGCTTTGTGGGGATTGACCAAGTCTACCGATAAAGAACTGTCACAACTTCAGGTTTTGCTCGACGAACTCATAAATCAAGCAATGCATACTGAGGATTCATCTGTGCGTAGGTTGACTTTGAACATTATCGAGCGTTTGGAGTTGACCGAAGATAACCTGCAGACTGATTTTCTCGACTTCTGCTTGGATCACATGGTAGCTGGAGATGAATTGCCGGGCATACAAACTCTCAGCATGAAACTCGCTTATCGTATGTGCAGTTTTTATCCCGAGCTGAAGGAAGAGTTTAAAAGGATTATCGAAGCAATGGAAATCTCATATTACAAACCAGCCGTGAAAGGATTAAGAGCAAAAATCCTCAGCGGGAAATATCAATAAGCAATGAACTGGACAATAATAATCATCGAAACAATAATCTTAACGGCGGCTTTTACGGCTATGATTCTGATTCCGTTGATAAAGAATCCTGTGTGGTGGATTGCAGACTATCCTGAAGATATTCAGGAAGAGTATTTCAAAACCCACGAGCGCATCCCATCAAAGTTTTTCACGCCGACAGTGTTATTGAAGAAAGGAATGGCGCTACTCATCGCACTCGCTCTGTTACTTGTAGTGGTTAGGTTGGCTGGTGCATACGATTTCTGGTCGGCGTTAGGAGTGGGCTATGGAATATGGCTTTTCATCGACTGGTACGACTGCTTTTTCTTGGACTGGGTTTTGTTTGCGAATATGAAAAAGGTTCGTCTTCCCGGAACTGAACACATGGACAAAGCCTATCATCAGAAGAAATACCACTTCGTTCAATCCTGCTGGGGAATGTTGATAGGACTGATACCATGCCTTATCGGAGCAGGACTTTATGCTTGGTTAATGTGTTAAATAGAATTGATTAAAAACAAACCACTATGATAATAGATTTCAAAAATATCGAACAATCCGTGATGCCTAACTTTAAAGGCGGTGACGGCGATACAAAGTCCAGGATTTTCTTCGATGGACTCAACAAAATAATGCTTGGCCATCTCGATGTGGGCTGTTCAATCGGTTACCACAAACACGAAACTAACAGCGAGGTTTTCTATATATTATCGGGTGTTGCTCGCTGCCTTTATGATGATGGTGAAGAAAAACTCGTCGCCGGAGACTGCCATTATTGTCCCAAAGGTCATTCACATAGCTTAATTAACGTCAGCGAGACCGAACCATTAGAGTATTTTGCAATTGTACCTGAGCAACCATGAAAACATTGATAATTTACGGCAGCCAATATGGCTCCACGAAACGCTATGCCGAGCATCTGTCGGAAACCACGGGAATAGAGGCCGTTGATTACAAGAAGGCAAAGGACATCAAAGGATATGACCGGATTATCTTCATGGGAGGTTTGTATGCCGGAGGTGTCCTTGGACTGAAGAAAACCGTCGGCAAAATGGCGGGCAATCAAGAACTAATTATTGTTACGGTCGGTATGACCAACCCGAGCGAAATAGAATACTTCAGCGGAATCAGGAAGTCCATAAAGTCTCAAATACCAAGCAAATTTTACAACGAAGAGAAGATATTCCACTTCCGCGGGGGCATCGACTACAGTCGCTTGAGGCTTAAACATCGATTCATGATGTCGATGTTCCACAAGATGGTATTGAAGACGCCGGAATCGCAACGGACGGCTGATGCCAAAGCTATGCTTGAAACATACGGCCAGAAAGTTGATTTCGTCGATTTTACATCATTGGAAAAGATTGTTAATATACTGCTATGAACTGGCTAATTCTTATTATTGCTGGCCTCTGCGAAACTGCTTTCGCCTTCTGTCTCGGTAAAACTAAAATTGTCGATGGCAGTGAATTCTGGGCTTGGATAGCAGGCTTCGCATTTTTCTATGTTCTAAGTGCCGTGTTATTGGCAAAAGCTACTCAAACCATACTAATCGCCTTGTTAATCACTGCATTGGGAGTTTATGGAACGTCACAACAACACTACAAAAGACTGGTACGCTGATTTCGATGCTGGTATTCACACTGTTTATATTGGTGAAGTTATTGGAGCATGGAGGAGATAAATCATGTCTGAACACTGGCAAATATACGCTGACTGGAATCCGTGGCACGGCTGCACAAAGATAAGCCCCGGCTGCAAATATTGCTATGTTTATCGCCAGGATGAAATGTATGGCA
>Ga0265299_10003408_pt1 | contig 15521 bp, 15 predicted proteins | sample AusTroGonzalo_MG_4_FD_193485 | JGI IMG/M metagenome (GOLD analysis project Ga0265299, IMG submission 193485) | Bovine rumen microbial communities from tropical cattle in Woodstock, Queensland, Australia - Gonzalo_02 | ecosystem: Host-associated > Mammals > Digestive system > Stomach > Rumen ... | reverse complement strand
CGGAGAGCCGGCTGGAACTTCTGAGCGAAAGGATCTTGAAAGACGCCTTGTCCCAGGAAGCGATCAAGGCCTGACCGTCCACAAAATCGCCTTTTTTTGTGGACAAACTCCACTTTTTCGCCCACTTGTCCAAAAATACCGCCCATTTCGTGGACAAACTCACTATGCGCCGCCCCTTATCGCTGCCTCCATCCTCAAAACCGGCCCAATTTGAGGATGACGGCCCCCAACACCCCCATCTCATCCTCAAAATCAGCCTGATTTGAGGATGACTTACCATTTTTCCCGCTCCCGTCCTCAAATACACCCCAATGTGAGGACGAAACCTTATTTTTCCGCCTTCCGTCCTCATTTTGCCCCGTTTTTGAGGATGAGTCACTCCTTCTTCGCTCTGAATTGATGATTCGCGGCGAATGCCGTGCCGCGGAGAGAGGGCGGAGAGGGTTGCGGGGGTGGGGGGAAATGATTAATTTTGATTTTTGTGAGAGGCGGGGAGACGTATTTCGGGGGATGTGGCGTTTTAAGGGTAGAAATGAAAAACGAATAGAAATACGTTTGCTTTGCTGATTCTATCGAAAGCGTAGGTGTATAAGGAAGTGGAAGAGCAGGAGTTGGCCAGACTCTGCTCGGAGAGAAATAGAATGGCGGAGGATGAGCTGTATAGGAGATATGCAGCGAGGGTGTATACACTCTGCCGCCGGTACGCCGGAGATGAGGACGAGGCGAAGGATCTGATGCAGGAGGCGTTGATTCAGGCGCTCGACAAGATTCAGACATTCAAGTATTTCGGGAAGGGGTCGCTGCAGGCGTGGATCAGCAGGATCGCCATCAACAAGGCGATCTCTCAGGTCCGGCGAAGGCGATGGCAGATGGTCTCGCTGGATTTCCTCCAGGCGCAGGACAAACTGCCGGAGCCGACGGAGGAGGAGATGGGGGTGATCCCGGAGGAGAAACTGCTGGCGTGGATCGCGCGGTTGCCGGATGTGCGGAGGACGGTGTTCAACCTGTACTGTATCGACGGGTATTCGCACAAGGATATCGCGAAAATGCTGGGAATCAGCGAAAAAGGATCGGCCGGCGTGCTGGCCAAGGCTAGGAAACAATTGAAAGAAGAAATAAGGGTTTATTTGAACGCACAGGACTAATGAGAAAGTGGGAAGACATCATCAAGGAGAAGCTGGAAGGGTACGAGAGCACCCTCCCGGAAGGAAGCCTTGCTGACTTCCGCGCCCGGCGCGACGGCGGCGCCAGCGCCCCTGCGACGAAGCGGTTCCCGCTCGTCTGGGCGCTGGCCCCGGCCCTCGCCGTGCTGGCGGCGGTCCTGTTCCTGTGGCAGCCGGCGGCGCCTGAAGAGGGCGTCCGGCTGGTGCAGCAGCCTGCGGCGCCGGCCCCGGTGGCGGCGGATTCATCCGCCACCGGGACGGCTGCGCCGGAGGCGTTGCTGATCGCGCAGGCGGACCAGCCGAAGGCGGCCGCGGCGCGTCAGCCGAAAACCGCCCGGACTGCCGCGCAGCCGGCGCGAAACGTTTCCGCGGAGCGCGCAAACGATTCGCAGCAGGACGGAAACGTTTCGGCGGAGCCGGAAAACGATTCCGCGTGGGCTGAAAACGTTTCGCCGGAGGCCAACGACCCCGCGACGGCCCTGACCGCCGAGGAAGAAACGCCCGCCAACAATCCTGCGGAGGAGCGCGAAACGCCTGCCAGCGAGCCGGATCCGTTCGAGCCCTCCACGGCCCTCGCCGAACTGCCGGAGCAGTCGCCGTTCGTGCCGGAGGCATACACCGCGAACTCGTCCCGGGTGAATTTCGGGACGACGGCCGCGGCGGTGTCCGGCGGCGGCCTGCTGACCGCAGCCGCGCTGTCGCTGCTCGCGCCGCAGGCCGGCAGGGTCGAGTCCGTCCCGCAGCAGGGGACCCAGTACGGGTCCTCCGACCCGGTTGTCGGCGGATCCATCCCGCGCTCGGTGGACTTCTGTTTCCCGTTGCGCCTGGGACTCTCCGCCCGTGTCCCGCTCGTCGGGCAGCTGAACCTGACCACCGGTCTCGACTACTCCCTGTACACCACCAAGCTCACTTATACCACCTTTACGGATGTGCAGCGCGCCCATTATCTGGGCGTCCCGGTGCGGCTGGACTGGACCCTGTTGGGGAACAAATGGCTGGAACTCTACGTGGGCGGCGGCCTGGAAGGGGACATCTGCCTGGCCATGACGCTTAACGGCAAATCTACGTGCAGGGACGGCTTCGCCCTCTCGCTGCTCGGCGCCGCCGGCCTCCAGCTCAACCTTTCGAAGCGGCTGGGCCTCTTTGTGGAGCCGCAGCTCAGCAGGACCGTCGAATCCCGGAGTAACTCCCTGCCGACCTACCGCACGCGGCATCCGTGGGCCTTCACCATCAACAGCGGCATCAGAATCACATTTTATAAATAACACGAGATGAGAAACTTATCATTCATTCTCGCCGCCACGGCGATCCTAACTGCCGTCGTATCTTGCGATAAGATCGGCGGAGGCAGAAACGAAGACAATCCACGCAAGCCGCTGGAGCTCGACACCAAGTCGGCGGAATTCCTCCAGAAGGGCAACACGTTCGCGCTCGAATTCCTTTCCCGGGTCGACGCGGCCGAAAAGGAGAAAGACTACATCGTCTCCCCGCTGAGCATGCAGTTCCTGTTGGGAATGGTCCTGAACGGCGCGCAGGGCGAGACGGCAGACGAGATCTGCCGGGTCCTGGGCTATGGCGCCGGGGAGGTGGAGGCCGTCAACAACTACAACCTCTCGCTGCTGCAGCAGCTCCCGAAGATGGACAAAAAGACGAAGCTCAGCATCGCCAACGCCATCTTCGTCAACCAGTACCATACGCTGGAGGAAAGCTATGTGGAAGATGTGGAAAAGTATTACCTCGCGGAAGCGACCAACCTGAACTTCGGGGACCGGCAGAATGCGCTGAACACCATCAACGGTTGGTGCGACAGGCAGACGAACGGGATGATTCCCAAGGTCCTGGACAGCGTGTCCGACGATGTGCTGGCTTATCTGATGAACGCGATGTATTTCAAGAGTGAGTGGCGCGAGAAATTCGAGAAATCGAAGACCGCTACGGAGCGCTTTACCGACGAAATAGGCAATAAGTTCGACGTCAAGATGATGAAGAACTACGAGGATTTCGGCTACTACGAGACGGACATCTATCAGGTCGTCGAGATGGGCTACGGCAACGGCGCCTATTCGATGGTCGTTTTCCTGCCCAAGGCGGGCTACAAAGTCGCGGACGTCGTCGCAGCGCTGAAGACGGCGGATACCGTCGTGCCGGAGTTGGACCATCTGAATGTCGATCTCTGGCTGCCCAGATTCGAGACCAAGTATCACGCGGTTGTCAAAGATCTCCTCACCGATATGGGAATGCCGCAGTCTTTCGGCGCGGCTGCGGATTTTCAGGCGATGTCTCCCAGGGCGCTCTATCTGGACAACGTGTTCCAGGATGCCATCATCAAGGTGGACGAGGAAGGGACGGAAGCCGCTGTCGTGTCCACCGCGGTCATGTATGGGCAAGGGTTCTTACCCCATTCAGCCGTCTTCCACGCCGACCATCCGTTCCTGTATCTGATCACGGAGAGCAGCACGGGCGCGATCCTCTTCGCCGGCCGTTACAGCGGAAAATAAATAAAAGAGAATTGAGGTTTTTTGCCCCTGCGAGCTACACGCAGGGGCTTTTTTATTATATTTGACGGAAAAGATCCGGACTATGAAAGTTTTTATCGTGTATTGCCATCCGTCGGAAGACTCCTTTACGCGCCACGTGCGCGACGCCTTCATCAGGGGCATCGTGGACGCGGGGCACGAATACGTGCTCTCGGACCTGTACGCGATGGATTTCCGGACGGATATGTCCGAGCAGGAATACCTGCGGGACGCGAACTACACGACCGAGCCGCCGCTCGCCGCCGATGTGCTGGCGGAGCAGGCGAAGGTCAACGGCGCGGATGCGATCGCCTTCATCTATCCCGTCTTCTGGACGGAGGCGCCGGCGAAGCTCGTCGGCTGGTTCGACCGCGTCTGGACGTATGGATTCGCCTATGGCGAGCGGACGATGAAGACGCTCGACAAGGCGCTCTTCCTCGTCACGGCCGGCAACAGGATGGAGCGGCTGGTGCAGTTCGGGCTGCTGGACAGTATGAAGAAAGTGATGCTGGGCGACCGGCTCTTCAACCGCGTGCGGACGTCCGACTTCGTCGTCTTCGACGGGATGACGAAGAAGCTGGACTCCCGCCAGGAAAACTGGGATGCCAATCTGCAGACGGCCTACCGGAAGGGACGCGAGCTTTTCAAAGATGAATGATATGACGCGCGAACAGGAACTGACGAAAGTGACCCTCGTGGGGAGCGTAGGCAATCTGCTGCTCCTCGCGTTCAAGTTCGTCGCCGGCATCGTGGCCGGCAGCTCCGCGATGATCGCGGACGCCGTCCACTCGCTGACGGACTTCCTGACGGACCTGATCGTGCTGGTTTTCGTGCGCGTGAGCGCGAAACCGCAGGACGCCGGCCACGACTACGGCCACGGCAAATTCGAGACGCTGGCCACGCTGTTCGTGGCCCTGGCGCTCGTCGGCGCCGCCGGCGGCATCATCGTGTCCGGCGCGGTGAAGATTATCCGCTGGCTGGGCGGCGCCGAGCTCGAGACGCCCGGCCTGCTCGCCCTCTGGGCGGCGCTGCTCTCGATCGTGGTCAAGGAGGTCCTGTACCGCTACACGGTCGCGCGGGGCAGGGCGCTCGATTCGCCGGCGGTGATCGCGAACGCGTGGCACCACCGCAGCGACGCGCTCTCTTCGATCGGCGCGGCCATCGGCATCGGCGGCGCGATCCTGCTGGGGCGCCGCTGGGCCGTGCTGGACCCGGTCGCGTCCATCGTCGTGGGCGCGCTGCTCGTCAAGGTGGCGTGGGACCTGCTGCGCGAATGTACGGGCGAACTGACCGACAGCTCGCTGCCGGAGGAGACCGAGCGGCGCATCGAGGACATCATCCACAGCTTCCCGGAGGTCAGCGAGCCGCACCATCTCCGCACGCGGAAGATCGGCAACCGCATCGCGCTGGAGGCGCACGTCCGCCTGGACGGCGACCTCTCGCTGCGCGAGGCGCACGACATCGTCACGGACCTCGAACACAAGATCAAAGACACCCTCGGCAGCGCCACGCTGGTCACGATCCACATGGAGCCGCTGCCCGACAAGCAAGAGAATGATGGTTAGAAGATTGATTTATATGGCACTGATCGTCGTAGCGGCGAGTTCGTGCTCGGTCCTGCGGGGCCTTCGTTTGGACGGCGCGTATGGGCCGCATTGTTTCAGTTTCGTCAACCGCGACTACGAGACGGTCGCGCGCGGCGGGCAGACATTTTCATTCCCGACGGGCCGCCGGGCGGATTGGATCGACACCCTGCATTTCTATGCGGTGAAGGTGGGCGGCAAGCAGTACACGCTGCCGGAGGCGATGGATTTCAAGCCCGCCTCGCAGGGGGTGATGATCTTCCATCGCGACAGCCTGGTCTATGACCGCTATTGGGGCGAAATGACCGCGGACCGGGTGGCGACGGTGTTTTCCGTGTCCAAGTCGATCACGTCGCTGCTATGCGGGATCGCCGTCGACGACGGCTGTATCCGCAGCATCGACGATCCCGTCACGGACTATATCCCGGAGCTGCGGGATAGGGATCCGCACTGGCAGCGGCTGACGGTCCGCCACCTGCTGGATATGCAGAGCGGCCTGGATTTCGACGATACCTATTCGATGCATCTGAAGGATCTGAAGCGGGTCAGGGCGATCGCGCACCTGAACTATGGGCGCAACGTGATGCGGCAGGTACGCAACCTGAAGTTCCGCTGCGAGCCGGGCACGGAGCATTTCTACGAGAGCATGACCTCGCAGATCCTGGGCATCGTGATCGAGCGCGCGACGCAGCGGCCGTTCGCCGAATACCTCAGCGAGAAGGTGTGGCAGCCGCTGGAGATGGAGTCGGAGGGCGCGGTCAATGTGGACAAGCGCGGCCTCGCGCAGTCTTTCGGCGGCATTTCGCTGACGTTGAAGGACCTGGCGAAGATCGGCCGCCTGTATATGCACGGCGGCGTCTGGAACGGCCGCCGCATCGTGAGTGAGGACTGGATCCGCCAGTCTTCGGCGTATGACACCTCCAACGACGGGTACCATTTCAACTGGTACAATACGAGCAGTTTCGGGATGAAGAAGCCGGCCCATCCCGGCTTCTACGCGCTGGGCATCGGGGGACAGGTGCTGTATGTCAACCCCGACCGCGACCTGATCATGGTCCGGATCGGAATGCGCAGCGTCGAGCCGGCGTTCCTTCCCCAGCTCTTCGAGGAGCTCTCCAACATCTGGCCTGAGTAGATCTAGAAGTTCCTACAGGTCCGCGTCGAACTGGATGGTCTGGCCGGGCAGGATGAAGTCGGACTCGATGGTTACGTTGTCCGGGTGGGCCTGCCTGGCGACGGTGAACGTGCGCGTCTGGCCGGGGAGGAGTCCCTTCAGGGATTCCGTGCTCCGGACGCCGTCGACGGCCAGGTAGGCGTCGCGGTAGATGGGCGCGATGCCGTTGTTGGTGATTTCGGCGACGGTCGTGTCGACGGAGGTCCGCAGGCTTGTCAGCTTGAAGCGGTAGCCGCAGGCGATGCCGGCTTCCTTGAAGCGCTTGGCGGTGCCGTAGGTGCCGCGCGGCGCGTCGTTGGCAATCATGAAGGTGATGTGGTATTTGGCGGAAGCCTGCTCCCACGTGACGCCGTACATTCCCGCAGGGTTCAGGAAATTCTTCTGGTCGGCCGAGGTGTAGTAGCTGATCTCGCCGCCGCAGACGCCGGTCTGCCAGCGCGTGCCGGCGCCGATGGCGTCCCAGCATTCTTCGTTGTAGTCGCCTTCGTGGTCTTCGTGCATGAAGCTGTCGTCGAAGAGGCCGAAGGTGAGCGCCATCAGGGCGGGGTCATCCACGACCGGCGAGGAGTCGGCGGCGTCGATGGAAATGGCCCAGGGGATGTCCAGCACGCCGTCCACGTAGGTCAGGAACTCCTTCTGATAGTCGTCGGAAGGGAAGTTGACGCCCGGATCGAGGGGCGTGCCGAAGATGTGGTATTCGCTCCAGTGGCCGAAGCCGAGCTCCAGGAACGCGATGCGCGGATCCGCCGCGTACCGCGCGTTGAAGTCGGCGTAGAACTGCTTCGTGAACCATTTCAGCTCCTTGTTGGTCCAGTCTGCGTACCAGGTCTCGCCGTCTTCATTCTCATTGAAGGTCTCGTGGTAGTCGGGCAGCGCCTTGATGTAGGCGGGGACCGCCGTGGTGCCGGGGTTGCCGTCCACGCTGTCGTCGTCGGGGTATTCGTAGCGGAAGCGGACCACCGCCTGGTGGTTGCGCGACGCGACGTCGGCGAGCCAGGCGTCGAAGCTGCTCCAGTAATATTGGACCTGCTCTCCCTGTTTGCCGGTCACGACCTTGCAGGGGAGGCAGTAGGCGTATTCGAGGGTGATGGAAGCGCCGTACGTGGCGTTCCGGTCTTCGGCGTTGTCGCTCCAGAGCACGAGGCCCGTGGAGGGCTGCACGGCGTCGACCGTGCTCTTGATGTGGACGGGATAGTAGGCGCCGTCCGGTCGCGAACAGGCGCTCGCCAGCAGCAGGAGGCTGGATATGAGGGTAAGGGAATTTTTCATGTCAGGATGGTTATTGTTGCGATTTCCGCAGCGCGCGGAATGCCGCCAGGGCCTCCACGAGGCCGAAAACGAAGTAGACGTTGCTGACCGGATTGAATCCGAAGATCCACCATTCCAGCACGATCCAGAGCATCAGGACGACGCCGCAGGCGAGGGTGATGCCATAGGCCTGCGGCAGCTTCTTGATCAGCATCAATGCCGCCAGGAACTGCGTGAGGCCGTTGACGGCCAGCAGGACGAAGCCGGAAGGGACGAAGTCCTTGAAGAAGATGTCCGGCCAGGGCATCTTCGCCCGGAGCATATCCAGCAATTCTGTGCCGCCCCAGCCGTTGCCGCTGGGATCGACCCACATCATGATAGCGCCGCCCATTGCCCCGATGGCGATGAACAGCGTGAAGATGATCAGGAATTTACGCATGGCGCGCTAGCGGACGACCTCGTCGGCCCAGGCCTTGATTTCGTCCTTGGACGCGCCGTTGAGCGTCTTGCCGGCCTTCCAGTTGATGGCGGGGTAGGCGGCGGCGAACACCTCGTTGGCGTTGTTCAGGTTGCTGCTGCCGGAGGTGGCGAAGAGGATGACCGTCTTGCCGGCGAAGCCGTAGGCCTCGATGAAGGTGTTGACGATGCGCGGGGCGGTGTTCCACCAGATGGGGAAACCGATGAAGACGACGTCGTAGGCCTCGGCGTTCTCCAGGTCCTGGATGAACGCCGGGCGGGAATTCTGGTCCTGCATCTCGGCAGTGCTGCGGGACTGGCGGTTGCGATAGTCGAGGTCGGCGTCGGTGTATTTGACTTCCGGCTTGATCTCGTAGAGGGTCGCGCCGGTCACTTCGGCGAGGTCCTTGGCCACGGCCTCGGTCTTGCCGGTGGCGGAGAAATAGGCCACGAGTATGTTCTGTTTCTGATTGTTCTGTGCGAAGGCGGCGGCCGCGACGGTCAGCGCCAGCAGGGTAGTGAGGAAGCGTTTCATCGTAATTGATTTTCTTTTTTGCAGCACGAAGATGGCAAAAAATGCCCGAAATCCCAAGCCCCCACCCATCCATTCCTTCCCGTTTCCCGCCCATTTCTGCCGCCGGGTGCGCCTGGTGGTCCAAAATATTGCAGAGTAGGAGCAAAAACGGCCATTTTTGCTCCTGGTGGTCCAGCGTTTGGACCACTAGGAGCACTTGACTGCGGGAGACGTCCCAATTTCCGGGACGTCTCCCGCAAAATTGGCCGTTTTTGCGGGTAACCTGCAATATTTCGGGACGTCTCCCGCACCCCGCGACCGGAGAAAGAAGCTAGGCGTCTTTCCGGTGAAGGAGGAAGCGGAGGGCGGCGAGGAGCAGCATCGGGCCCAGGCCGCTGTAGAAGGAGGCGGTGAATTCCGCGGGAACCGCGGGAATGTGCTTCAGGACGATTCCCAGGCAGGTCATGCAGACGATCAGGATCCATCCGCGGAGCGGGAAAGTCTGCCAGATGCTTGCCGTCTGGGGCAGGGCGGCGATGCGCGCAGAGTAGCGGTCCACGATGCGGGTGAACATCATATAGAAGCCGGTGAGGACGGCGGCGGTGATGAGGAGCAGCCACCAGAGTTTGGCGGGCGCCATCGTCAGGTAGGCGCGGATGCCCTTGAGGGTGATGATGACGCCGGGGATACCCCAGATCAGCGCGGCGATATAGTATAGATTCCTTTTGTTCATTTCGCTGCAAAGATCGGCAAAAGCGGCGGAATATTTTAGGCTGATCTGGGCGGAAATTGGGACAATCCTTGCCGCGCTTTGACTTTTCACAATGAATGGGGATTGCCCGATTCGGAAAAGGTTCGTAGATTTGTACAGATATGTGTGAATTCTTCCGGTCGTTGTGGATGGTGACGGGCGAGATGAGCCCGTATCTGCTGCTCGGTTTCCTGATCGCGGGGGTGCTGCACGTCTTCGTGCCCCGGCGCTTCTATACCCGTTATCTGTCGAAGGACAACAAGTGGGCCGTGGTCTGGGCGGCGCTGCTGGGCGTGCCGCTGCCGCTGTGCTCCTGCGGCGTGATCCCCACGGCCATCGGCTTGCGGAACGAGAAGGCGTCCAAGGGCGCCGTCGCGTCTTTCCTGATCGCGACGCCGCAGACGGGCGTCGATTCCATCCTGGCGACGTTCTCGCTGCTGGGGCTCGGCTTCGCCGTCATCCGCCCCGTCGCGGCGCTCGTCACCGGCGTCTGCGGCGGCCTGCTGGTCAACCGCCTGGTGCCGGAGGACGATGTGGCTGCCGCGCCGGCGGACAGCTGCCGCGTCGAAAGCGGCAGCCGGGTCTGGCGCGTGCTGCGCTACGCATTCTTCGAGATGATGCAGAACATCGGCGGGCGCCTGGTCATCGGCTTGCTGGTGGCCGCACTCATCCAGGTCGCCGTCCCGGACGAATTCTTCCTGCATTTCGGCAAGCAGCCCCTGCTGCAGATGCTCGTGATCCTGGGCGTCGCCGTGCCGATGTATATCTGCTCGACCGGCAGCATCCCCGTGGCCGCCGCGCTGATGCTGAAAGGCCTCTCGCCGGGCGCGGCGCTGGTGATGCTGATGGCCGGACCGGCCGTCAACATGGCGTCCATCCTGGTCGTCCGGAAGGCGCTGGGAGGCCGTTTCACGGCCATCTACCTGCTGGTGATCGTGGGCTTCTCCATATTGTTCGGCCTGCTGGTCAACGCCGCCGGCATCACGGTGCGGCCGCTGGCCGCCGGCGATGCCGGCGGCGCGGCCGAGGCCACGCCCGGCCTTTTCCGGACCCTCTGTGCGATCGTATTGACCCTTTTGATTCTATTTGCTCTGATCATGAAACTTTTCGAACGATTCTCCCGCAAAGAGGCGGCGCCGGATACGGCTGTCTATGTGGTCGAAGGTATGAAATGCAGCCACTGCGAGGCGGCCGTCCTGCGCGCCCTGGACGCCGTGCCCGGCGTCGAGTCCGCCCAGGCCAGCGCCGCCCGCAAGACCCTCACCGTCAAAGGCTCCGCCGCAGAGGATGCCATCCGTGCGGCCGTCGAAGGCGCCGGCTACACCTTCAAAGGCAAGAAGTAATCCGCCTATGAAGAGACTCCTGGCCGCCGCCTGCCTGGCCGGCGCTCTTGCCGCCTGCGCCCCGCAGCCCGCCCACTTCGAGCTGGCGGGCAATCCCATCATCACGCACATGTACTCGGCGGACCCTTCCGCCCACGTCTTCGGGGATTCCCTGTACATCTATCCCAGCCACGACCGCGACCTGGCGATGGGATTCGACATGGAAGACTATCACTGCTACGTGACGGCCGACATGCAGACGTTCGAGGACCGGGGTGTCATTTTCCGGCCTTTCGAGCAGACTACCTGGGCTAAGACCCGGGCGTGGGCGCCCGACTGCGTGGAACGGAACGGGAAGTATTATCTCTATTTCCCGACGGATGTCAAGTATATCGGCGTGGCCGTGTCGGACCATCCCTGGGGGCCGTTCGCGGACCCGCTGGGCCGTCCGCTGCTGTCCATCGACTCTCCGGGCGTCGTCTGCGACCGCGATTTCATCGACCCGTGCGTCTTTATTGACGACGACGGGCAGGCTTATATGTTCGTGGGGCAGAATACCTGCTGCTGCATTAAGCTGAACGATGACATGGTCTCCTACGACGGGGAAGTGCACATTATTGAGGGCCTGGAAGAGTTCTTTGAGGCGGCCTGGGTGCACAAGTACAACGGCAAGTATTATCTCTCCTACAGCAACAGCCCCTTCAACGGCCATCAGCCGCAGATCGCCTATGCGATGGCCGACAGCCCGCTGGGCCCCTATGAGTACAAGGGCGTCATCCTGGGCCCGGTGAGCAGCGGGACCAACCACCACAGCATCGTGCAGTTCGGCGCCGACTGGTTCCTGTTCTACCACACCGGCGACCTGGGCAACTTCAATTGTCCGGACTGGCCCGGATTCGGCTCGCTCCACCGCTCCGTCTGCGTTGATTACCTCTACTACAACGAAGACGGGACAATCCGGCCCGTCGTGCCCACGGTCAGCGAGGAGAAGCTGAAAAACAACACGGCCTTCCGCCCCACGCAGGGCCTTTGATATGTAGTTGAAAATGTGTAGGTTTGCGTCTATGAAGAAGATGATTGCCATCCTGGCGTCCCTGTGCGCCGTTGCCTGTAGCGGCAACAAGACCACGGTTTATGATTTCACTGCCGAGTCCAACGACGGAGAGACGGTGGCTTTCTCCCAGTACAAGGGGGAGGTCCTGCTGATCGTCAACACGGCTTCCAAATGCGGCTTCACGCCGCAGTATGACGGGCTGGAGAAGCTTTATCAGAAGTATGGATCCCGGGGATTCTCCGTCATCGGCTTCCCCTGCGACCAGTTCGGCCACCAGGAGCCCGGCTCCGACGAAGAGGTCGCCGCGTTCTGCCGGCTCAACTACGGGGTGACCTTCCCGCTGATGGCCAAATCCGACGTGAACGGGGAGAACGCCAACGAGATCTTCAAGTGGCTGTATTCCGAAAAGCCCTTTGCCGGATTCGGCGACAGCGAGACGGGCAAGTTCATGGACGGGATGCTGTCCAAACAGGATCCGGACTACGCTTCCAACCCCGATATCAAGTGGAATTTCACCAAGTTCCTGGTCGACCGCAAGGGTCGGGTCGTGGCCCGTTTCGAGCCGGTCGTCACGCCGGAGGAGCTGGAGGAGCAGATCGAATCTTTGCTGTAATTCCCGGTTTCCGTCCTCAAATAAGGCCCGTTTTGAGGATGCTCGGAAATGCGCAATTTCGTTCAGATAAATCTACAACGGCAGACGCGGTTAAAATTCGGTTACAAATGATTTCGCGTCTTGAGGGATTCAGCATGCGTGCGTATCTTTGCGCCGAAAAAAACTGAATATGCTGATTGTATTGAAACTTCTGGGCGCCATCGCCATCCTGATATTCGGCATGAAGATGACCAGCGAGGCCCTGCAGAAAATGGCAGGCCCCCAGCTTCGTCATTTGTTTGGCGCCATGACGGGAAATCGCTTCTCCGGTGTGGCCACCGGTGCTTTGATTACGGTTGCCGTGCAGTCCTCTTCCGCGACCACCGTGATGACGGTGTCCTTCGTGAATGCAGCGCTGCTTACCTTGACGCAGGCTATCTCGGTGATTATGGGCGCCAATATCGGCACCACGCTTACGGCTTGGATCCTGTCGGCCGGATTCTCCTTTAATATCGTCAATCTCGTCTGGCCGGCCCTGTGTGTGGGTATCGTCCTGATCCAACTCGGAAGGCATCGGTATATCGGTGACTTCCTGATCGGGCTCGGTTTCCTCCTATATGCGATGGTCCTCCTGAAGAACACCGGCGTAGAGATGGACCTGGCCAGCAAGCCGGCGGTCGTTTCGTTCTTCTCCAGTTTCAAGACCAATTACGCCACCATCCTGTTGTTCCTCCTGATCGGCACCATCCTGACCGCCGTCCTGCAGAGTTCTGCCGCGCTGATGGCCATCACGATGGTACTCTGCGCCACGGGAGCCATTTCCATCTATCAGGGTATCGCGCTGGTCATGGGTGAGAATATCGGCACCACCTCCACGGCCAACCTTGCGGCATTGAACGCGAACACACAGGCCCGGCGGACGGCAATGGCGCACCTGGTGTTCAACGTGTTCGGCGTCATCTGGATGCTCATCGTTTTCTTTCCGTTTGTGCGGACGGTCTGCGGCATCGTGGGACTTGACCCGGAGGCGCCGCAGCAGGATACGGCCTTGCTCTCCTTCACGCTGGCGGCTTTCCACACCGGATTCAATGTCATCAATACGGCGATTCTGATTTGGTTCATCCCGCAGATTGAAAAACTGGTTTGCAAGATTGTCCGGCCCAGGAAATCCGACGAGGAGGATGAGTTCCGCCTTCAATATATCCGTGGCGGTATTATGAAGACACCGGAAATCTCGGTCCTGCAGGCGCAGAAAGAGATTGTCGTCTACGGAGAAAAGACGCAGCATATGTTTGCGCTGGTCCGGGAACTATATGCCGCGAAAGACGAGCAGGCTTTCTCCAGGCTCTATGACCGCATCGAGAAGGGAGAGGAAGGCAGCGACCGGATGGAGAACGAGATCGGCCGCTACCTGGGCGATCTCGGCTCGGCGCATCTCTCTGACGATACGAAAGAGAAGGTACGTGCGATGCTCCGGCAGATCGGGGAGCTGGAGTCCGTGGGCGACAGCTGTTTCAACCTGGCCCGGATCCTCCGCCGCAAGCGGAGCAACAAGATCGAGTTCACCGGGCAGCAGGAAGAGGGAATTCAGGAGATGCTTTCGCTGGTCGGCGAGGCACTTTCCCGGATGAACGCGCTTCTGGCCGGGCGCAAGGAGGACCTGGACATGGCGCTGTCCGAAGAGATTGAGCGCAAGATCAATGTCTGCCGCAACACGCTCAAACAGAAGAATATCGAGGATCTGGACGCGCAGCTGTACGGCTACGACATAGGCACCGTGTATGCCGATCTCGTCGGCGAATGCGAAAAGACGGGAGACTACATCATCAATGTGGTGGAAGCCCGTCTCGGCGCTGTCCGCAACGGAATCCGCTACCTTGGTATCCAGATGGATACGGATGCCAAAAAGGTGACCGTAGACGGCGTTGAGGCCTCCTTCACGAAGACCGAATATGAACTCCTGCGGCTTTTCCTTGAGAACCAGGGAAAGGTGTTTTCTCGGGAGCAGCTGCTCGCGGCGGTGTGGCCTGACGATGTCATCGTCACGCCCCGTACGGTGGATGTGAACATTACCCGCATCCGCAAGAAAATCGGCTCGTATGCCGATGCGCTCGTGGCTCGCGCGGGATTCGGGTATTCCCTGCAGGCATCACCGTCAGTCGAACGTGATGCTTTCGATCCGCAGGCGTAGGACTCCGGAGGGGACATGGGCCTCGGCGATCTCGCCGCCCTTCTTGCCCATCAGGGCGGCGATATAGTATAGATTCCTTTTGTTCATTTCGCTGCAAAGTTCGGCAAAAGCGGCGGAATATTATAGGCTAATCGTGGAGGAATTTGGGACAATCCTTGCCGCGAATGGGGTTGGAAAAGAGGCGAATGAAGCGTATCTTTGTGTTCAGTATATTTGATTATTATGGTTCCTACCGGTTCAATCATCCTGATGGCGGTCAATGCGCTTCTTGGCATTGTCGTTCCCATCGGTCTGTCGTGGTATCTGGTGCGCAAGCACCACGTCAAGATCTCGACCATCCTGATCGGTGCAGGCACCTTCATCGTGTTCGCCCTGATCCTGGAGAGCATCTTGCACCAGGTGGTGCTGAACGGCCCCCACGGCGCTGCCATCCGGGACAACCGGCTCTGGTACGCCCTCTACGGCGGGCTGGCCGCCGGCCTCTTCGAGGAGACCGGCCGCTTCCTCTCGATGAAATTCCTGATGAAGAAGGAACCGTCCACGCCGCATCCGGCCATCGCGTACGGCGTCGGACACGGCGGCGCGGAGATGCTGCTCCTCTTCGGGCTGACGATGATCAGTTATCTGGCAATTTCCGTCATGATCAATGCCGGGCAGGGGGATATGTTGTTCGCCGATGTCCCGGAAGAGGCCAGCGCGCCGCTGCAGGCGCAGCTGGACCTGCTGCAGAATTCGCAGCCCGGCACGTGGCTGCTCGGTCTCTGGGAGCGCTTCTCCGCGCTGATCCTCCAGCTGGCCCTTTCCTGCCTGGTCTGGGTGGCCGTTCGCAAGGGCGGCAAATGGCTCTGGCTGTTCCCGGCCGCCATCGCCCTGCACGCGCTGGTCGACGGCGTCGTCGTGCTGCTGAAGGACTCGCTCGGAATGGTCGCGCTGGAGGCGATCCTCTTTGCGGCAGCC
>Ga0265299_10003407_pt1 | contig 15522 bp, 16 predicted proteins | sample AusTroGonzalo_MG_4_FD_193485 | JGI IMG/M metagenome (GOLD analysis project Ga0265299, IMG submission 193485) | Bovine rumen microbial communities from tropical cattle in Woodstock, Queensland, Australia - Gonzalo_02 | ecosystem: Host-associated > Mammals > Digestive system > Stomach > Rumen ... | reverse complement strand
AGAAATTCGCTGCTACCTATCGGGAGTATGCCGGTAAGTTGGATGAGCTTTTCCAGAAGAACGCCCCTGCCAAACCCGAAGAAGGTAAGGCGCTGTCGGATAAAGAGTTGGACAAATTGGCAAAACAGCGTTTTGCAGGCATGAAAGAATTGGCGGATCTACAGGCAAAGTATTATGACAAGTTCCGTAAAGACCTTAATGCCCGCCAGGTTGAGAAAGTGCTTAGGCTCAATGAACCTTTTCATAAACCATGTTGCGAAAAAAAATGTGACAAGCATGGTGACAAGAAATGCGGTAAGCACGAAGGACCACGTCCGGAGTTCCCCAAGGAGTAAAAATGTACTATAAATTGACGATTTTCTTGCATAATTCAAAAAAAAGCAGTACCTTTGCAGCCGATTTATGCTACCGGTAGAATTCATAGAGAGTATCCATCAGCAGTTGGGATCGGAAGCTGCTCAATTGGTACGGGCACTGGAGACGGAGCCGGTCACGTCTATTCGTCTGAATACGAAATTGGATGTACTGACGTTTGACTGCGATACGGACGAGGTGCCGTGGCACTTGGACGGCTATTACCTTAGTGAACGCCCTGCTTTCACGCTGGATCCTCTCTTCCACGCCGGCTGTTATTATGTGCAAGAAGCCTCATCGATGTTTATCCAACAAGCGCTAGAGCAGTATGTGGACAGTTCTTCCATCGTATTGGACCTCTGTGCCGCTCCGGGTGGTAAGAGCACGCTTATCAGTGAATATTTAGGTGCAGACGGATTGCTCATCAGCAACGAGGTGGACCGCAAGCGCGTCTTTGTGCTGAGCGAGAACATTCAGAAATGGGGTAATGGCAATACGGTAGTCACCCATAATACACCTGAAGAGTTCGGCGAGAAAAGCAAGCACTTGTTCGATTGCATACTTGTTGATGCACCTTGTTCGGGTGAGGGTATGTTCCGCAAGGACGAGCAGGCCCGTAATGAATGGAGCCTGCGCGTCGTCAAACTGTGCGCTGAGAGGCAACGCGCGATTCTCATGGATGTATGGGACGCCTTAAAACCCGGAGGCATATTACTATACTCCACTTGTACGTTCAATGAAGAGGAGAACGAAAAGAATGTAGAATGGGCGGCAGAGACTTTGGGCGCAGATATCATGCCGCTTGACTATGAACCGGAATGGGGCATCACGGAAGGCACGATGGGGTATCATTTCTACCCGCATAAAACAAAAGGGGAGGGTTTTTACCTCTGTGTGTTGCGGAAACACGATGATGAGCCCTTAGACCAGGTGCGTATCAAAACTCCGAAAAAAGAAAACGTCATGCCGCACCCCGAATATCTGCCTGTTATGCGCTCATGGCTGCAGCATCCGGATGACTGGGCTATCCGCTATTCAGACCGCTTCGCCACCGCCTATCCTATGAAATACAAGGAAATTATCGACTGGCTCGCCACGCAGTTCACTTGTATCTCTACGGGTTTCGGTCTGGGTGAAGAGCGTGGACGCGGCATTGCACCGCAGCATAGTCTCAGTATGACGAAAGACCTCCGCAAGGAAGCCTTTTCGATTATTCCGCTCACGCGTGAGCAGGCACTCAGTTACTTGCGGACTGAGGCTTTGAACCTCTCCAATGTGCCCCTCGGCCTCGTCCTTTTGACATATGAGGGTGTGCCCCTCGGTTTCGCGAAGAATGTCGGGAACCGTCTGAATAACCTTTACCCGAACGAGTGGCGGATTCGTTACCTTTGAGAAACTTCTCAATTCTTTTCCAATAATGCATATCCTCGGGAGAGACGAGCGTCATCGCTTCTCCGCTGTTTTCTGCGCGTGCCGTACGACCGATGCGGTGCACGTAGTCTTCGGGTGCATGCGGCACGTCGTAGTTGATGACGAGTGGAATATCCGTCACGTCAATGCCGCGCGACACGACATCCGTTGCAACGAGCACATCCACTTTGCCGTTTTTGAAATCCAGCATTACTTGGTCGCGTTCCGTTTGTTCCAGATCACTGTGCATCGCGCGCGCGTCTATTTTTAAGGAACGTAGCGTACGCGTGAGTTCTTTGACCCGCTGTTTTTTTCCTGCGAACACAATTACCTTCTTTAATTGATGGTCAGAAAGAGAAGATTGGTGGTCGCTTAAAGTAGAAAGAAGGGCTTCCACTTTTTTCGATTCTTCGACATACAGGTGCTGCTGATGAATGGTCTCAGGTGGTCGGGAGACGGCTATCTGTACTTCCACCGGATGACGCATGATTGCGTGCGCCATGCGGCGTATTTTATCAGGCATGGTAGCGGAGAACATGATGGTCTGCCGCTCTTTGGGTAACCGCCGCACAATCGTCATGATATCATCATAGAAACCCATATCAAGCATGCGGTCAGCTTCATCAAGGATAAAATACTTGACTCCGGAGAAATCGACATCGAAAATATTCATCTGGCTGATCAGACGCCCGGGAGTAGCAATAACTATATCCGCACCTTTTTGCAATCCGCTCACCTGATTTCCCCATGCGCCGTTAGTATCTTTTCCGCCGTAGATGGGAACAGAAGAAAAAGGTACATAATAACCGAAGCCCTGCATCTCGCGGTCTATCTGCTGCGCCAATTCGCGCGTAGGCGCCATGATGATTGCGTTCAATTTGTCAGGATCATGGTCGTCATAAGCAAGATTGGTCAACAACGGTAAGATATATGCCGCTGTCTTACCCGTACCTGTTTGTGCACATGAAATCACATCGTGCCCCTCTAAAATAACAGGGATGGTTTTCTCCTGCACCGGAGTACATACATCAAAATGCATGTCCCACAGTGCATCCAATACTTCGTCAGATAATGCTAACTCGTCAAAATACATAAATCGGGTACAAAAGTACAAAAAAATTTGCGTATGTGCAAAAAAAAGTGTACTTTTGCAGCGAATTTTGAGAATATGGCGGTAGAAATACGCGAAATAAAGACCAAAAAAGAGTTGCGGGCGTTTATTCGGTTCGCTAATGATTTGTATGCGGACTGCCCATATTACTGCCCACCGCTGCTGTTCGACGAACTGAACTGTTTTGACCCGAAAGGCAACCCGGCATTAGAGGTGTGTGATTTCCAACTATGGATGGCTTTCCGTGAGAAAAAGCCGGTAGGACGCGTGGCAGGTATTATCAATCATAAGGCGAATGAAAAATGGGGATACAAGCATGTTCGTTTCGGGTGGTTCGACTTCATTGATGATTTTGAGGTGAGCAAGGCTCTGTTGGATACGGTTGCTACCTGGGGTAAGGAGCATGGCATGGATGCCCTGAACGGGCCTGTCGGATTTACGGATTTTGATCATGAAGGACTGTTGCTGGAAGGATACGAATACCTTGCACCGATGGCATCGCTCTACAATTATCCGTATTACATCAAGCATATTGAGTCCTATGGATTGACGAAAGAAGCGGACTGGATTGAGGTGCAGGTTTATCCGCCGACTTGCTGTCCGGGACGTTTGGAACGGGTAGCAGAGATTGTCAAGCAGCGCTCGCACGTACATGTGGATAAAGTAAAGAACTCCCGCGAATTGGTGCGTAAGTACGGCATTGAATACATGGACGTCATTGATACGGCGTATCAGAAGTTATACAACTTCCAGCCGATGACTGACCGGCAGAAGAAGTATTACATGAAAATGTATTTCCCGATCCTTAATTTCGATTTTGTGACACTTGTTGTAAATGAGAAGAATGAAATAGTCGGGGTGGGACTGGGCATGCCGGATATATCTGAAGCCTTACGCAAATGCGGCGGAAAATTACTCCCCTTCGGATGGTTCCATATCCTGCGAGCTCTCAAAGCCAAGAAAATGGATGCTTTTAACTTGCTGCTTATCGCTGTACGGCCGGACTATCAGGACAAGGGTATCAATGCGCTCTTCTTCCAGGATCAGATACCGTATTTCAACCAATACGAAATCAAGCGAGTAGAGACGACGGCAATCCTGGAAACCAATACAAAGAATATAGCTAATTTCACGCAGTTCGACCATAAGATACACAAACGTCGCCGGGCGTATATCAAGGAGATTTAGAGCTTAGAGGTGAGAGGAAAAGAGAAAGTATATACAGCGGCACAGACGCGACTGAACAAATACGTCAAGAACAACGGCATGCGTCCTTCGGCGGTACGGAACATGGTATTGGAGCAAGTGTGTCTCCTTCACCAACCATTTACGGCTGAACAATTGATAGCGGTCTGTGCGCCCGAGCGAATATCTGTCGGAACGGTGTATAATGCGCTGGGTTTATTCGTGCAAGCAGATATCCTTCGTGGGCTGCAGCGACAACGGGGACATATACAAACGGAATACGAACTGATACAAGATTCCGCCAAGCATATGCAATTTATATGCAAGAACTGCGGACGTACAGTTGATTTCAACGACAAAGCGATCGCGCGACTGATCGAAGAACGCAAATATACCAATTTCAACCTGCTGAGTTACTCGCTCATTATCTATGGAGAATGCAAGACTTGCAGGAAGAAGGCGATATTAAAAATATTAGATAAACAATAATGACAGCGACGACATTATATTGGGTCTTATTTATCGGAGTAGCACTGGCGAGTTGGTTGGTGTCTGCATCCCTGAAGCGTAAGTTCAAACGCTACAGTCAGGAGCCGCTTCGTATGACCGGTCGCGACGTAGCGGAAAAAATGCTGCACGATCATGATATCTACGACGTGCAGATTACGTGTATCGAGGGGGAGTTGACTGATCATTATAACCCGGAGACAAAGACAGTGAACCTGTCCAAAGAGGTTTATCACGGAGCTAACGTAGCCGCTGTGGCTGTCGCGGCACATGAATGCGGTCACGCAGTGCAACACGCTACGGCGTACGCGCCGCTTAAGATGCGCTCGGCTTTAGTGCCCGTCGTATCGTTCAGCAGCAAATGGATGTCGTGGATACTTCTCATTGGCATGATGACGCTGCATGTATTCCCGCAGTTGATGCTGATAGGCATATGTCTCTTTGCTGCAACCACCTTGTTCTCGTTTATCACCCTGCCGGTAGAAGTGAACGCAAGTCAACGCGCCGTGAACTGGCTTCGTGAAGCCGGTATCACCGATAATGAAACAACAGAAATGGCGAGTGATGCCTTACATAGCGCCGCCTATACGTATGTCGTAGCGGCGCTCAGCTCGCTTGCCACATTGGTATATTACATCTTGATATTTTTAGGAAATAGTAGGAGGTAAAACCTCCTTGGCGGATGCCGCTCCTCCCGTTCTGTCGGGAGAACGCTCCGGGCCCCGTAGCTCAATTGAATAGAGTGTCAGATTCCGGTTCTGAAGGTTCTGGGTTTGAGCCCCAGCGGGGTCACAAAAATGCCACGATTTGATGTCGTGGCATTTCTTATTCATGGTTTATTGTAATTTCAAGTCCACAATAATAGGGTCGTGGTCGGAGTAGCGGTGGTAGGATTTGTCCTTCATCTTATATGCTCCATGCTGGTAATACCAGTCTGTATTCACGTGCCATGGGCGTACGCGAACGACCTGTGTGACCATCGACGGTGAGGCAAAGCAGCGGTCCAGATAGCCCGATTCCCCTTTGTAGTTATAGGAGTAATCATTTGTCCCGCCGAGCGGTAACATGTCTTTATATCCCGCTTGCTTAATACGATATATAGGTGCCTCTTGGGTATAACAGTTGTAATCGCCAAGAAGCAGCAGGTCAGAGTCTCCGTACTGAGTGATAGCCTGCGGAATAACAGCCAACAGTGAGTCCGCATTCTCCAGTCGTTTCTCATTCGTGTCATATCCGCCTCTTCCGGCACGTTTGGATTTAAAGTGGCTGAGGCTGATGATGAAGCGTTTTCCTGCGGACTCTTTCTTCGTGCCGACTGTTTCATAACCCATCAGCGCTACGCGGGCGCAATAATGACTGGAGGTGTCTTTGTATGCCGTCATCCACTCTCCGCACGGATGCACCCGTTCTGTATTATATATGAATGCCCCGCCTATTCGGTCTTTGTCCGCCAAGCCCATGGAAACATAAGCGTATCGGGGACCTTTTTTGTTGAGTTCCTCCAAAAGCATCCGTGGTGCTTTGTCTCCCACCTGCATCTCACAAAAAGCGAACACATCGGCTTTCATAGCCCGTAACGCTTTGACCAGTTTCTGTGTCTGGAACGCCTGTTGGGCGGGGGTGGTTTTTCTATGTGCATAACCGCCCAAGTCAGCGAAGTAGTTTTCTATATTCGCCCCTACGACCCGCAGTTCGCCTTTCTTTGGAGCCGCCAATCGATCAGTCGGTTGGTGATGTGTAGTGACCGACTTACCGGTGAGTAACTGCCTCTCTGCCGTTACGCGGGCTTGGAGATTACGAACGATATCGCCCGTCCGGACCTTGTAATAAGCATTACGGCAATGCAAACACACGCTTGCTGCTTTGTTTTGTGCCTTGATGGCAAAATACTGTGTACTGTCTCCCAAAGCCAAGCCTTCCGCACGTTCTTCGGGACAGAAGAGCCGCTCCGGCGCCAATAGCAAAGAATCATAGAAACTACCGCACACAACCAACGGCGTAGTAATAATCACTGTTTGGTTGGTGTAGCCGGACCAGTCAGCTTGAAGCTGCTCTAACGAAACACGCTCCACCGCATGAACGGAGAGCGTGCTAAAAATGCATAAAAATAAAAAATGTTTTTTCATCATGTTGCGGAGGATGGGATCGAACCACCGACCTTCAGGTTATGAGCCTGACGAGCTACCACTGCTCTACTCCGCGATATTATTCCCTACGTTCGGAAATCGGCTGCAAAGGTACTGCTTTTTTTTGACATATGCAAATTTTTTTTGCTTTTTTGTCAAAAAAGGCTTAAATCAGCATCCGTAATGTTTCCTTTGGGACGTTTTTTCCCTCTTGAGGGGTTAAGTGTAACGGGGGAGAAGGGTGAAGTATAACGCCCGATATACGGATTGATAATATTCCTTGTCTGATCATCCGTCGTCGGGCATTTATCCACGATCCACTCCAGATACGAGCGGTCGATGCGGAGCATAGATTCTATCGATTCGCCTTTATGTCCTCCCTGGTTAAGGTAGTAATAGCCTCCCTTTTTGTATAACCAGCGGTCATATGAGATGAAACCGAATTCCTCGCGTTGCGCCCATTCCCAGCCGTGGTTTTGAATCTGTGCCTTGAAAACCTCGATGGTCGCCATGACGTCATCCAGAGAGTTATGAGCTCCTTCAAACGGATGACCGTAGTAGCGGGTATATGCCGAGGTCAGGTTATTATGCAATTTCTCTCCTTTCTCATCCACCTTACCGACTGTATGGATACGTTCCAGCATAAGGGCGTCGTACCAGGTTCGGCTGTTGAAATCAAAAGTAAGCCCAAGACGCTTCAGGTTATAGTAAAGTATAGGCGCATCGTATCCGTTACCATTGTACGAAAGGATATCGCACCCGTCTGTAAAGGCAAGTAAATCATCGTATATGCTACGCAAAGAGACACCGTTGGTTAGCAAGAATTCCTTGGAAATGTGGTGCACCGCCTCTGCCTCCGCAGGAATAGTGAAGTCTCCTTCGGGAAGGATATACCAATCGCGCTGGTCGATAATCTGCCAGTCAGCCGTCTCAACTTTAGCCAAAGAGAGTTGGATAATGTGCTCTTTCTGCACATCGAGACCTGTAGTCTCTGTATCAAAACAAACGATTTTCATTCTACGTAAATTACTAATCCCTTCAAGTATTCTCCTTCCGGGTGATAGATATTAATGGGGTGATCTTGGGGTTGATGCAGTTGGTGTAGGATACGCACTTTCCTTTTCACTTGTGCTGCCGCAGAGAAGACAGCCAGTCGGAATGCTTCTTTATCCACCGCTTGCGAGCAGGAGAAGGTGAAGAGAATACCTCCCGGGCGAATCATCTCAATCGCTTTTGCATTGATGCGTTGATACCCGCGGAGAGCATTCTTTACAGCGTCTCTGTGCTTGGCAAAAGCAGGCGGGTCAAGTATAATCAAATCATAGGTGCGATTTTGAGCCCGCTGGGCACTTAGGTATTCAAAAGCATCAGCCGCGACTGCTGTATGATTGGTAGCTTTCGGGAAATTCCGTGTCACATTGGCATTAACCAATTCTATCGCTTTCTGGCTGATATCTACAGAGTCTACGCGCTTTGCTCCTCCCCGGAGAGCGTAGAGAGAAAAACCGCCGGTGTAGCAAAACATATTTAAGACCTCTTTATTCGCGGAATAACGCTCTACCAGCGCTCTGTTTTCCCGCTGGTCAATGAAGAACCCGGTCTTCTGTCCCCGCAACCAGTCGATGCGGAACCGCAACCCGTTCTCCATGCTCCAAAAGTCCTCTGCACTCTCATAATCCGTGACGGCCAAATATCCTATCTTATCTCCCTCTATATGTGCTTTGAATGGTAATGTATCATCGGACTTATAATAGACATTCTTGATTTGCGGAATAGTATTCATCAGCGTTTTCGCAATTATATTCCGCGCGAAGTGCATGCCGACCGAATGAGCCTGTACCACCGCCGTGTCGGCGTAAACATCAACAATGAGTCCCGGCAGAAAATCACCCTCGCCATGAATAAGGCGGAAAGTGTTGTTATCCGGACGTATGAGTCCGATGGCTTCGCGAACGCTATAGGCTGCGCGGATACGTTCGTCCCAGAAATTAGAAGGAAGTTCAGATACACCGAAGGTCAAGATGCGTATGGCAATAGAACCTACTTGCCAATGCCCCACGCCTAATATCTCATCGACCGATGAGCGCACACAGACCAATTCGCCCTCTTCGGGGACAGAGGTCTTATGCGTGGCATCCAGCACAATGCGCGCAATCGCACCTGAGAATACCCAGGGATGAAAACGCTTAAGAGACTCTTCTTTCTTTGGTTTTAAATATACAGTGGTCAGAGCGCTTGCCATTTGTTCATTTACCGTTGGTTGTTTACTCTACACCATGGGTGTACTCGTGGTAGGCATGCAGCGAGAGGTTGTCACTTACATATTTTAGACTATGTACCTTCTTGAAACCGAGTGCTGCAATAAAAGCGAGTTCCATATCAAAGACACAATCTTTGTATTCCGATGCCAGCACAAAATCGCAGTTCGAGTAGCAAACAGCTTGTTTGGCGGAGATTCGGGGAATGAGAGTTGATAACTTTAGCACCGGTTCGGAATATGTCACATTTGGATGGTTCAGACGCACCTCCGTCACCTCTACCCATGTGCCCAAATCAAAATTGGCACTGCCTGCATAACCCACGTTATAGATTTCCGAGTCACGGTCAAGGTGCTGTAAACTACGTATAATATTGATAGCACCCACGCCCGTGAAGATGAGCTCGGTATCATTCAAATCCAAGCCCAGGGTATCGCGCACTTTGTCCAGTAAAACACGCTCACCTTCTTCTGCCATGATAATAAATTTTGCCATTATTTTTTCAATTTTGGCGCAAAGTTACAAAAAAATTTGCATATGTCAAAATTTTTCGCTAATTTTGAGAATGATTTACGGTTATGTTCGCGTAAGTTCGGACAAGCAGACTGTCGTGAACCAGCGATTTGAAATTATGGAGTTCTGCAGAGTGAATAATTTACACATCCATGGTTGGATTGAAGAGACCATCAGCGGTACCCAAACGTACACCCAGCGACGATTAGGCTCCTTACTTAAGCGGGTAAGGCAAGGGGATGTAATCGTCTGCTCCGAGTTGTCCCGTTTGGGACGTTCGCTGTTTATGATTATGGAGATTCTGAGTATTTGTATGAAAAAAGACTGCCGCGTATGGACGATTAAAGAAGGGTACCGACTGGGAGAAGACATCCAGAGCAAGGTGTTGGCCTTCGCATTCGGACTGTCCGCGGAGATTGAGCGTAATCTGATTTCCATGCGCACCAAAGAGGCGCTCGCCCGAGTGCGGGCGGAAGGAAGACAATTGGGTAGACCGGTTGGCAAAAGAGGTAAAAAATGCACGTACAAACTGTACCGCAAAGAGGCTTTGATGCGTGAGATGAGAGCAGAAGGTGCCTCGTTTCAACAAATAAGCGAGGCCGTTCGAAGTACAAGAAATACGGTGCAAAGATATTTTGCAATATTTATTAAAGAAGCAAAATAAACGCAAAAAAATAGTTATTTTTTACAAAAAAAGTGCGAATTGCTTGCATATATCAAAAAAAAGCAGTAATTTTGTGCCCAAATTGTGCAATTAATACATTTAACAAAAAATTTATGTATATGAAGAAAAGTTTATTTTTTAGCCTCATTGCTGCAGTAGTAGTGTTGGCATCCTGCAACAACACGTTGCCTCAACCGGAACAAATTAACGTTAACCCGAGCCCGCTGGAGAAGGTAGGAAGCAAGGTTAATGCAGACATCACCGGTACTTTCCCTCAAAAGAAATTTGCTAAAAAAGGCATTCTTACCGTTACTCCCGTGCTGAAATACGGAGACGGTCAAGAGGCGCTGGGCGAGCCTGTAACTTATGTTGGTGAGAAGGCAAAAGAGAACGGCAAGACCGTTAATTACAAGAATGGTGGTACCTATTCTCAGAGCGTTTCTTATGACTACAAACCGGAAATGCGTAAATGTGAGTTATATTTGCGTTTCGAAGCCAAGGTAGGAAAGAAAGACATTGAGATTCCTGACGTAAAGATAGCAGACGGTATCATCGCTACCTCTGAATTGGCAGAGGCTAAAGACAACAAGACGGCTGCTACGCCGGATAAGTTCCAACGCGTTATTCAGGAGTTGACCGAGGCTGACATTAAGTTCCTTATCCAAAGTTCTGATCTTCGTTCGTCGGAGTCTAAGTCTGAGGACGTGAAGAACCTTCAGGCGGCTATCAAGGACGCCAGCGAAGCAGAGCGCAAAGAGATTAATAAGATTGAGGTTTCCGGTTATGCTTCCCCGGATGGTGGCATGGACTTGAACGAGAAGTTGGCTCAGAACCGTCAGAAAGTAGCGGCTAACTTCCTCAAGAAAGACCTCAAGAAGAACAAAGTGGACAAAGAGATTGAGTCGAACATTACCGCTGAGGACTGGGAAGGCTTCCAGAAAGCGATGGAGAATAGCAATATTCAGGACAAAGACCTCGTTTTGCGCGTACTCTCTATGTATTCCGATCCAGAAGAGCGTGAGGCTCAAATCAAGAATCTGAGCGCTGTTTATAGCACTATCGCTGACGAGATCCTGCCTGCTCTTCGTCGTAGCCGTCTCATCTTGACGACCGATTTGATTGGTAAGAGCGATGAAGAGATTACGGAGTTGGCAAAGAACGACCCGGCTCAGTTGAGCGTTGAGGAGTTACTTTATTCCGCTACGCTGACAGAGGATAAAGCAGAGAAAATGGAGCGTTATTCTAAAGCTGCTAATATCTATAATGACTACCGCGCATGGAACGGACTCGGCCAATTATATTTCGAGGACGATAACATTGACGAAGCTCGTCGTTGCTATTACAAAGCATTGGCTATAGAGCCGAACGATCCGGATGTGAATTACAACGCAGGTATCGCAGCTATGGCTGACGGCGACCTCGACAAAGCAGAAGAGCATTTCGGCAAGGCTGCTGGCACAAAGGGTAACCTGAATGCTGCTATGGGTACTCTCTATACCCAGAAGGGCGATTACGAGGCTGCCAAGAAAGCTTACGGTGATACTCCGTCTAACAACGCTGCAGTTCAGCAAATTCTCAATGAGGACTATGCTGCTGCAAGCCAGACCCTCAACAATGTCAAGAATCCGAACGCTACTACCGCTTATTTGAAGGCTGTAGTAGGTGCTCGTACCAATGACAAAGACGCTGTTTATGCTAACTTGAAATCTGCTTTCGAGCAAGACGACAAGATGAAAACTCGTGCTGCTGAGGACATCGAGTTCGCCAAGTTCGCTGAGGAAGCTGATTTCCAAGCATTGGTTAAATAATGTCGGTATTATTTCCGAAAGTACAAAAACCCCGTGAGTGGGACTATCGCCCCATTTACTTTGATAAAGAAAAAGAGGCGCGCAAGGACAAAAAACTTGCGCGTCTTCGTCGCGGGGCTTTCCGCGAAGAGCATGAGAAAAACATGACAGAGTTGCGGAAGAAAAGAGAATCGAAACTGGTACTCTGGCTCGTGATATTGGGACTATTGATATTTGGCATCTATGTTCTGCTCTAAATAAAACATTTAACGTGGATATCATTCATTTATTACCGGACAGTGTGGCCAACCAGATAGCGGCAGGCGAGGTTATTCAACGTCCTGCATCGTGTCTCAAAGAACTGGTGGAGAATAGTTTGGACGCAGGTGCCAGACGCGTTCAGGTATTGGTTCGTGATGCAGGTCGCACACTGCTGCAGGTGATAGATGACGGCATCGGCATGAGTGAGATGGATGCGCGTTTGGCCTTCGAGCGTCATGCGACGAGCAAGATTCATGAAGCGCAGGACTTATTCTCCCTTCGCACCATGGGTTTCCGCGGAGAAGCTCTGGCGAGTATTTGCGCTGTCGCACAAGTAGAAATGACCACTCGGCGTGCAGAAGACGAAACGGGCACGCTGATTGAAATACACGGCTCGGACGTGGTGCGCCAGGAACCTTGCATTTGCCCGGTGGGCACTAATATCAAAGTGAGCAATCTGTTCTTTAATGTACCTGTTAGGCGTAAGTTCCTCAAAACGGACCAGACAGAGTTGCGTAACCTGCTTAATGAGTTTTATCACATAGTACTCGTTTATCCGAAAGTCGGTTTCACATTTGTTCATAATGACGAGATATTGCTTGAACTACCGGCCGGAACGGAGAAACAGCGCATCGAAGCCGTTTTTGGTAACCCGAAGAAAAATGTCTATACATCTGCATTCGTAGATGTAAATACCGAAACGGATATTGTGTCTATTCACGGTTTTGTGGTAAAACCGGAGAACGCGACTCGTAAAGCAGAACAGTATTTCTTTGTGAACGGTCGTTATATGCGCCATCCGTATTTCCTCAAAGCGGTGCAGACTGCTTATTCGGGCATGCTGACTAATGATTATCAGCCATCGTTCTTTATCTATTTCGACATTGCACCGGAAGCAATCGATGTCAATATTCACCCTACGAAGACGGAAATCAAATTTGCCGATGAACAGACGATTTTCCAGATTCTGATGGCTTCGGTGCGCGAGGCGTTGGGAAAATTCACTCTGGCTCCTACGATTGATTTTGATACGCAAGGGAGTATCGATATACCGCTGCCTACGGAGGGGGAAACGGCCTATCAGCCGCAAATGGCTATAGATCCTAATTACAATCCTTTTCATTCGCGAGGCGCTATCTATCAGGATCGCGCTCCGAGAAACTGGGAGAGTTTGTACGAGGGATTGACTGCACCCAAACCGCTTAACAATGAAGAAAACGTTGTACTCAATGAGGCCTTACTGCGTCCGGAGGATGTGGAGAGTTGCCCGCTATGGCAGTACGGGGGAAAATATATCTTGTTGCCGAGTGCGAGTGGGCTGGTGTTCGTCAATCAACATCGCGCGCATGTTGCGATTCTCCGAGCGCAATTCCTGGAACAGTTGGCGCAGACGCAAGGCGCCATGCAACAGTTACTGTTTCCTGAGGTCATAGAGTTGCCTCCGGATGAGTTAGTGCTCATTGCGCAACTCTTGCCGGATCTGCAAGCGATCGGGTTTGATATCGAACAGTTGACCCCCACCAGTTATTCCATACAAGGTATACCTGCGCAACTGACGAACCAATCTGCATTGCCGACATTGCAGCAAATATTAATGCATGTACGTGATCGGGGGGCGGATACGCAGACTGAATGGCGTGAGCAGATAGCACAGTCTTTGGCGGAGAGCGCGGCTATTCCGTATGGCAAGATACTCAGTGAGCCCGAGATGCGGGATCTCGTCATGCGCTTGATACAATTGCATGATTATCGCCGCACTGCTGAAGGCAAAACAATTGTCTCTTTACTCTCGGACGAAGAAATTGGTAAGAGGTTTTAAATAGCGAATCAATTATTAATATACCATGAAAAAGGTTTTCATATATTTGGCTGTAGCAGTTGCGATAGCAGCCTGCACGCCGCAAGATCATTTGACCATCCTACATACGAATGATACTCATTCGCAGGTGGAGCCCAAAAACAACGGCAAGGGCGGTTATGCCCGCCGGATGGGATTAATCCAAGAGGAGCGGAAAGCGGATAGAAACCTGTTGTTGGTAGATGCCGGTGATTTTTGTCAAGGCACGCCGTATTTCAATTTTTATCACGGACGCGTGGAGATAGATGCGATGAACCGTATGGGGTACGATGCCGCTACTTTGGGCAATCACGAGTTTGACAATGGACTGGACACACTGGCCGCTGTACTCAGGATGGCTCATTTCCCTATTGTATGCGCCAATTATGATTTCACGGGCACGGCATTGGAAGGAATGGTTAAGCCTTATGTCATTCTTCGGAAAGGAGGGGTGAAAATAGGTATTTTTGGCTTGGGGTGTGACCCGAAAGGGCTGATTGCCGACAAGAACTTTGCCCCTGCTCAATATATGGAGCCTTATTCTATCTCCCAAGTAGTTGCGGATACGCTTCATGCGCAGGGATGCGATATAGTCGTATGTCTCAGTCATATGGGAACCTTCGGCAAAGCGCCGGAAGATGTATGTGACTCAACGCTTGCAACGAAGACTCGCGGGATAGATGTCATCATAGGCGGGCACACTCACAGATTATATGATAATCTGCGCGTGGCTAATATCGATGGAGATACTATTCCTGTATGCCAAATGGGTAAATCCGGAGAAAATTTGGGCAAAATAGTGCTATATTTAGGTGACAAAATAGAAAAATAATCAAAATTATTTGCATATGTGAGAAAAAAGCAGTAATTTTGTGCCGTTTTTCCGAAATATGTGGAAAGATTAATATTGAGATATTAATAGAAAACACACATAAATTAATTTAAAAGATTAAGTATTATGGCTGAAATTGAAGCAAAAGTAAAAGCAATCATCGTTGATAAGCTTGGCGTAGAGGAGTCTCAAGTAACGGACGATGCTAATTTCCAGACGGATTTGGGAGCTGACTCGCTGGATACCGTAGAGATGATTATGGAGTTTGAGAAGGAGTTCGGTATTTCTATTCCTGACGAGGATACTCAGAAGATTGCTACCGTAGGTGAGGCTATCGCTTACGTTGAGAACGCAACGAAATAATCTGCGTCAACAGGTAAAATACGAGTTTACGGAAAAACACTGTAAACTCGTATGCTTTTTATCTATTGCTGAGGAATCATATGGAGTTAAGAAGAGTTGTTATCACGGGTCTCGGGGCTGTTACACCGCTTGGGAATACTGCTCCTGATACTTGGCGTGCGATGATAAATGGAGTAAGCGGTATAGCGCCCATTACTTCTTTTGATGCTACCAATTTCAAGACACGTTTTGCGGGAGAAGTGAAGGGATTTAACCCGGAGCAGTTTTTTGACCGCAAGGAGGTGCGTAAGTTAGACCGTTATTCGCAGTTTTCT
>Ga0265299_10003405_pt1 | contig 15524 bp, 10 predicted proteins | sample AusTroGonzalo_MG_4_FD_193485 | JGI IMG/M metagenome (GOLD analysis project Ga0265299, IMG submission 193485) | Bovine rumen microbial communities from tropical cattle in Woodstock, Queensland, Australia - Gonzalo_02 | ecosystem: Host-associated > Mammals > Digestive system > Stomach > Rumen ... | reverse complement strand
TATCGGCACGTCAAAAGTTTTTTAAGAATTTTTTAGAAGTTTTTAAAATAAAATATTTAATAAAGTAGAAGGCTGTAAAAACAAGTAAAAACAGGCGATCCAAATGGACCGCCTGCTAATAATATAGTAGGAAAGCTTTTACTTATTGCTGTCCCACCAAACGTTCACCGTCCAGACATCGTCTGCATTGTTCCATTGGTCGCGGGTGAGGTCGATGTTCTCGCCGTACTCCTTCACATCTTCTGCGATGGCCTTCAGATTCTCGGAGTTATAGTTAAGCTCGTGGCTGCACTGCATCCAGCGGCGGAGATGCTTGCCCAGCGGAATGGCCTTAAGGGCAGACGTGCTCACATAATAGTCAGCCGCAATGTGCCAATTCAGGAACTTGTCCTCTGCAAAGTCATAACGACGCATGTCATTCCAGACCTCAACAGAATACATCAAGTGCAGACGCTTCTGGGTGAGAATGCGGGCAAGGGTGAGATCGGCGGCTGTGCCGATACCATTAGCAAGGTAATTGTCAATGGCACTCTGCTCCATCGGAGTGAAGGACGGGCAGTCTTTTAAGCTGCCGTCTTCAGCCACCCAGGCTTTCAGCTGCTCGTTCATCAGGTTGATGCTAGCCTCTACACCAGCCTTATAGGCGTTAAAGGCTGCAGGCTTGCTGCCCTGCTTGAGGAGAACTTCGGCCCTGATGAAGCAAGCCTCGGCGTAAGTTCCGAGATAGGTCGGGGAAGAAACGCGGGTGTAGAAAGAACCGGAATAAGCCTTGGCGGGTCCCTTTGCGGAACGACGGTACAGAAGGTCCTTATTACCGGCATATCCCTTGGAGCTGGAAGTCATCTCCACGTACACGGTATCGGCCTGACGGACGGCATTGTCGGTATCGCAATACCAGTGACCGTTCTTGTCCACATAGGTACGAAGAGGGCCCTTCTGGGAGAAGATCGGCTCGGAGAGGTCTACGCCCAGACCGCGGAACCAGACGCCATCCTCGGTATATTTGAGGCGAGGATCGACGGCGTCTCCAGCTTTCTTGGGTTCGGAAGCTTCACGCCAGGGGAGGAGATGGTCGGCACGAGGATCCTCAACGCCCAGGTTGGCGAAATTGGTCAGGTTGTCATACAACATCTTGGTGGGAAGGTAGCCCCAGTTCATGCCACAGACGGAATAGAGCGGAGAATAGTCTACCGGCTCGTCCCAACCCAGGTGATCGTGGGTAGTGCTGTTGTTATCGGTATGGTGAAGGACGACGTTCTCGGCGCCACTGGCAAAACTGGCGTCCAGTGCGGCCAGAATGGCAGCCTCGTCATATTTTCCTTCGCTATACTTCCAGCGGCTTTCTTGGAAAGCTTCAGGATCCAGCGCGCTTTCAGGAAATTGGCGAACTTCTTCCAGGTTTCCACATTACCGTTCATCCACCAGTCGCCGACAGCGAGAGTAGCGGCAGCGGTATTCTGATCCCGGTCGAAGAGTTTCAGTGCATCGTCAATATCCTGCAGGCAGCCCAGATAGATGGCCTTACCATTGGCATACCTGGGAGCAGTGATGGAGGGATCTCTACTTGCGGCCTCCTCATAGGGCATTTCGCCATAGAGGTCGGTCATGAGCATGAAACCATAAGCTTTGATGACGCGGGCGGCGGCAGCATAGTGCCAAGCCTCGGCAGCCTCGGCCTTTTCGATAAGCTGAGGGATATTCACATAGGCGCCCACGAACCACCACTGGTAGGAAGTGGTTACCCAACCGGTAGCGGGAAGCCAATACGATGCGTTTGCATAGTTACCACGACCGTAGCAACCCGTCCAGTCACCCATCGCCTGACCGGTACGCCAGTCTGCGAACTGGTGTGCGCTGTTAGTATAGAACTCTACATTGCCCAGGAGGCCGTCGTAAGTGGAAGTTTCAGCCGTTGGATTCTCGGGGTCCGTATTTACATCCAACCATTTTTCACAGGAGGTGGCGGACAGGCCGACGACAACCAAGGCGCTAAGGATAATCTTATTGATATTTTTCATATTCTTTGTCATTATTACGGATTCAACACATTAGAAGGTCAGGTTTACACCGAATGACATTCCGGACATAGCCGGGACACCGCAGTAGTCGAAACCTACGGAAGAAGAACCACCGACGCCGGCACCGGCTGCAGCTACCTCGGGATCGCCCTCATAGTTGGTGAACAGAAGCAGGTTGTTGGCAGACAGGGTGAAAGCAGCTCTCTTGATGAAACCAATCTTGTCCAGCGCCTTCTTGGGAACGTCGTATGTAAGGGAGAGAGTACGGAGACGAAGCGAATTCACCGAAGAAATAAAATTGGACGTCTCGTAAGGATAGTAGTTGGTATAGTAGTCCTCAATGATGTTCACACCCAGTTTCTTGACGCCGTTAAAAGTATAGACCTTGTCGGGCTCCCAAGTGTGGGTGACTGCATTACCATTTTTGTCAACACCGGAAACGGTAAGCGACTGAGTGCGGATGTCGGCTGAGAGTTGGCTCACACCGCTCTGGGTCATGGCATACTTGGTTCCGTTATACACGTCGCCACCTACGCGGAATTCCCAAAGCATGTTAAGGGTGAAGCCCTTCCAGCTGAAGGTGTTGTTGAAACCGCCGGTGAAGAGAGCCTCACGGTTACCCACCTCTACATAGTCACCCGTGTGGGTAGGGAAGCCGTTATCGTCAAGAATAATCTCGCCTTCTTCATTGCGGACATACTTGTAACCGGCGATACCCATGAAGCAACCATCCTTGATAGTGCCGGCCTTGGCGGTACCATACTGGACATCGGTAACATACATGGCGGTAAGTCCGGCAGGGAAGTTGGTCATCTTGCCACGGTTACCGGCAATGTTCATCGAGGAGTTCCATGCAAATTCCTTGGTCTGGACGGGAGTGCCGCTGATGGTAAGTTCCATACCCTTGTTGAGCACGTCACCAGCGTTGATGGCGCAGAAAATGTAACCGGTAGCCTGGGAGGTACGGGGGCTCAGAATCTGGTCATAGGAATCGTTGGTGTAATAAGCGTAGTCCACGTGCAGTCTGTTCTTGAAGAAGCTTAATTCCAGACCGACTTCAGTAGAACGAGTACGTTCGGGACGGAGGATCGGGTTACCCTTGCTCCAGTAGTTACCGGCGGAATAGATTCCGAAGTAATCTCCGGCGGGCCAAAGCTGAGTGCTGGTCACATAAGGATTGGTATCCTTACCCACTTCTGCCCAGGAAACGCGGAGTTTACCGAAAGAGAGGACATTGTCGTCAATGATACCGGCATCGATCAGCGGCTGCGTGAACACGACGGAACCGCTTACCGAAGGATAGAAGTAGCTGCGGTTGGGACGCGGGAGGGTGGAAGTCCAGTCATTACGGCCGGTAACAGTCAGGAAGACGGTGTTCTTCCAGTCGGCACGGAACTCACCGAATACACCGACGAGACGCTTCTGGGTAGCAGCGTGGCTGAACTGCTTGTTGGCATTGATGGTATTTGCGTAAGACATGAACGGGGTGGCGAACATGTAAGCCATCTTATAGTCCGTATTCGTCATGGTGTCATCCGTAGACATACCCAGCAGCAGGTTGAGGTTAAAGTCCCCGAACTGCTTGTTCATGTTGGAAATGAAGTTGGTAGACAAGTAGGTGAAATCCAGCGTATTGTCACTGATCATACCCTTCTGCCATACTTTCTTCATAACACCGCCGGGATTGAAACGGTTGGTGTTCACCGTGGTGTACTTATCGATACCGATTCGGGCCTGGACCCACCACCAAGGGGTGATGTCGGCCTTCACGGTAAAGTTACCGGTAAAACGGCTGGTATTATCGTACATCTTGTTGTTGTTCACAATCCAGTACGGGTTGTCGCGTTCATCTTCCGGATCCAGTTTGGTAGGGAACATACTGCGGCGGGTGCCGTCTTCGTTCAGATAATCGCGCATGTCATCGCTGGGAGCCCAGTTGTACACGGCGTAAAGGGCACCGGTACCGGAGGAACCGTACAAAGCGGCACCCGTAAGGGTACGGTCGGTATGAGCATGGGAATAAGCGGCGCTGGCGCCGAAGGTGAACATATGGAACTTCTGTTCGCCGTTAAAGCGGAAAGAGTATTTCTGATAGCCGGTCTCGGGAACGATACCAGCCTGGTCATAATAAGAACCCGAAAGGTAGAAATTACTGTTCTTAGTACCACCGGCGACACTCACGGTACCATCAAAGGTGCTGGAGTTCTTGAAGAAATTGCCCATATTGTCATACCAGGGACCGGCATATTCTTCTCCCCAAGAGTTGTAGGAGAAGTCATTGAAGGTGGTTCCGGTATACTCCTTGTCAGCATTGTACTGGTCTTCCATGAAGCCCCTGCGATACTGATGCTGCACGGTAGGAAGAGCGGCTTTCTCTACCCAGTTATTGATGTACTTAGCACTTACATTCACTTCCACAGTTCCCTCTTTACCCTTCTTGGTGGTAATCAGGACGACACCGTTAGCAGCGCGGGAACCATACAGTGCAGAAGCGGCAGGACCCTTCAGAACAGACATGCTCTCGATATCCTCAGGGTTGATATCCATCACACGGTTGGCAGCGGTAGTGGCCGATTTCATGGTACCATCGAAGGCGGAGTTACCGACAACCTGAGAAGAGTTATCGTAGATAATACCATCAACCACGAACAACGGCTGATTGTCGCGGGATTCATCGGAGGAGGTACCGCCACGGAGAATGATTTGGGCGCCGGAACCTGCAGCACCGGAGGACTGGGTAACATTGACACCGGCAATCTTGCCCGCGAGGGAGTTGATCGCATTGGTGTTCTTGTTCCGCATGAGTTCTTCGGCGTTGATGTCTTCAACGGCATAGCCCAGGGATTTGCGCTCGCGCTTGATACCCAGAGCCGTCACAACGGATTCCTCCAGGTACTCGTTGTCTTCCCTGAGAACAACACGGATACCGGTGCCGGCATTAACTTCCTGCGCAGCATATCCAATACAGGATATTTCGAGAATGGCACCGGGACGGGCGGCAATGGAGAACTGACCGTCAATATCGGTCATCGTTCCAGTCGTCGTTCCCTTTACAATAACACTGGCGCCCGGAATGGGCTGATCCTGTGTGTCCACTACGACACCATTGGCAGTTTGAGCCATGGCTAACGAACCGACACCCACCCACAGGGCCAATGTCAGCAAAACTTTTTGTAGTTTTTTGAACATAGGGTTTGAATTGGTTAATAGTTATTGGGAAGCAATCTTCCCCACAAGGTTAAATTATCGAACACAAAGTTAGCATTTTACGCCTTCCAAACAAGAAAACACGGCACTAATTTGTACCATTCTCTTTAACACTGATTTTTTCTCCCCTTGCTGCGCTTGTCATCCACTTTCTAACCTCTTCCCTTACCTGTATTGTCGTGTTGCCAAAGACCTTAACTCTCATGGAGAGTATCTTTTCTCCAATTGCCCTTGCCTTCTCCTTCTCGCCATACTCTACATACATCTTAAACAAACGATATGGCGCATATAATCTGCTTGGAATCATGTCCATTGCTAACAAGAACCTGTTCTCTGCTTCATCATAGTCACCACTTTCCAGGTACTCTTCCCCCTCATTACACGTTTTCTCATAATTCGGAAAGGGGAGTACCTCTTTTCTATTTATGTAATGTATGCTGAAGAGAATACACGCTATTCCAAGTGCGATATAAAAAGGCCTGTTGATTTCGAATAACGCTTTCTCTTGCGGCTTCCCAAGAGCGAGAAGTAACCAGAACGAAAGAAATACAGGGAAAATGTCGGCCGTATACAATGTTAAAGAGGAGATGAGAAGAAATGAGACACCTGCTAATACGGTTATTTCGGCCCGCCTTAAAGAACGATATAGTACTATGCACATGAGCGCAAGCCCAATCACACCTTGTTCAAAAAGAAGATGCAGTATTTCATTAAAACAATAACGATTGTTATCCGCCAGAAGTAAAAGACTACTATCCGGGTGGTTCCGAATCCACTCCGCCTGCAAATACATGTAATCTGCCGCCACAGAACCGAAACCCGCACCCGATATAGGATGATTTCCTATGCCACTTAGGCAGACCCGCCAAATTAAGATTCGTCCATCAGCAGAATCCACGTTTAAGCGATATAAGACAACGAGAAGAACCGCGAGAGCCGCCATTGCAAAAGAGCCAGCCACATAAATCACAGCCTTATTTTTCGACTTATTCAGTAACTTATGCCACAATAACACGCACACAATAATAGCGACCCCTAGTACATTTCCTCGCGAGCCACACAATACCAGGGCAAAAAATGTAACGATGGATAGCCACTTCCATTTCCCCAAATACAGTCCAATGGCACATGAGAGACCAATCAAGCATGCCGCGTGATTCGGATTGCTAAACGTACCAGAAACTGGGAAATATGCGCTAAAGCTATGGAGTAAATGAAGCGATTGAAGCATGACAACGACACCTTGAAACAGTCCGCTAATCAGCAACCCGTACAGTATGGCGCGTCTATGTTCTTTTAGCTGGTCACTAAAAAGAAAAACCAACAGTACACACACCCATTTAGCAATTGGGTTAACTCCCACACTTCTGCCTAATATGGCAGTATTAGCGAAGCACCATATGAGGAAGATAATCAGGAATATGGTCGTTTTGTCAATGCGAACCTTTGGTCTTTTCGTAAGACACGCATTCGCCACAAAGAATAATGATAAGAAAAAAACAGTCAACAAGGGAAGAATCCTTTCGGACTCTTCCCTAAAGAAAACAGACATCAACGGCAGAATCACAATGGCTACCGCCATTATTATGTCTGATACTCGTTTTAAACCGATTTTCAAAGCATTACGCCTTATTTCTCCGGAGGGAGATTACACCTACAATCCTTCATTGCAGCCCAACAAATGGCGCAAAAACAGGTACAATGTCTTTCGTTTTCCTTACAGATAGGGCAATACCAACAAGTACACTGACTCCTAGGATGACGGCAATATGAACATAACGAACTATCAGAACCTCGATGATTTGAATCTGCGGGGTCACACACACAGAAGTCTGTAGGGTGACCACACAAAGGACAAATAGAAATGTCCGAACACACGCAAGAACCTTTCGGCTCCCCACAAGAAGGACATCTATCTCCCGGACGGGGGGGCCAATCATATGTCGCCTCATCGCCCCATGCACCTTCGGGGCCATCCCCGTTGCCTCCCTTTGTAAGAAGGCTAACAGCAAGTTTGTACCCGTAAGCTGTGGCAGTGGTGTTACCGGGGAAAATGTGGTTATGAAGAATTGTTCCGTCAAGGTCTGACTCTAGAATAACTCTTATGCCATCATCCACACGGATAGCCCCGTCACCTTCCCTAAAGCGGCATTGATTAATTATTGTATGGACATACATCCCTTCCACCGTTTCATCATGAAACACAAATACAAGAGTCGGAGAGGCAAGAGCCGGATGTCTCAAAATCTGCCCGTCAACGGCTTCATACACACAGCCCACGAGTTTCTGTGAGCCACCGAGAGGCGCCTCGACAAGAATACATCCATCATCGTCTTTAGTTACGGATGCTTTACTCCAGACAGGGAAGATGGTATTATCCATCCCTATCGCATCACTGGACGACGTGTTCGGATAACAGAGAGCCGTGGCATTGCTTTCGAAATAAGCGCGTGCCGTATCTGCATAGGAGCTACTGTTGTTGAACTTTTCTTGTCCGCAGGAAAACAAGGAGAGTAGAGCTATGGCTGCGCAACCTAGGCGCACCATAGGATTAAAGAATTTAATCATTGGTTAGTTTTGGTTAGTAAAACATATGGTTACTGTTCATCAAAATTAGTAACTATCTTTTATAATAACAAGAGGTTACGAAAAAATAATTTATATCCCCACGTAGTATCTATTACTCCTCTCAAAAGGCCTGGTTTGCATTTACACAAAACCTTTTGTAGATTTGCAGATATGAAAAGGCAAACCAGAATAATGGTTAATCGGATCCGGGAAGTGCTTGTCAATGAACCCGTTCAAAAGGCATGGCTATTCGGATCGTACGCCCGTGGTCAGGAAGGGCCGGAAAGTGATGTAGACCTTCTTGTTCAGATGGCCCCCAATAACCTTACCATACTGGGATTTCTCAAGATCCAGACTCGCTTGGAAAAAGTTACCAACAAGTCTGTAGATTTGATAGAGGATGAATGCCTTGAAGATTTTGCACGTCCTTCAGCAGAAAACGACAAGATCCTGATATATGAATCAGCCTGATAATCACAATATCCTTGAAAGGATTCTGGATAACATCAACAATATAGATCTTCTGTTGAAAACCACAACAGAAGAATCTTTTATGAACGATCTTAAAGACTTTAATGCCATCTGCCTGGAGTTTATCCAGATCGGAGAAAAAGTCAATCTTCTCCCAGAGGAGTTCTATGACGAGCATCCCAGCATTCCCTGGCACGAACTCTATGGTTTAAGGAACCGGATTGTCCATGGGTATGAGAAGGTCAAAAAGAGCATCATTTGGGCGACCATCGTTCAGGATCTTCCCATCATCAAAAAAGAAATCACGGATATCCTATCCAAGTAACTCCCGGATCAAATAAAATAGGCGACCCCTTGCGAGGGTCGCCTAAATAATACTATGTAGTCGAGACTATTCCCAACCGGGGTTCTGGGTCAGGTTGTTGTCAAGGAGGATCTGGCCGGCCGGGATGGGCTCCAGATAGTACTTGTCATTCCAGACTCGGTCGTTGGTGGTACCACCGGCGTTGATGGCAGCCGTGTTGTACTGGGACTTGTAGCCGTTGTAGAAGAAGTTCTTAGCCTTGACCGAAGTCCAGCCAGCCTCGGAAGCACCGGGGACGGTAGCCATGTAGTAAGCCTTGAGGGCAGCCTCGGAAGCACCCAGGAAGCCGTCAGGATTCTGCTTGGTGTCCAGGTTGCGGCCCAGAGCCCAACGCATGAGGTCGTCGTGACGGAAGCCGTCGCACATCAGCTCGCTGCGGCGGTCGCGGCGGAGTTCCTGAAGAAGTACATTGGCGGCGGGATCATTGGGATCCTTGGTGATGGCGGTTCCACCAACGGTGACACCGGTACCGGCGACCTTAAGGGCAGGGATCTGACCATGCTTGGTACGGAGCAGGTTCACGGAATTGTCAAGATCGGCCTGAGTGGCGTTACCCAGCTCGGCGCAAGCCTCGGCATAGTTCTCAAGAACATCGGCATAGGTGAAGATAGGGCCGTCGGTATCGTTGGAAGGAGCGTTCCAGGTGTTGTTGTTTTCCATCTCAGCGCGACGCTCCAGCGGCATGAACTTGAAGGTCCAGTAACCGGTGGTGGAGAGAATACCGTGATCCCAGGCGACTTCCACGATCGGGAGGATCTTCTCATAGACAGTAGCGTTCAGACGCTTGTCCCTGTTGGCGAAAACGCCTGCCAGAGTCTGGTCGTCATAAGCATACATGTGCGTAGGGATACCGTTGGCATTGGTGTAGTTCTCCACAGCGCTCTTGGAAAGGCCCCAGGTAGGAGTGGAGGAGTCGCTCCAGCCATACTGGGCGTGACCCTCGGTCACCTTACCGCCATTCACATTGGCGAGGGTGTAGATCTTATAAAGGAGGACTTCCTTGCTGCCTGCGAGGGACAGGGAGGTGTACATGCCCTTATAATCGTTGGTCACCTCATAGAGGTTGCTGGACATCACCTTGCTGGCGGCAGACTTGGCCTTCTTGTAGAAGTCCTCGCTCTTTCCACCGGACACATTGTGATACTTTTCCCAGGCGGCTTCGTAAAGGGCAACGCGGGACTGGAAGGCGGCGGCAACCATGTTGTTCACGGTATTGACACCGGCCTTGGCAGGCTCATAGCAGTTTTCCACGGCGAAGTCGAGGTCGGCCAGCACGTTTGCGATAACGGTCACACGGGAAGTACGGGCCCATTTCACGTTCTCCTCCTTGGCGAAGTCCACTTCGGCATCTACCCATACCACATCACCGTAAGTCTTTACGAGGTTGAAGTAGTAGATAGCGCGGAAGAACTTGGCTACGCCTTTCCAGTGATTGGCGGCAGCTTCGGACAGACCGGGGACCTGATCGATGCGGGAGAGCATGATGTTGGCCTCACGGATGCGGTCGTAGTTGGTATTCCAAACGCCGGAGGAGTTAGGAACGTTCTTGGTGAATTCGTTGAAGCCCTCCGTTACGTAGTCGTCGGAGTAGGTATCGGCGTGGTACTGACCACGGGTCCAACCGTCACCATAGCTGAGCTCGCTCAGGCGGTCATAGAACTTCCAGGAGTAAGTTTCAATAGCCGATTCTGAAGTCCAGTTGGTAGCGTCGGAGTTGCTGTCAAGCGGTTTCCGGTCCAGATATTTGTCGCAACTGCTGAGACCGAAGACGGCAAGAACTGCAATGGCAAGAGTATATATTGTCTTTTTCATACTGAATGCAATTAACTGGTTCTTTTACTTAGAAAGAAATCTGTACGCCGCAGGTCCACTGGCGGTTGAACGGCATGGCACGGCCGGCATAACGCATATCCACACCGGCGATATCGAATTTGGAAGACCAACCACCGGTCAGTTCAGGATCCATCTTACCACCGATATGGTCGAAGGTGAGGAGGTTCTGGACGCTGAAGTACACACGGGCTTTCTCCACGTTCACCTTCTGGGTGAGCTGCTTGGGCAGCGTGTAGCCGATGGTGATGTTCTTGATTCTGAGGTAAGCCAGGTTGTTCAGGTACTTAGTCTGAGGTGCAAAGTTGTTGCAACCGGAGTTGGAAGGCAGACCAGGCAGGGAACCGAATGCGCTGTTGATGTAAGGACGAGGGAAGCGAGCGTTGGGGTTCTCTTCGGTCCAGTAATCCAGCTGATCTTCGAAGATGTTCATCTGAGCGCCAGCGGCGTTGGGGATAAACAGGGAAGACGTGGTCCACATGTCGCGCTTGCCTACACCCTGGAAGAGGATTTCAGCATCGAAGCCCTTGAACATGGCGCCGAGACGCAGGGAATACTCGTAACGAGGCAGGCCATTACCGATACGCTTGAGGTCGCCGTGGTCGGTGATGGTACCCTTACCGGAATCGATGGAGTTGTTGCCATCCAGATCCTTGTACTTGATGTCACCGGCGGTGTAAACGAAGGTATCGGTAGCCAGTTTGCTCTGGTCGGGAGAAGCGGCCACGTCAGCGTCGGAAGTGAAGTAGCGGTCGGTCTCGAAGCCCCAGATTTCACCGAGCTCCTTGCCTTCATACCAGTCGTTGAGAGCACCGGTATTGGTGTTCCACTTGGTGATCTTGGACTTGGAGTCAGAGAGGGTGAACGTACCGTAAACAGCCAGATCCTTGCTGAAGGAGTGGTTGTAGTCCAGCTGGAATTCCCAACCGTAGGTGCGCATGTTACCACCGTTCTCGAGCGGAGCGGACTCGATACCCACATAGCGGACAATCTCGTTACCGTTCACCAGCATACCGATATTCTCGCGCATGTACCAGTCGAAGGTAGCAGTGAGTTCGTTGTTCAGGAAGCCGGCGTCGAAGCCCAGATCCAGGGTACGGATCTTTTCCCAGGTCATGTCTGTATTCACAGCAGCGGGAGTCTTGACGGTGCTCTTCTGGTTGCCGTCGGCACCCTGCCATTTGGCAGTTTCGGTAGCCAGCGTGGAGATGTACGGATACCAGGATTCCAGGGCCTGGTTACCTACGGAACCATAGGAACCACGGATCTTGAAGGTAGGAACGTAAGGCTTGATGTTGGTCCAGAAATCTTCTTCAGAGATCTTGTAACCAGCGGAAGCGGAGGAGAAGAAAGCCCACTGCTTACCGGGACGGAAAGCGGAAGAACCGTCATAACGACCGTTCACCTCCAGGAGGTATTTCTCTTTGTAGTTATAGTTGATACGGCCGAAGAAACCGGCGGTGGCACGATGTCTCAGTTCCTCGTCAACCGTAGCTTCCATCTTACCGTCGGTCAGGTTCAGGGTCTGGACGTTGACGTTCTGCACACCATTGGTGGTGAGGCTCTGGCTGTTGTAGCGGAGATCCTCGGCGTTGGCACCCAGCTTGAACGCAAAGTTATGAGCGTTCTGAATGCTCATGATATAGTCGAAGTAAGCATTGTACGTGTTGGTGATCTTGCTTACATAGGTTCTGGAGAGGAAGTCGGCGGTGGTAACGGCATTGCGGGACGGGAAGCTCCAGTTAGCGGTATAGACGGGCTGACGGATGGAGCGGTTCTCGTAGTTGTAACGACCGCGGGTGTAGTCGGCGTAGAAAGTGAGGCCGGGGGCCAAGTTCATTCTTACATTACCGCCGATGGTCAGGTACTGATCCTTGGAGGAGCAGATGGCTTCCTCGGCCACATATACGTTACCATGACGGAAGAGGAGACCCTCACCGGTAGCAGCGCTGGCGTTGGTCAGGTTGCCGTCAGCATCTCTGGGGCCACCGTCGGAATAACCGAAGGGGAAGAAAGCCGGGAAACGCATGGTGTAGTACAGCAGACCCATGGCGCCGTTACTGGCCTCGAAACCGTAAGGATAGGTGAATTCCTTTTCGACGTACATCACCTTGGTACCGATATTCAGCCAATCCTTGACCTGGCTATTGGTAGAGATGTTGACGTTGTAACGCTTCACGTTGTTTTCCTTGGCGGCCTTCATGTTACCTTCATTGCGGGTGAAACCAAGGCCGATGTTGTAGTTGGTCTTGGAAGCATTACCGGAAATGTTCAGGTTGTGGGTCTGGGAGAAGGAAGTCTTGAAGATCTCCTTGTTGGGATCGGAGACTCTGTAGTAATAAGGAGTACCGTTGATGAACTCGTAGTCCTCACCGTACTTATAGACGGGATTGCTCAGGTTACCCTGATAGTTGTCAAACCATCTCTCGATGCCGGCGCCGATGGTATCGTAATACATACCGAAGGCCTCGATACGGGAGCCGTTGACATTCTTCTGGGCCAGGATACCCTGCTCCAGCTGCTTCATGATACCTTCCTTGGAAGTGATGTAGTTAGGAAGGCCGACAGGCTGGTTCCAGGAGAAGTTATTGGAATAAGTGATGGTCACGTTCTCCTTCACGGCGGAACCGTCCTTGGAGGTGATGAGGATCACACCCCAGGCAGCACGGCTACCATAGATGGAGGAAGAGGCGGCGTCCTTCAGGACGGAGATGCTCTTGATATTGTCAGGGTTCACGAAGGAAAGATCCGGAACCTCTACGCCATCCAGGAGGATGAGCGGCTGATTCAGACCATTGATAGAACCGGTACCGCGGATCTTCATGGTAGGAGAAGCGGTCAGGTCATTGGTGTTGTAGGTAATGGTCAGACCGGGAACAACACCCTGAAGGCCCTTGGAAACATCGGTGATAGGCTTGCTGCCGAACACCTTTTCGGCGTCAACGGCGGTGACGGCACCGGTGAGGTTCACCTTCTTCTGCGTGCCGAAGCCCACGACAACTGATTCCTCAAGGAATTCGTTGTCTTCTTCAAGGACAACACGGAGGTTCTGGCCGGCGGCCACCTCGACGGTAGCGTAACCAATGCAGGAGATTTCAAGGGCGGTTCCGGGTTTAGCGTTGATGACGAATGCGCCATCCGCACCGGTCATGGTTCCCGTTGCCGTTCCTTTAACGATGACGCTGGCGCCCGGGACGGGCTGGCCCTGTGCATCGACTACGACACCGTTGGCAGTTTGCCCAAAAGCAACTGCACTGACACCTGCCCACAGGACGAATGTCAGTAATACTGATAGTAGTTTTTTGAACATAAGTTTGGTTAATAAATAAGTGGAAAGTATTGGTTCTTTTCAGAATGAATATCTTTCGTTGGTTATTAGTTGCGACAAATATACGAAATACGGATCAATTCATCAAAGCAATTTTTAAGAAATTTCCCCTATTAAAAGTGAAGAATTTTAAAAACGAAACATGAAACATAATAATTGCGCCCGGGCACAGACGAGCCCGGGCGCAAAAAGTATTTATTTCAACTAATAGTTCATCCTCAGCCAGTAGTCAAAATACTTGTCCGGAATGAAATATTCCTTGTTTCCGTTGTCTGCATGATAACTGACGAACTGCTGATCCAGCAAAGCAGTGATGGCTTTTTGTACAGAGCTGGGAGAGCCGAGTGCATGCTTCTTGACAAAGGCTCCCGACGTCGGGTGCATCACTACTTTGTCACGAGCTATGGCAGCAAGAGTCTGCTTTTGTGCCAGTGTCAGTTTTCCAAGGACCTCCTTATAGGTGTGGCTGTTTTCTTCCAGGATGTTGTCCAGCGCCAAGTGGATGTTATCAATCCCCAGCGTCTCGCTGGTATCAAACGCGAAGACATCATGGAAGATGTTATGGATGTAGAAGGTGTATCCGTCGAACAGGTCGTAACAATAGGATACCGTCTCCGGCGAAATTACCCTGCCGGCAAGTGCGAACTGACGGACCACAAAATCGATGTAGCTTTCCTTCGGAATTCTGTCCAGAAAGACAGGCTTCGCGCTATTGTAGAACGGCTTCGCATAGGACTGGAACATCTGTTCCAGGATGTGCCTGTCACTACCGGAGAAGATAAAATGACAATTATTCATCCTCTGGATGTGGGTGCGCAACAACTCCTCGACCATTCCCTCCGGATACTTTGCTATCTGTTGGAATTCGTCAATGGCGAAAATGCAGGGTTTATCGGCCTTCTCCAAGTAAGAGAAAATCTCTTCCAGGGTCATTTCCGGCGAGTGGATATCCCCCAGTTGCAGCTGGGCTGTGGGCGCACCTGTGACGGGATCAATCCCAAATCCGGCCGCTATAGACTTGACCGTGGAGAAGAAAAGCTCCCATGAGCGTTTCCTGCCGGGAACCAGCGTACGGTAAATCTCTTTCCCCATGAAAAAGGCCATCTCGCGGACCGAAGTAGTGGAATAGAGATCCACATAGAAAGTGTAATACTTCTCCTTGATGCCGGGCTGTTCGAAGATATGACGGATGAGTTGCGTCTTACCCATCCTTCTATACGCAGTAAGGAGCACGTTGCTTTGGTTTTCCAGCAGCGTGATCATCTTCTTCGTCTCGGCCTCCCGGTCGCAGAAGTACTTCTCGGGAATGATTCCGGTAATATAGAACGGATTCTCCATGGCGGTTATTTTTTGCGAAGATAGTGGGAAAATATCAATTATCCAAATCAGATAATCCATTTTGGATAATAGAAACAAGGGCATCAGGTCTGCGAAAATTTGTGTAATTTTGCACGTCAAAAGATAACCTATGCATCCTCTGAAATTTAAACCCATTCTGAAAACCCTGGTATGGGGTACGGAAAGCTGGGAGCTTTCCGGAGTCATGAATAACGAAAGCGTCGTGGCCGAGGGTCCCCTGGCCGGCAAGACCATCGCCGAGCTCACCAAGGAGTACAAGGGACAGTTCGTCGGACAGCATGTGTACGAGAATACCGGAGACGAGTTCCCCATGCTGGTGAAGTTCATCGACGCCAAGCAGGACCTGAGCATCCAGGTACACCCGAACGACGAAGTGGCC
>Ga0265299_10003404_pt1 | contig 15526 bp, 15 predicted proteins | sample AusTroGonzalo_MG_4_FD_193485 | JGI IMG/M metagenome (GOLD analysis project Ga0265299, IMG submission 193485) | Bovine rumen microbial communities from tropical cattle in Woodstock, Queensland, Australia - Gonzalo_02 | ecosystem: Host-associated > Mammals > Digestive system > Stomach > Rumen ... | reverse complement strand
ACCGCTGCTGCGGAAGATTTCGATTTCGCGGGAGTGCATGAGCTCGGCGACGTGACATTCAAGGATTATACTGACATCCATATCGAACAGGTTCTGCGGAACCGTCTTGTAGACGTTCAGGCCATCCGCAAGGCTCGCTTCAAGGTAGTGCTCGACCCGATAAATTCGGTCGGCGCCGTGATAATGCCGAAGCTTCTGGCAAGTCTCGGCGTGGAATGCATCACCATCAACGGCGAGCCAGACGGCCATTTCGCCCATAACCCCGAACCCCTGCCTGCCAATCTGAAAGGGCTGAGCGACAGGGTGGTATATGAGAGGGCAGACCTTGGAATATCAGTTGACCCGGATGTCGACCGCCTGGCCTTCATCTGCGAAGACGGTGAACCGTTCGGGGAGGAATACACCCTTGTCAGTGTGGCGGATTACGTGCTCCAGCATAAAAAAGGCCCGACCTGCTCAAACATCTCTTCTTCGAGGGCGCTTAGGGATGTTACCGAAGCAAGAGGTTGCGAATATTTTACAGCTGCCGTAGGTGAAGTGAACGTCACTACCAGGATGAGGGAAGTGGGGGCCGTCATTGGCGGAGAAGGCAACGGAGGAGTCATATTCCCCGAGCTGCATTACGGCCGTGACGCACTCATCGGCACCGCACTTTTCCTGAGCAATCTGGCACATACGGGGCTGAGCGCTTCCGCCCTGAGGAAGACTTATCCCGACTATTTCATTGCGAAAAAGAAGATATCCCTCACCGGCTCCGGTCAGGCCGACAAGATATTCGATGCTCTGAAGGACAAATATTCAGCCGAGAAAATCAATACCCTCGACGGTGTGCGCATCGATTTTGAGAAGGAGCGCAAGTGGGTTATCCTGCGCAAGTCCAACACCGAGCCGATAATCCGGATCTACGCCGAGGCTCCTGGCGAGAAACAGGCCGAAGCCCTCGCAGCAGAGATTATTAAAGTGGCTGAAACAGTCTGAGTCCATGTTCTCGTTCCGCACTACATCGTTTTTCGAGCAGACAGACAAAGTGCTGTCGCGTGGCAGGCTGGCTGTGCTTCAAAGCCCGACGGCCTGGTATCCCGAGATAGAAAGCTACCTTTGGGAAATACTCTCTGCAAGGGGCAGGGAAGTGGTTCTTCTCGGCGAAGACGCACTCACTGCCGAGGTGCTTGCTGCAGAGCGGGCTGATGCACTGATAATAGAGAAACAGGGCACCGGTGACTGCTTCGACCCTTTCATCACAAGGTTGTTCGATTTCTTCAGGCAGTGCAAGGAGGCCGGCAGTGACGTGCCGGTGTACATTCTCGACCGTCCCAATCCCTGCGGCAGGGATGTCGAAGGGAGTTTCAAATACGGCATGTGCCACAAGCACGGTATGACCATTGCCGAAATCGCCAATATGTTCTACACCGATTTGGGAGCGAAGTTCCCTTTGCATGTGATTTCTGCGGATGCAACCATGGCTGGGCGCGATCTTCTGACATGGAGCATTCCTGCCTCTGACGATTTTGCCGGATACTTCTCGGCGTATTTCCATGCGGGGCAGTACCTTTGGAATGCGACCAACGTCAGTTGCGGAATCGGGACGGAAAGGCCCTACGAGTTTTTCGGAGCTCCGTTCATGAAGGATTTCGAGTCTGTGGACGCGGCCTACAACAAAGGGGTTTTCATGCGCAGGGCTGCATTCACTCCGGCGTACGGCCTGTACTGCGGTCAGGAATGCTACGGTTACCAGCTGCTGGCAAATCCCACTGAGCCTTACAACAGCGTGCTGCACGCAATACGCCTCATAAAGCTGGTCAAGGACAGTTGCGAGGGCTTTGAGCTTCGCAACGATGCTGAGGATATTTTCGGTGAGCAGCTTATCGGGGCTTATTTCAATGATGAGTGCAGCTGGGAGGATCTCAGGGAGCAAATCAAGCAGCAGGAGCAGCGCTGGCTTCGCAAAGCCAAGAAATACCTGCTCTATCCCGAGCCCCTTACACGCATCAAGTAACAATCACCAACATTCTCGCATATCTTGTGTCAGCGGTGCCCTGCTCCACCCTCACGGCCTCCATGGGCTCAGGGGCTGCTGCTAGGAGAGTAGAATAATACTCTCTTGCGCAGCACCCCTGTCGCCACTAATGGAGGGCCGTTGCTGAAGAGTGGAACTCATGCCGCTTAGTGCTACTGACGGTACGTCGAATGGACCATCAGTAACACCTGTTCCAGATATTCACAGATAAGCAAGACATGCGAGTCTCAGCAAGCAGTCAGCAGTTGCCTCGGGAGAGGCCTGTCCACCCGCGGACTGGAGTAGTGGGAGGGGCCCGTTGAATGCGAGTTCTGCGCAGCAGGACGAAGCAGGCAATGGGAGGGCCGGAGCGAACGTAGTGAGCGGAGTCCTCTCCGAGGCAAGCTGCTGAGCGGCGCTGAGACGAGCAATCCTCCGTAAGTTGAGACAGGGGCTGCTGCGCAAGGGAAGAACAGGGGCGAGAGTTAGACGCCGCCGACGGCGAGTTTGCTGACAAGGACGGTGGGCATGCCGCAGCTGACAGGGCAGTACTGCTCCTTGCCGCAAGTCCACTTGCCATTGTCAATGGCGCAGTCGGCAGCCACAGCCACGATGTCAGCCAGAGCCTGCGGCCCGTTGCCGCTCACATTGATATCCTTCAGCGGCCTCGTGAGCCTGCCGTTTTCTATCATCCAGCCGCTCTTGACATAGAAAGTGAAATCCCCCGCACCGATTTGCACCTGCCCGTTCGAGAACGTGTCGAGAAACACCCCCTTGCGCACAGACGCGATTATATCCTCCTTTGTAGAATCTCCGTTCTCCATGTAGGTCGCCCTCATCCTCGGAATAGGATTGCAGCGGAACGATTCCCGACGCCCGTTGCCAGTTGGGGCAACTCCATAATGCGCCGCACTAACCCTGTCGTGCAGGAAAGAAGTGAGAACACCATCCGTAACCATGTATGTCTTCTGAGAAGGCACACCCTCGTCATCCACATTGATGCTTCCGCGGTTGAAGGGTATAGTGCCGTCATCTACAACCGAAATGCTCCCGCTGCATATCTTCTTGCCGAGACTGTCCGTAAAGATGGAAGTGCCCTTGCGGATGAAATCAGCCTCGAAAGCGTGCCCGATGGCTTCGTGCAGCAGAATCCCGGAGCCTCCCGCATTCATCACCACAGGCATGGTGCCACCCTTGACAGTCCCGGCCGTGAAAAGCATCGAACACCTTTTGACAACCTCAGATGCCATCTCCGACATCAGCCCGTCATTCAGAAAATCATCGCCCATACGGAAACTCCTCGACAGAGACGCGTTCTCCCTGCGGCTGCCATCCTGAGCCACTACACTTACCGAAAGCGACGCCATCGGTCCGCTGTCCCCGGCAAGCTCCCCGAGAGAATTGAAGAACAGAGTCCTCTCGAAGGAATTGGTCAGTGACTCGACGACATTGGTAATACGGCCGTCAAGCGCATAGACAGCATCGTTCATGCGAAGCAGAAAGTCCATCTTCCTCGTGCTTTCGATGCCTTCCCAGCTGTTCACGGCAGGATAGTATGCTCCCGGGACGATTCTGGTGACATTGACGGGAAGCGGGGCGTGAATGGAACCGTCAGCTATTGCCGCGGCAGTTGCGGCAGCCCTCTCCATCTTGTCCCAGTCGGTGCTTTCCGCATAGGCGTAGCCGGTCTGCTCTCCCTTGAGAACCCTTATTCCGACACCGAAATCGATGTGCCGGCCAACCGAACTGATCTTTCGGTCCATGAGCTGCATCTCGTCGAGGGCGCTGTATTCGAAGAACAGGTCGGCATAATCCCCGCCCCTGCCCATAGCGATGGCGACTAGCCTCTGCAGCATCTCTATGTTTACATTGAAAAAATCCATCATATCATTACTGAAAAGGGCCGACTCTTCAGTCAGTCCTTTTCACAAGTGGCAGAGTTTACTTGTTTTCCAACTCTCTTGCTTCTACCTGTACCACGTTGCCTTTGTTCGAGAAAGCAAGCGGTTCATTCTTCCGCTTTTTCTGCTCGACCAATCTGTCGAACGTGATATCCAGCCCTTTGAGGAGACTCTCTCTAAGCTGTCTCGTTTCTTGTTCGCTCATAGTTGATAAGCAGGTTGTAAATGGTTTTGTTGTGAAGTTTAGTACTTACATCTTTACCGCCTTCCGCAATCATTGCGCTCGGCGTGTTGGAATTGTCCACAATCATCCAATAGTCGCAGGCCGGAATATACAATTCGAAGAGATTCGCTATTCCCATGTGGTACCGCCTGAGAATTGTCTTCTCGGGGACATTATGGCCTCCGGACGCCACCCTGAGCCTCACCCTTTGCAAGGCCAGCTCAGGGACATTCAGCCAGAAGAAGATGAGCGTCACAACATAACCGCTCATCTGAGCTTCTTTTATGGTGTTTATAAGCGTCCTGGTCGCCAGTGTGGTCTCAATTCCGAAATCAGCGCCCTGGCTGATCAGCTCGCGCATTCTTTCGAGCATGATCCTGCTCGCCCTTATGGCGGCAGCCTCCGGATTCTCCGGTGAGAGCCTCATCGCGATTTCATCGGAATTGACAAAATCGTGGCAGTCGAACATATCAGGAAGGATGGTGTAAGAGGCGGTGGTTTTACCTGCCCCATTGCAACCTCCTATGATATATATCTTAGGCATTCAGCCTTTCCGCCTCTACTATATCATCAGAGCCGCAACCAGTGCGAGGATAGCGTAGAACTCAGGAAGGGCGGCGTAAATCATGGTGTTGGTCATTACGTCGTGACCCTGAGAGATTCCGATGATACCGTTGGCGCAAAGCTTGCCCTGACGTATGGCAGAGAAAAGGCAGACTACGCCGACGCCGAGACCTACCGCAAACAGTTGGAAGCCGTCGGCTGCAAAGTCCTTGCTGATCCACATCAGGAAGGCTACGAAGCCGTACAGACCCTGTGTAGCGGGCATGGCTGAAAGCACCATGTACTGGGATGATTTGTCAGGATTTTTCTTCAACGCTCCTTCTGCGGCGTTTCCGGCAATAGTCGTTCCGATACTACTGCCGATTCCGGCCAATGCCAACATCAGGCCGAAACCAAGATAACCAAGAATTAATTCAAGCATGTTTTAATGATTTAATATGTTATTGTTTTTTTACTGTCAGCGGTTTGTAAAGCTTGCCCTTGCCTTCGTAGCCCGAGTTCTTGAAATACTCCACGAAAGTCAGACGCAGAGGATGGACGAACGCACCGAGGCAAGACATCGCGAGGTTGAGCGCATGCCCGATCACGAGGATCAGAGCCAGGACAAGATAGTTGACGCCGGGGATGGACAATCCGTTGAAAGCCATCATTCCGAGGTCATTGAAAGCACCTCCGAGCATGCCGCCGGCCAGGCCGAGGGCATAGAGACGGATGTAGCTGAGCACGTCGCCGAGGATGCCCGTCACTTTGTTGTAGGTGTCCCACAGGCCTGCCCCCACATTCAGCAGAGGGTTGCGGCCGGGAGTGTTGAATACGAATATTCCGAGTGCCGAGACAGCGCCTACTGCGATGACGGCCCATTTGGTTATTTCAGACGGCATCACTTTGAGCAGCGACAGGGCGGCTATGACGATTCCTCCTATGATGAGGAGAACCCAGCCCCAGGTGCTGACTGCCGACTTGAAGCCGTATGCTCTGGTATAGGCAAGACCCTTGACCACCATGGCGAGGATTATATGGAATACTCCTATGCCGAGGGCGAGCACCATCTGGGTGTCATAGCCCATAATCTTGCCGTGGAAAATAAGTCCCTTGAGCGACTCCGGGAACCAGGCTGCATTGTACAGGCTGATGCCGAAGAAGGTTCCGAGGAAGAAGCCGATTACAAAGGTAGCAATTCCAAGTGTTGTAACAAGCGGTCCGAGCTTGCCGAGCCCGCCCCCCTTCGACCTGGAAAGAAGCAGGCCGATGAGAATGAGCAGTATGCCGTATCCGGCATCGCCCATACACATGGCGAAGAACAGCATGAAGAACGGGCCGAGGATTGGAGTCGGGTCGAACTCGTTGTAGTCCGGCATTCCGTACATGCCGGTGAGCACCTCGAACATCTTCGTGAACTTGTTGTTGCGAAGTTTGATGGGAGGATTGTCCTCCACCCTGGCGTCTTCCGCTATATATACCACCGGAGCCCCGTCAAGGAAAGCCTTGACTTTGTCGTCAGACTCTGTCGGGGCGAAGCCTTCGAGAACGGAAAGGGTCTGATCGGCTTCCAGTTTCGCAGAACTGCTTGCAAAATAAAGGTCAAGCTGTCCGTTGAGTTTGTGCTGTTCGTCTTCCAGCATCGGAATGCAGCCGGTAAGGGCGGTGAGGGCGTTGCGGGTGTCCGCTATGCGCTTTTCCAGCTCCCGGGCCTCTGCTGCATACTCCTTAGCGGACTTCTTGGGGAAGTCGCTCTCTGCAAACGGAAAGGCGAAAGGCTCGCCTTTGGCCTGCAGGACTATCAGATATACCGAATCGTCGTCTTTTGCAATAATCTCACAGGGGAAATCCGAGAGCAGGCTCTCGTCGAATTTCTTGCTTTTGAGATGGTAGAACCTCGGAACCAAACCGAGACTGTCAAGTCTCGCGATGTCCTCGCTGTTGAACTCTCCCCATGCGGCGGCACGCTTTTCAAGCGTACGGCAATCCTTGAGGGAGGCCTCCAGCGCGGTGAGCTCCGCGATTTTGCCGTTTGCAGTCTCAAGAACCTCGGCTGCGGAAGCTGCGTCTGCGGCAGGCGTCTTTCCTTCCGGGTCCCTGTATGTCTTGAGAGCTTTGCATATCTTGTTATAGTCCTGTATTTGAATAAACAGGTCGCCTGAATTTTTGTCAAAAGGTTTCTGCCTGCGGCTTATGTCCACTATCCCCAAAGTCTGAAGCTCGGACAGGAACTTGTCCACATCCCCGCTGAGGAGGATTATGGAGTATTTGGTCATTTGCGTAATCATGCTTTGTCCTCCTGCTCTTCTTCTAACTGGTGACGGCTCTTGACTATCTTCTGGGACGCCTTTGAAAGGTTCTCCTCATCCTCCATGTATCTCTTGATCTTTCGGATGGCTTCCATATAACCGGGAATCTGAACCTTTTCGTACAGGTTCACCTTCTGGGTCGTTTTCTTGCGCTGGAAATCGAGGATGCGGCTTTTTTCTATATATACCTCGCTTTCGATGCCCAGCTGGGCAAGTCTCTTGAGAATCTCAACTCCCTCCGAGTACCACAGTGGCTTGGCGAAGGTGCTGAAAGGCTTGACGCTGAAGATGACCTCTTTCAGCTCGGGAGTCTTTATGCCCGCAATCTTGACGGTCTCCAGAATCACGTCTTCGACGCTTATCAGATTGGGCTCGAATTCATTCCAAAGCCCGGACATATAACCATAGCTCTGCAAAGCCTTTTCCAACTCTTCCTGGAGCTGCTGCGAACGGTCCTTTGCCACCTTTGCCATCATCCTCAGTGCAGATTCCTTGTTCTTGAGGGTGGGCAAGGCACGCAGACGAACTTTCAACTGCTTGTTGAGCTCGTTCATGGAAGTCTTGTTGAATTGGAACTTTATGGCCATGACTGCTATTTATTTTTCCAATATTTTTCGATGAGAGAGTCACGCAGCCCGGTCTCGGCCTTGGTGAAGTACTTCGAGAACAACTCCCATGCCGTGTCAAGCATCTCAGTGATGGTAATGTTCACGTCGATGGCAAGGAGTCTGTTGGAATATTCCTTCGCATAGTCGAGGCAGCGCATATCATAGTCGCTGAGGTCGAAACCGTTTTCGAGTTTCGTCTTTGCATTGGATGCGTCGGCGTATAGGCGCACGGCCGTGTTCATCACCTGGCTGTGGTCCTCGCGGGTCTGCTTGTTGATTACAAGCTGTTTCAGACGGGACAGGCTTCGGAACGGGTCCACGATGACCTTTCCGGTGTCGGTGTCCATACGCAGGAACAGCTGTCCTTCAGTGATATATCCGGTGTTATCCGGGATGGCGTGCGTGATGTCGCCGTCATTCAGTGTGGTGACGGCTATGATGGTAATGGAACCGCCGGTGGGCAGCTGCACGGCCTTCTCATAGATTTTCGCAAGGTCGGAATACAGCGAGCCGGGCATTGAATCCTTTGAAGGAATCTGATCCATACGGTTTGATACGATACTGAGAGCGTCGGCGTACAGCGTCATGTCGGTGAGCAGCACGAGCACTTTCTCGTTCTTGTCAACGGCGAAATACTCCGCAGCCGTAAGAGCCATGTCAGGGACGAGCAGTCGCTCTACGGGGGGCTCGTCCGTGGTGTTCACGAAGCTGACGATTTTGTTCAGGGCGCCGGCATTTTCAAAGGCCTGCCTGAAGTAGAGGTAGTCGTCGTTGCTGAGGCCCATGCCGCCGAGGATGATTTTATCCACATCGGCGCGGAGGGCAACCTGAGCCATTACCTGGTTGTAGGGCTGGTCGGGGTCGGCGAAGAACGGAATCTTCTGGCCGGACACCAGCGTGTTGTTGAGGTCGATGCCTGCGATTCCGGTCGGAATCAGCTGGCTGGGCTGCTCCCTCTTGTAGGGGTTCACGGAAGGACCTCCGATATGGCGGCGCTCGCCTTCAACTGCGGGGCCGTCGTCAATGGGTTCGCCGTAGGCATTGAAGAAGCGTCCTGAAAGTTCGTCGCTGACATTAAGGGTAGGGGGTTCTCCCTGAAATACCACTTCGGCGTTGGTCGGAATGCCTTCCGTGCCGGCAAACACCTGAAGCGTGATGGAATCGCCTTTTATCTTTACTACTTGAGCGGCACGGCCGGCAACTGTTGCAAGCTCGTCGTTGCTGACACCGCTGGCCTTCAGGGTAACCGTGGCTTTGGTGATGGCCTCAAGCTGAGTGTATATTCTCCTGTATGCGTTAGTTGTTGCCATTGCTCATGATGTTTTTAACCTGGTCGAAATATTTATTGAACTGTTCGCTCTTGAATTCCGAATAGTTCATCTGCTTGAATGCGTTGATAAGCTCTTTATAGAATTTGCGGCATTCCTCGAAATCGTCGAAGTGGAATTCCTTGTCGCAGACTTCCAGAACCTGGGTGAGCATGAATTCCTGACGGTCCATGGGGGTGACGCAGTCTATCTTGTCGAATGCATCCTGCTGGAGGATGATGAAGTCGATGAGTTCCGATTTCCAGAAAGCCTCATGGTAGCTGATGGGTACTCCGTCGTCGCCGAGGATGTTGATCTGCTCTGACATCTCTTTGCCGCGGCGCACGAAGTTCTTGGCCTTGAAGACTTTCTCAACCCAGTGGCTGTCAACCCTCTGGTTGAGGTAATCCACGATTTCGGGGTATTCGAGGTATTTCGAATAGGAATCGAGGGGATCGACTGCGGGGTAGCGCTTGCTGTCGGCGCGGGCCTGGGCGAGGGCGTAGAAGCATCTTGCGGCCTTCTTGGTGGATTCTGTCACAGGCTCCTTGAGGTTGCCTCCGGCAGGTGACACAGTACCGATGAAGGTCACGGAACCGGTGTGGCCGTTGCGCAGGTTTACTATGCCGGCACGGGCGTAGAAGTTCGATATGATCGCAGAAAGGTCGACAGGGAAGGCGTCGGCACCAGGAAGTTCCTCCATACGGTTGGACATCTCCCTGAGGGCCTGTGCCCAGCGGGAAGTGGAGTCGGCCAGCAGCAGCACCTTCATTCCCATCGCGCGGTAATATTCGCAGATGGTCATGGCTGTGTAAACTGAAGCCTCACGGGCGGCCACGGGCATGTTAGAAGTGTTGCAGATGATGGTGGTCCTTTCCATCAGCATGCGGCCGGTGTGGGGATCCACCAGTTCGGGGAATTCCTTGAAGATTTCCACCACCTCGTTGGCACGCTCGCCGCAGGCGGCCATCACGATGACTTCAGCGTCGCCCTGCTGGGCTATCGCATGCTGAAGCACGGTCTTGCCGCAGCCAAACGGCCCGGGGATGAATCCTGTGCCGCCTTCGGCTATGGGGTTGAGGGTGTCGATGGTGCGCACGCCGGTCTCCATGATGCGGTAGGGACGGGGTTTGTCCACATATCCGCCGATGGCTACCTTGACAGGCCATTTCTGCACCATCGTTACGGCCACGTCTTCGCCATTGGCGTCGGTGAGGACTGCGACTGTGTCGTCAATCTTGTATTCTCCGGCGGCTGCAACGCTCTTTACAGTGTATTCTCCCTTGAATGAGAAGGGCACCATGATTTTGTGAGGCAACCAGCCTTCCTTCACTTCGCCGAGCCAGTCGGCGGCATATACCTTGTCGCCGGCCTTGGCGATGGGAGTGAAACTCCATAACTTGGAGTGGTCGAGAGGAGAAGTGTATTCACCCCTTTTGAGAAATACGTCTTCCATCGTTTCCAGGTTGTTCTGCAACCCGTCGTAGCTGCTTGACAGCAGACCCGGACCGAGAGTGACTTCCAGCATGTGGCCTTCGAATTCCACCTTGTTGCCCTGATGCAGGCCGCGTGTGCTTTCGAAGACCTGCACGAAGGCGTTCTTGCCGGTTACCTTGATAACCTCGGCCATCAGCTTGACATCACCCAATTCGATGTAGCAGATTTCGTTTTCCGCCACATGTCCGTCATATTCCACGGTGACGAGGTTCGAGATGATGCCGGTAACTATACCAGTTGTTTTTTTCATATGTTGTTTTTGTTTTTCGATGCGTTGTATGTTTCGTTGACCTCGGCCACGAACCGGCGGAACAGTTTCTCTCCCGAAGTGCGGTCGAGTTTGTTCCAGCGGGCGATAATGTCGGCTTTGGCAAGGAAGGCGAGGATGATGTCAAAGTCGAGGACATCGTAGATGACTATGTCGCTGATTTTGTTCCAGAACAGCATGTCGAGCTCGCGCTCCCTGTCGAGTATGTTCTTGTTCTCGAATATCTTGAGCAGCGCTGCCTTCTCTTCGAAATCTACGCCTGTGGTCTCTTTCTTGAGAAATGCGACTTTCTCTGACCTGACCAGATGGTCGAAGGCGAAGTACTCGCGGATGAAGTTGTTCTTGCACTTGCGGCAGGTACGGTAGAAGTGCGGAGTGAGATTCTCGTCTTTGAACCCATACTCCAGCCATTCTATCATCCTGCGGTCCAGAGGCTCGCACAGCTCATAAATGCCATCCCTCACTGAACTGTAGTCACAGTCTTTCTTCTCGAAATCGAGGACATAGTCCGGCAGGCTCGCAATTATATAGGGATAGTTGTTCATTATCGATTACTCTGAGAAAAGGATCTTCTTGGCGGCAGGACGGAGGTATTCGCTGAACATTCTCTCGAAATCGCCGTCGGCGAAGCTGATGAAGTAACCGCCGTCTTTCGGGGCTATCTTGAAGCCACCGGCGATGTTCTTGGCATATCCGATTTCGACAGGAGCGCTGAGCTTTTTCGCCAGGCTTGCCTGAAGGGATTTGCCGAGGCTGTCTTTCATGCTTTCGGGGAGAATGACATCGAGTCCTGCAGCAGAGATGCCGGCTGCGTCGAACGAATTGATGACAGTTTCAATGAGAGGTTTGATGAAGTCGGCGTCCTGAAGGGCTCCCTTGACTTCGCTGCCAATGGTCTGGGCCATCAGAGTCTTTTCAATCTGCTGCTTGAGGGCTGAAATGGACTGGGTCGAAGCCATTTTTACATCGGCAGTCACTTTGGACTTGAGATCGTCGGCCTCTTTCTGAGCCTTGTTGATGATCTGTTCTGCCTGAGCCTTTGCTTCTTCTACGATTGTATCGGCCTTAGCCCTGGCCTGCGCGAGAAGACTCTCGGCCTCTTGCTTTCCTTTGGACAAACCTTCATTGTAAAGCTTATCGGTCAATTCTTGCAACTTATTCTGCATGATGGTAATTTTTAGAAACGTATTTCGCAAATCTACTAAAAAAATAACCGTATATCAATTCTTTTTGAATAATTTTGCGGCGTCATCGGACGGACTGACAATTGTTTCAGATATTGTAAAAAGAATGATAAAAAACATAGTGCTTGATTTCGGGAGTGTCCTTGTTGACTGGAATCCGCATTATCTTTATGACGATGTGTTCGGCGACAGGCGCAAGGCAGACTGGTTCCTCGACAATATCTGTACGGCTGAATGGAATGCGAAGATGGATGCAGGAGCATCCTTCCGCAGGGAAGTGGTTTTGCTCCAGCGCAAATATCCCCAGTGGGCTGCAGAAATTGAGTTGTACGACACTGCATGGTGGCGCATGATGGGAGGAACTATACCCGGAATGCATGGGCTGCTGATGGAGCTCAAGGAGACCGGCCATGCCCTGTACGGCCTGAGCAACTGGAACGACAGGAAGTTTCACGCCTACGTGCATTCCTCATATCCCATATTCGGCCTGCTTGACGGAATGGTGTTGTCTGGAGAAGAAAAGGTGGCGAAGCCGGACGAGAAGATTTACCATATCCTTCTCGACCGTTTCAAGCTCAAGGCTGATGAGTGTCTGTTCGTGGACGACAATCATGCAAACATCGAAGTGGCCTCGAAACTTGGTTTCAAGACAATACTTTTCGAGTCTGCCGACGCTTTGCGCCGCGAACTTGTTTCCTATCTGTAATTGTAGTGGCTTCTGAGAGCCTCGAAACTCTCCGGCGCAGAGCGAAGGGCCCTGTCGTCGGCCATTATGTCGTATCTTGTCAGGGAGAAGGGCTTTTCCGCTGAAGGGAGGCTGAATGCCTGCAGTTGCGGTATGCCGAAAAATTCGCCGGTGGCACGCACCACGGCGGTTGTTCCGTTGATTTTGCCCTGCATCGAATAACCGGCTATGTGAGGGGTGGCGATGTCTGCCGCCGCAAGCATGGCGGGAGTTATGTCGGGCTCATGCCTCCAGACATCCATGACCACTCCTGCAAAGCGGGCTCTGTTCTTCAGGAACGCGTCTTCTACTATGACTTCGCCCCTCGATGCGTTTACGAATACAGCTCCGTCCTTCATCCTGTCGAAAAAGCTGTATGAAGCGAAGTCGAGGTTGTTCTCGAGAGGGATGTGGATGGTGACGATGTCCGATTCCGCAAGGAGCCTGTCGAGTTCCACGAAGCCTTCCGGGCCTTCTGCGGCCATGCGCGGCGGGTCATTGCGCAGTACTTTGAAGCCGAGCTCTTCACCCTTTGCCGCCACCTTGCTGCCGACATGTCCGACTCCTACTACACCGATGGTTTTGCCTGCTATGTCGAGGCCTTTCATTTCAGCCAGTCTGTGGATGGCGACATAGAAATACTCCATCACGGCGCTGCTGTTGCAGCCCGGGGCGTTCACCACCTTGATGCCGGCCTTCCGGCACCACGGCATGTCGATATGGTCGCAGCCTATGGTGGCGGTGGCCACCAGTTTGACGGATGAGCCTGAAAGCAGGGATTCGTTGCAGTGGGTGCGTGTGCGTATCAGCAGCACGTCGGCATTCGCGGCCTTGGCACGGTCGATATCCTTGCCGGGCAGATATTCAACGTCGAAAAATGGTTCCAGCACGCCTTCGATGTAAGGTATTGCTTTGTCGATGATGGCTTTCATTCTATGTAAAGATTATTGTTTTTACTGTTTCCCTGCCGAGATTGTCGTTTATGGCTTTGAGGATTCCGTCTTTGCCGGCGGTCAGATGCATTCTGTAAACAGATGATGAAATCCTGCAGCGCAGAGTGCCGTCCTTGAAGCTGAGACTCATCGTGGCGGCGTCGGCCTGGCTTCCCACGGCCTGGCGGTATGCAGTGCGGATTTTGGCAGAAAGAAGCCCCTTGCCGAGTGCGCTTGTGGCAGGGATGCACTCTTCCAACAGGTCACCGATAAGAACCGATTGCTGCCTTATCATGACTCTGTCCTCGTAAATTGTCCTTCCTTTACGTCAAACATCGCGCATTCTGCAGTCAACTCCTCCATTATCCGGCCGAGCCGGACCTTGTTGCTGTCCGTTACGAATATCTGGCCGAACCCGTTGCCGGACACTATCGCCATCAGATGTCCGACCCTTTCCGAGTCGAGCTTGTCGAATACGTCGTCGAGAAGCAGGATGGGAGGGAAGTTGTAACTCTCTTTCATGATTGTGAACTGGGCCAGCTTGAGAGCTATCAGAAAGCTCTTCTGCTGCCCCTGTGACCCGCATTTGCGAAGCTGGTGACCGTCGAGGGTCAGCAGCAGGTCATCGTGATGGATTCCGGCCGTGGTGTGTTTCAAGACCCTTTCCCTTTCGGCATCCTTTGCAAGCAGGCTGTCCAGCGGGCCGTCCTGCAGGTCAGATACATACTCCAGGCCGACCTGCTCGCGGCCGCCCGACAGCATTCTGTGGTATTCCCCCACAAGAGGAATAAGCCTTTCGCAGAGCGACGCCCTCTGGCGGAAAACATAGTCGGCCAGCGGCGTCATCTTCGAAGAAAATACTTCGAGCAGGTCAGAAGGCACGTTGTCGAGTTTGAGCAGTTTGTTGCGCTGGGCAAGCAACTGGTTGTAGTCCTGCAGATTCCTGAGATAGGCCTTGTCGGTCTGGGACAGGAAAATGTTGATGAAGCGGCGGCGTTCCGCGGCGGCATCGTTGACAAGAGCGGTGTCGGTGGGGGAGGACATTACTATCGGAATCAGCCCTATGTGGTCGGAGAACCTTGAATATTGCTTCTTTCCCCTGCGGACCTGCTTTTCAGACTGCTTGTCGAGGATGACCGTGACAGTTTCCTCAGTGCCTTCAGCGGTCTGGTATGTGCCCTGTACCGAAGCGGTCTGCTCCCCGTGCCGGAATGTGAAGCGGTCGGCGGTGTCGAAATAGCTCTTGGTCATCGACAGATAGTAGATGGCGTCGAGCAGGTTGGTCTTGCCCTGACCGTTGTCGCCGTTGATGCAGTTGACCCCGCCCGAAAACTCTATCCGGGCTTCGGCTATGTTCTTGAAATTGGTAAGGCTTATCCGCTTGAGGTACATGACCGCAAAATTACAAAAAAACTGAGCACAAAAAAAGGAGGGTTGCCATGTCGGCGACCCTCCTTGCAGATGAATAAAAATTCCGGTTTATTCCCAACCCGGGTTTTGCTTGAGGCCTTCGCCGGTCTCAGGATTCCAGGGGTTGAGCTCGACAACGTCGAACGGGAAAGGATAGAGTTCGTGCTTTCCGGAGACGAATCCGCCGCCTCTTGCGCCGTAACCGTCATCCTCCCACATGATGATGGCCTTGTGCGGTCTTCCGGTCTTCTCAGATGAGCTGCCGGCTATTTCTCCGCGGGTAATGCCTTCAAAAGTGTAATAGGTATAAGAACCTACGGTAACGGGGACGGGGATGAGCGGCTTGCTCTTGTCTGCTGAGCCGTCGGCCTTCTTCTCCCAGTTGCCCAGGAAGTCGTCACGAAGGTAAGGAGTTTCGCTGTGGCTCCTGAATGCAAGTTCTCTGGCGGCATCGCCCCAGCGTACGAGATCCACGAAGCGGGTGCCTTCCCATGCCATCTCGAACCATTTCTCCTGCTTTACATTGTCCATGGTCAGGGATGAGTATTCCGGAGCGCCGGCACGTCTTGCCACCATGTTGAGGTATTGCAGGCCGGATGCATCTCCGGTCTGTGCGCCAGCCTC
>Ga0265299_10003398_pt1 | contig 15552 bp, 15 predicted proteins | sample AusTroGonzalo_MG_4_FD_193485 | JGI IMG/M metagenome (GOLD analysis project Ga0265299, IMG submission 193485) | Bovine rumen microbial communities from tropical cattle in Woodstock, Queensland, Australia - Gonzalo_02 | ecosystem: Host-associated > Mammals > Digestive system > Stomach > Rumen ... | reverse complement strand
CCAACCGGCAAGTAGCCAGGATCCTCGCGATCCGAGGTTTGCGCCAGAGCCAAAAGCCCTGACGCCAGAGGCGGTTCGTCTTGAAATCCTTGGTGGCCCTGGTGACAGCCCTCTGCAACCCTCTTGTTCGAATGGACCAAAAGGAGCGGATGGAAAAGTCAGGGCTTGTTCCATGGAAACCTTCCCTCTCCAGAGGGGAGTTGTTTAGTTTAGAGCATTCCTTGAATGCTTTGTAAGGGAGCGGGAAAAAGATTCCTGCGAACCCTGGCCGGGCCAGGCAGGAAGGCTAGAACCGCTCGACCAGGTAGGCCAGAAGCTCCCGCCTCTGGTCTTCGCCGATCGTGTCCAGGCCAAACTTCCGGGTAAAGAACAGTCCCTCAAAGGCCATGACGGCGACAAGCATCCGAGCCCGATCCTGCATCGGCAGCGCGTTCACCCGGGCGATGAGGCTTGCATACCAGTTGCGCACCGGCTGGACGATCTCCGGATCATGCGCCTGCTGCGAGAGCAGCTCCACACCGAGGATCGCCCGGTCATGGCCGTTTTTCACAAAGTCCCGGAACCACTCGGCATAAGCCGGGATCAGCGCCGCGGATTCATCGGGAGCGCCCTGCTCGATCTGTTTTGCAATGAAATGCCTGAGCGATCTGTCGAGAAAATCCGCATAGTCGGCAATCAGCGCCTGATCAAGCTCCCGGCGGGTCCTGAAGTGATAGGTCACGGCCCCCTTGGACAAGCCGCTTGCCGCCGCGACCTTGTCCAGGCTCAGGTACGCAATCCCCTCCAGCCGAACCAGCTGCCTGGCGGCATTGAGAATCGCTTCGCGCGTGCGCAGCGCCTTGGGTGTTGCCATGATGGACTCGAAGAAAAAAAGGCGCGGAGACAAACCAGCATCCCCGCGCCGCCTGTCATTGGTGGATTGTAGTTCCTACTTGGCCGCAGCAGCCTCCCAGGCCGCGTTCTCGCCGGCGATCCGGCCGAAGACCAGGATGTCGGTATAGGCGTTGCCGCCCAGGCGGTTCGTGCCGTGGGTGACGCCGGTCACTTCACCTGCCGCATAAAGGCCGGGAATGACCTTGCCCTCGGCGTCAAGCGCCTGAGCCTTCGGATTGATGCGCACGCCGCCCATCGTATGGTGGATCGAGGGAACTGCCTTCACAACATAGTACTTGCCCTGGGAGAGGTCAACGAGACCGGCTCTGTGGTGGAAGTCCTTGTCATTGCCCTTGCCGGTCATGGAATTGACGCGATCGACCGTGCTCTGCAGGGATTCGAGCGGAACCTTGGTGAACTTGGCGATGCAGGCAAGATCCTTGCAGACCGTCATCGTGCCGTTCTTCGTGAAGGCTTCGAACTCATCGGGGTGCGCCTCGACAGTCTTGGAGATGGCGCCGATCTTGTCGTTCCAGAGCACCCAGCAATAGCCGCCAGTCTGCTTGAGGATGGCGTGCGAGATCACGTCGCGGCGGCCCAGCTCCTCGACAAAGCGCTTGCCTTCCTGATTGATGAGAATGGCACCGTCAAAGCGGGTGTCCGCGATCAGCTCGATCGTGCCGGAGACCGGGTCGCAGATGGGATAGGTCTGAACATACTGCATGTTGACGAGCTGGGCGCCAGCCTTTTCGGCCATGTACAGCGCTTCGCCGGTTGCACCCGGGGCATCCGTGGTCTTGAAGCGCTCGTCAAGATCCGGAGCGTACTTCTTCACCATCGCCGCATTGGCGCCAAATCCGCCCGTGGCAAGCACCACGCCGCCCTTGGCGTTGAAGGTGTAGACCTTGCCCTTCATCGTGCACTTCACGCCGCTCACCCGGCCGTCGGTCTTGACGAGCTCCTCTGCCTTCATGTCGGTGATGACGGGGATGCCGAGCTCGGCAGCCTTGGCAGAGAACTTGGTGATGTATTCGGTGCCGGTCTGTCCGACGGGAATCAGGGCGCGCTTGCGGGTGTGTCCGCCAAAGAAGAAGAGGTTGTCGGGCTCATAGCGCACGCCGATGTAGTCGCGAGCCCACTTGGCGGCAGGGAGTGCTCCCTCAGCCAGGGCCTTGATGACGGCCGGATCCCCCTTGCCGTCGCCGCCCTTGAAGGTGTCGTCCGCATGGCGCTCGGCCGAATCGTCAAGGATCCCAAGCCTGGGCTGGATCCAGTTGCGCGCCGCATTCATCTCGGCGCCCGAGATGAGCGAGTTGCCGCCCACCTGGGGCATCTTCTCAATCAGCACCACCTTGGCGCCCGCGTTGTGCGCCTCGATGGCGGCGGAAAAGCCCGCGCCGCCGGCACCGATCACAACGACGTCATAGTTCTGTACGGGCTGAAGCTTGCTTGCGGCGCTCTTCAATTTGCCGCGACCATTGGGGGCGAGCCTGACCTTGGCCTTTGCAGCCGCGTTCTTCACAGCATCCAGAAAACCCTTCGAGGAGAAGGTTGCGCCGGAAATGACATCAAGATCAACAGAGTTCGTCCGGATGACGTCCCTCTTCAGATCCGTGAACACTTTCTTGGACAGCACCGGATTTTCGCGCTGCTTGAGCACGTTGATCGTGTTGATCCTTCCGTCCTTGAATGTCACTTGAACCTGGATGTCTCCGTCCTTGCCGACGCCTGTCCCCTGTGTCGTCACCGTTGCAGCCGATGCCGAAACAACACCAGTCAGAGCCAGAACCGCAATCGCTGCGGCGCTTTTGCGCATCATCATGATCGTGAGCCTCGCAATTTTGTGTGATTAGATATTTGCCTAGGATAAAACAGACTAGGCGGTCGGTTTCTAGTATAGGACGAGAATCGGAAAATGCAACAGCAAGACTGAGGGCCGCTTCCGACTCCGGAATGCGGCCCTCAAAAAGGATTGGCTGAAGAGGCAGCCTGTCAGCTGTTTTCCCTGCACCACGCAAGAACCTCGGCAGCATGACCGGCCGCCTTCACCTTGCGCCATTCCTTCATGACGCGCCCATCCCTGCCGATCGCAAAGGTGCTTCGGATGAGACCGATCACCTTGCGCCCATACATGTTCTTTTCTCCAAGAACGCCAAACTGATTGCAGACGGTCTGCTCGGTGTCAGAGAGAAGCCGCACCCCAAGGCCGTAGCGGCAGATGAAATTCTGGTGGCTCTTCTGAGAATCCCTCGAGACGCCGGCAATCGTCCAGCCGAGACGTTCGAATTCGCCTGCGAGCTCAGTGAATTCCTGCGCCTCCCGGGTGCAGCCGCTCGTCGAGTCCTTCGGGTAAAAGTACACAATTAAGGGCAGGTGCTCGCTGCTTGCGAATGCGACGCCGTCGGCATCAGGCAGCGTGAAGGACGTTTCCACGATCTTTCTCCTCAATGAATTAGATCAGCCGCCCCAAGAGATAGCAGCCGACGACGATCAGAAGCGTGCTCATCAGCGGAATGCTGAACTTGTGCTTTCCAATCGAAAAGTTGATGTCCCCCGGGAGCTTGCCGAGGCCGAACTTCGTGAGCCACGGAACCAGCGTCATCAGGACCATCAGCAATATCAAAACAGTCAATACCCATCGCATGGCGCCCAATTCTATCGGCGGGCTCCTGCAATGGGCAACCGGAGCCGGTCACAATTTTTTTCCAAATGACCCCTAAATCTCGTGCAAAACAGGTGAAAAAAAGAGAAAATATTGGGATATTTGCTTTCTGACTAATGCAAGGACCTATTGGATATTATGGACAGCCTGATTCAGATGCTCCCTGACGAAGGAGCCGGGGACTCGTTTGTAGCAGTCATCAAGGTTATCGGCGTGGGCGGCGGCGGATGCAATGCCGTCGAGCACATGATTTCCCGCCAGACGCGCGGCGTCACATTCATCGCAGCCAATACGGACCGCCAGGCCCTCATGAAATCACACGCTGACGTTCTGATTCCGCTTGGCGAAACAGGACTCGGCGCTGGAGCCAAGCCCGAGGTCGGCGCCGCCTCAGCCGAACAGGCCGCTGACGCAATCCGTGAAGCGCTCGAGGGAACAAACCTGCTCTTCATCACCGCCGGCATGGGCGGCGGCACGGGTACGGGGGCCGCTCCCGTCATCGCCCGCATTGCAAAAAGTCTGGGAATTCTCACCGTCGGCGTTGTCACGAAGCCCTTCTTCTATGAGGGCTCCCGCAGAATGAGGAATGCCGAGGAGGGCATCGTCAGACTCAACGAGCATGTCGACAGTCTCATCATCATTCTCAATGACAAGCTTGAGGATGAAGTTGGCGGCTCCGCCCTCATGACCGACTGCTTTGCCGCAGCCAATGATGTGCTGTTCCGCGCCTGCAACGGAATCGCCGAAATCATCCACACTCCCGGCCTGATCAATGTCGACTACGAGGATCTGCGCACAGTCATGAGCGCCCGCGGCACCGCCCTCATGGGCCTTGCGACCGCTGAAGGCCCCGACCGCGCAAAGATCGCTTCGGAAAAGGCCATCGCCTGCCCGCTGCTCGAAGGAGCAAACCTGCAGGGGGCAATGGGGCTGCTCGTCTACATCACGGCCTCCGAGGGCACCATGACCCAGAGCGAAATCCGCCAGGTCATGTCGATCATGCGCAATTTCACCAACCCCGACGCGAACGTGGTCTTCGGCACGGCATTCGACAACAACATGGGCGACTCGATGCGCGTCACCGTCGTGGCTACCGGCCTTGCTGGCGAAACCAAACCCGAAAGCAGCATCCCGGAGGTTGCCGCTCCCGCCATGAAGAAACAGCCTCAGGCTCAGCGCCCTTTTGCGGCCTCGGGAATTTCGTCCGCGCACAGAGCTGAAACCCCGGCCGCAGCTCCCGCAACGCGCAGTTTCTCGTCCGCCAAGAGCCTGTTCCGAAACAGCGCTCCCGCCAAGCCCGAGCCCAGACCCGAACCGCCCGTCGAACAGCCGACTCAGGCCGTCTTCACCAGGCCCGAGTCCATGCAGGCCCCCTCCCAGGCTGCTCCGCAGGCTGCCGCAGCGCCTGAGCCGAGCGCGGTTCAGAATGCTCCGTCAGCAGCGGCTCAGGAACCGGCCTCAGCCCCCGAAAAGGCCGCCACCGTTCCCCTGTTCCGCCCCATCTCTGAAATTGCCACCGGGGCGGCACCCCTGCCCGATGCCGAAGAGAGCAGCCCGGCTCAGGATGAGCAGCACAACGGGAATCTCTTCTCGGCGGTTCCCTCGTTTTTTAGAAAAAACCGGCCGTAGCTGACGTCTTTTTCAGGACTTTTGCTTATCGAAGATGCAAAAGTCCTGATTTTGAAAAGAAAAAGCCAAAAAACGAAAACGGAAATAACTGGATCACTCAGATCCAGATTATTCCTCTATCCTTTGCTTATCATCAAATTAAAAAAAAATCAATACACGCTCATGCAATGCAGCGTACCCCATTTGTGCAATAGAATGATTTTGTAATCAGTTGGCATGCGCCCTCATTCAGGGCAGGCCTGCCGTTGGAAACTGCTGTGGTTAGGGGGAGAGAATGACCACAGCGCTTTCCTGTGTTGATTCGCAGCCATCCTAACCGGATGTCTGCGTCTTGGTTCGCTCCAATCCTCCGGACGGATCAAACATAGTGAAAGAAAAAAACATGGCACCAAAAAGAAGACAGTCGCTAGAGGCTTTACTAGCCGAATACCGCAAGGCGGGCAAGTCCCCGGCTGAAACGGCAGCACTTGCTTCCATTCTGTCGGCCAGGGCCGAGGCAGGTTTATCTCAACAGCAGGTTGCCGAGAAAATGGGCACCACACAGTCTGCCATCGCCCGCCTCGAGGGCAATCTGGCCCGCGGCAAGTATCCTTCGCTCAGGACACTGCAGAAGTACGCCATTGCGCTGGACAAGCGCGTTGAGCTTCGCTTCATCTGATCAGTCATCCTGCAAGGACTGACCGATCTATGCCCCCCCCCTCGTCTGGGGCGGCATGGTGGGGGATGTTTTGCTGACTCCGGCACTGCCGGAGTTTTTGTTTTTCGCAATGCCGCATGGAGAAAAAACTCCGTCCAATCCTTCCGGGATTGATGTAATATTGGTCCCGGCAGGGTTGGCGCTAGAGTGAAAACTGTGTGCCGTAATCACTACAACAGCTGACTTAATCTCGTAGTATCCCTGCCACTTCCTCCAGTTCCTTCATCCAGACTTCCTTACATGTCCCATACTGAAGAATCTTCCGACGGGCGATTTGCTCTCGCCTCAAGCCGACTGCTGTCGTTTCTGAAAGGCCTTCATGCCTTTTTCCTCGTGACGCTGCTCGGCTCGTGCCTCATTGTGAAGAACGGCCTGTCGATGTTTGTTCAGGCCAGTCTCGGGATCAACCCGCTCTGGATCGGCGCTGCGCTCATCCTCATCGCCTGCGCGGTCTGGCTGCATTTCGGACGCAAGGTCCGGCAGGCGGCAGACCCGGCCATCGAGCAAGCCTTCGCGGAGCTGGGGGAACCCGGCAAGGATGAGTCGGAAGAAGTGAAGGGACTGCGCATCCAGCTCGAGGCCCTGCAGAAGTTCTACACCTTCACGCCGCACCTCACGGCCGCAAGATCGCTCGTGTGCGCCGTGCTCGCCGGAGTGAGCACGCTCACAGGCACGGCCGGATGGGGCTGCGTGATTGCGATGACCGTCGTTGCCGAGCTGATGCTTGCCAAGACGATCCGGATCTATCGCCAGTCGATGGAAGGTTAGTCCAGCAGATTCTTGGCGCCCTTGGGCACCGGGCCGAACCGATTCGTTCCGGGATACGAGACAAAGCTCATCACGATCGCGGTTCCCAGACACAGAACCGCAAGACCAAGCAAACCGAAGCGTGCCAGCACGCGGCTCGCGCTGATCAGCGAAAAGAGGCCGCCGAATCCGGCAAACAACGCCGTCATCACGCCTGGCAGTCCCAGGTCATGAAACCGCCGGGTCATCACGGCGGCCCCAGGGATCACGTGGAAGGCGGCAACAAGCCCGGGAATGATGAGCAGACTCTCGCCAGCAAAGAAGTTGTCGAGGCCGCTTTTTGCAAGCACGACCACTACGAGAAACGACAAGAGGATCAGGAATGCCGCCACCGCCGTGAATCCCCAGAATTCGCGCCGCGTGGAGCGCCCCGAGTAGTTCGAAAACTTGCGCAGAGCGGTAAAGTATTCGCCGACAAAAGAAGTGTTTTGCATGTACGGCTCCCGGGGCAGGAATTGACACTTCGGGCTTAGCGCCCATCTATCCATTTTAGAATGGCCGAAGCGCCATGGCGCATCAACCACACGATACCTTGATCCTTTATGTCCGCGCTTCCTTCACAATCACCCGCCCTGCCCGCCGACCGGGTTCTGGTGCAGCTGTTCGCCCTCTCGAGCTCAGGCTCGCCTGAACAGTTTGCCGAGTGGCTTGATGAGGCCGAGATGGCCCGGGCCAGGAGCTTTTCATCCCCCGAAGCGCAGAGCCGGTTCGCGAGCTGCCGCAGCCAGGTCAAGCAGATTCTCTCGAACGCAACCGGACTTGCCGCCTCCGACATCCATTTTCAAACTTCCGTCCACGGCAAGCCCTACCTGCCCGCTCCGTATTTCAACTATGCCAACACGAGAACGCATGGGGCGCTCGCAGTCTGCGCGAGTGCCGTGATCGGGCTTGATCTCGAGGACACGACCCGCAAATGCAATATTCCCGGACTGATGCGGCTCTTTCACCCGGCAGAGCGCGAGCAGCTCGAGCGCCTCACGGGCGGAGAGCTCCGAAAAGCGTTCTTCACGCTCTGGGTGCGCAAGGAAGCCGTCATGAAGGCGGACGGCCGGGGACTCGTGATCGGCGTCGGCAATATCTGCGCCGATGGCAAGGCAGAGGCTGAAACCGTCACGATTTTCTCAAAGGACGGCACTGCGGGGAGCCGCTGGCGCGTGCCGGTGCGCCGGATCGGGCATCTCGCCCTTGCAGTTGCCGTCCCTCTTGACCGGCCTGATATCACCATCCAGTTTCCTGAAGCCTGACATGTCCTCCGCATTGAACAACTCCTGCGGACAGCCTCGGGTGCTCATCGGCGCCTCACGGCGCGATTTCTAACTGCGAAGTCCCTTGACAAACCTGCTGAGCGCGACCGCCAGCAGTGTGGCCGAGAGCATGATGATCGCCAGCCCCACCACGAAATTTCCCCTGGGCAGCGTCCCCAGCATCATGCCGATGCTGCCAAAGAGCGTATGCACGAAATTGATCATTGAGGATGCGGTGCCCGTGTTCTTCCCGGCTTCATTGAGCAGGATGTCCATGCTGAAGGGACGCATCACGGACATGGCGAGCGTGAAGGGAACGAAGCTCGCGAGGAAGAGGAACGCGCCCAGGGGCCCGACAAACATCACCAGAAGTCCGCTTGCAAGCGCAGTCATCAGGCCCCGGATCAGGATCTGGCTGTTGTTCATCGCCTGTTTTAACTTCAGGTAGCAGGCCGGTCCGAGCATGGATGCACACGCATTGGCGGCAAAGAAATAACTGTACTGCTGGGCGGAAAGGTGGAACGTCTCAATGTAGACGAAGGAGGAAACGCTCAGGTACGCCATGAACGGAACGGAAAGGAGCGAAAACATCACGAGCGCCAGCATGAAGTGCTTCTGCTTGGCCTGCTCCAAGAGCAGCATCAGGGAGCCAGCGCCCCGTCCCTGGAAGCGCCTCTCCGCGGGAAGCGTCTCCGTAAAAAGAAGCGACAGAACAAGATTCACGAGGCCCAGCGCCATGAGCAGATAAAAGGCGCTGCGCCAGGAGGAGAACTGCAGCAGAAGACCGCCGATGATGGGAGCGACCATCGGAGCGATCACGGAAAGCGACTGCGTGATCGCGAGAATCTTGCTCATCATGCGCCCGTTGAAGCAGTCCTTGATGAGCGTCGTTGACACCGTGATGACCGCGCCGGAGCCCATAGCCTGCAAGAAGCGCCCGGCGATCAGGGTGTAGATGTCCGCCGAAAGCGCGCAAACGAGAGAGGCTGCGGAAAAGAGCGCTGCGCCGAAGACCAGGATCGGCTTTCTGCCGTACTTGTCGCTCAGAGGTCCGAACAGCACCATGCTGACGGCAAACACAAAGAAGAACACCGTGAGCGTGAGGCTCACGAGCGACTGGCTCACGGAAAAATATCCGCCCATTGCTGGGAGCGCCGGCAGATACAGGTCGGTCGATAGCGGGATAAACATGTTCATGAACGTGATGAACGCGATCATCACCGGCGTCGACAAATATTTTTGCTGAACCATTGATTTGTTCCTGTGAGTCTTCTGGCCGGAGAGCTTGCAAAGACCAGAAAACAAAAAAAGCCGGACAAAGAAAGAGGCACTCCAGCCCCTGACTCATCCAGCCTTTCGTTTCCACAAACGAAATGCCCTCCCGCAAGCGAGGCGGATCCTACCACAGATGTGTCTTGCCCTTGCCGGCTACCTCAGCCTGCCGCCTAATGCTTCGCCTTTCGCCATGAGCGCGCGTGGAAGCGAGTCCCTGCGTGTTTTACTTGATCTTGTATTGCGTTTCTTTTCCGCCTCCGGTCTTTTCCAGGATGCCTCTCGCAAGAAGGGGGCGCAGTTCGCTCATCGTTGTACCATAGGACTTGCCAAGGTGCGCCTGGATGGCCGCCCTGGTGGATGCGCCGTTCTTCCTCAGAAAATGGACGATGGACTGCTGTCGCTCGGAGAGTCCCGAGTAGTTCAGCGTGATCTTCGGGAGAATGATCTTGAGCATCTTCGCCTCAACGATGATCTTCGGCTCCAGCCCGAAGGGTTCGTATGAGGAGTACATGAGCGGAATGCCAAGTCCGTACTTTTCCATGGCCGACAGCCGCATCAGAAGTTCTGCAAGCCTGCGGTTGCGCGGGATGGAGATTCCCTCCTTGAGCTGGTATTCATCCACCCCGGCAGGGAGCCCGCCAAAGCTCAGCATTTCCAGATGATCTGTAAAGCAGCTCACAAACGCCTGCGTGTTCTCCAGACTGTAGTCTCGATGCGCAAACATATTGATCAAGGCTTCACGGACTGCTGCTTCCGGATATTCTCTGACCTCGTTGCGCGTGCCGTCACGGTTCAGTGTGAAGGCAGGAATCTCGTAGGAATACCCAAACCGGTTGTAGAGCGTGCGCCGGATCTTGTCGTACTGCTCGATGATGCAACCCATGAAGGTCTGGAGACCGTTCACGGGAGAGCCCTTGTTGGTCCCGGAAAAGAACCCGAGGCGGGTTTCCACCGTTGATTGGTCAGATACCCAAAAGCCGAGATTGGTGAAAAATCCGGTTTCGTTCTGGATGCCAAGGATGGGAAATTTCGACTCTGAGAAATCAATGCCGGAGCTTTCAAAGAAACGGCTGAGCGCCTCAAAGGTCAACTCCTGGTGGCGGGCCGTACGCATCTCATACGGGATCGGGTTGCCTTTGCGGTACAGGTCCCGCAGTTCATCTTCAGTCGATTCGTAGTCGCTCGACCCATGCCGCAGGTAGCACTTTCTTTCCTTTCTGCCCCGGTCATCTTCCATCGTCACAAAGTAGGGGCAGTCAGCCCCCTCGGCAATAGAGACTCTGACGACGGTCTTTCCGTCTACCTGCAGGTTTTGAACCCGGCACAGGTTGTCACAGGCTGGATTCATGGCAAAACGCATGATGGAAATAACCCTGCGAGAGATCTCGTCGGAATTGTCTACGCCGACTGCCTTGCCGCTGTTGTCAACACCGAAGAAAATGGCACCTCCGGCCGTATTGGCAAAGGCGCTCAGAGTGGATCTGACTGTCTCAGACCACTCGCGCTTGAATTCGCATGTTGTCGATTCAACAGATGGAATCAGGTGGTTGTGCATAGGGATTTCCTATCTAGCAATTTAAGTAGCAAAATTTTTGCTACTAGCAACAGAATTGATAGTATTCTCAGTCAGGAGGATTTGCAAGGAAGTTTCCGCTCGTCTTTTGCAGGAAGCCCGAGTTCGACGGAAGCAGAACCCATTGCAGAGGACGGGATTGGGCTCTTCCGGGCACAGGCCGAACATGTGCTCGCGCCAAACGGCCTTCCCGAGAGCGGCTGGGAAAACGTTCTCATCGAGAGCATCGCCCAGGAACTCGAGCGGGCGGCCTCAAGGCTTCAGCTTGAGCGCTGGAGGCCGTAGACGCACGAACGGCGTGCGCCGCACTCAGGACACACGCCGTTTTCTCCAGCTCGAGTCAGACGCCTGCTACTTGTCGAGGTCGACCAGAGTGTACTTGTCGCTGCCCATGCCGAGCTCCTTCATGTAGGAGAGCTGGCGCAGGCCGTGGCGGGTTTCAATCCGCTTGCGCAGCTCGGCGCTCTTCTCGTTCAAACCGTAGACCATGTCGATGCTCGCCTGATCCACGGCAAGGATGTCGAGGGATGCCAGGATGCCGACATCGGGAGTCACCACGGGAGCTGCGCCAACGCCTGCGCAGTCGCAGTCGACCGACATGTTGCGCATCACGTTGATGAACGCGATCCTCTTGCCGAAATGATCGACCGTGGCCTTGGAAGACTCGGTCATGCGCTCCATGAAGGGCTCCTTGCTGATGCTCCACTGGCCCTGGTTGGGATAGGTGTGGATCATCTTCTTGCCGATGCGTCCGTCGGCGCAGCCGATGCCGATGTTCTTGTTGGAGCCGCCAAAGCCCCCCATCGTGTGGCCCTTGAAGTGCGTGAGCACAAGCATGGAGTCGTAGCTGAGGATGCCCTTGCCCATGCTCATTTCCTTGAAGTGCCTGCCGCCCTTCACGGGGAGCATGGCGGTGCCCTCGGCATCCATGATGTCCACCGGGCAGAACGTCCAGCCGTTCACCTCGAGCGTCTTGCGGTGCTTCTCGGTCGTGTAGCGGTCGCCGTCGTAGTAGGTGTTCGTCTCAACGATTGTGGCGCCCGGAATGTCCTTGACGAGCTCCTTCACCCAGGCTGCCGGAATGATGTTGGGGCCGTTCTGCTCGCCAGTATGGAGCTTCACGGCGATTTTGCCCGTGAGCTGCTGATTGATCCTTGCGTAAATCTTGCGAAGGCCGGCCGGAGAAAGGTCGCGGGTGAAATACACGATCGAGGCCTTGCCCTTGCGATCGGCAACCGCCGTGTTGACGGCGCTGCCGAGCGGATCAACGGCGACCGCTGCTCCCTTGGCAAAAGCGCCGGAGGCCTTGATGCCCGCTCCCGCGAGAATGGCGCCGGAAATGACGGTTCTGCGATTCATGACAAAAACTCCTTGCACGTTGAATGATCAGGGGATTTTAGAAGTCGAGAAAAGTTCCCGGATCGTCCCGTCCGTAAACTGGGAATTTTGTGCAAGAGAGCGACAGGAATCCGCAGCCTGCCGCTACTTCGCCCGGAGCTCCACCTTGGTAAGCCCGAGACTCACGCCGAACTGAATCGTCTGCTCCGCCTGGGCATTGATGGTAGCAACCGGCGTCGGAGTGAAGCCCCCGCTCACTGCCTGACAGAACAGGCGATGCTCACCGTCAGCCACCTTCACGGTCTCGGATTTTCCCTGCGCGAGGATTGCGGCGGGGACCGAATCAATGAGGCAGACCACGCGCTGGCCTGAGCCAAAGTCATCAGCATCCCTTGTGAGCGTCACCGTTGCGGCGCCCGATTCAACGGCAAACGCCAGAGCCGCGCCTGCAGCCGCCAATAAAACAATGCTGCGCATCGATCATCTCCCCTGCTAGCAGCCGGGAGCCGCCCACTGCGGGCAGCGAACCTCGAATATCTTCCTGTCGTGCAGCCGAATCGCGGTGAGCGCCCCGCCCCACAGACAGCCCGTGTCAATCGCAATGGTATCAGGACGCATCATGAGTCCGAGCGTCGACCAGTGCCCGAAGCAGATCGTCCTTTTGACTTTTCTCGGATAATCAAACCAAGGCGTCAGTCCCTCGGGAGCTGTTCCGATGCCACCCTTCTCATCAAAGTCAAGGCGGCCGTCCTGGTCGACGTAGCGCATCCTCGTGAAGCCGTTCAGGATGGATCGCATCCTGTTCACGCCCTTTGCCTTGGGCTGAAAGAGATCGTTGCCGTACATGCCCTTCAGGTAGTCCTTCCAGTGATCGCTAGCGAGCTCCATATGAACTTCCTTCGCGAGCTTTCTTGCCGTCTTGAGATCCCACTGGGGCGCAATCCCGGCATGCACAAAGACAAAACCGGGCATGGTGATGAGCAGCGGCTGGCACCGAAGCCAGTCGATCATCTCCTCCTTGTCGTCAGCCAGAAGAATGTCGGTGAGCGTGTCCTTGCGGTGCACCTCTCCCGCCCCCGCGGCAATCGCGAGCAAATGCAGATCGTGATTGCCAAGAAGGGTCATCGCACGCCCCTCTTCGCACATCTGCTTCACCGCACGCAGCGTCCCCAGGGAATCCGGCCCCCGGTTGACGATGTCGCCCACAAAGATCAGCTTGGCCGAACGCGGAATGATTTCCAGCAGCTCGTCCAGACTCTCGCGGCAACCCTGAAGATCGCCCACCGCATAAATGACGTCGTCTTCGGAAAAAATCGATTTCATAAAACCTAAAAAAGTGCACCCGTAATTTAGACATTCTAGACATCATCCTCGGTCTATCGCAGAACGCAAATTTCGCCTTGCGACAATCCAACGTGACTAATGTCTCTCCCGTAGAATATAAGGATTATTTGCTCACTTTTTAAGGAGGCGGCGTCCCTGCAGCCCGCGCGCAGGCAGGCATCAGGGGACGCCCTGACAATCCGACATGATCAAACCCGTTCGCAAAGTTGTTTTCCCCGTAGCCGGCCTCGGCACCCGTTTCCTGCCGGCCACCAAGGCAATGCCCAAGGAGATGCTCCCGATTGTTGACAAGCCGCTCATTCAGTACGCGGTTGAGGAAGCCGCCGCTGCCGGCGTCACCGACATGATCTTCATCACGGGCCGCAACAAGCGCTCCATCGAGGACCACTTCGACAAGAACCCCGAGCTCGAGGCAGAGCTCACGGAAAAGGGCAAGCAAAAGCTCCTTGACATCGTGCACTCCATCGCGCCGATGAACGTGAACTTCATCTACATCCGCCAGCCCGCTCCGCTCGGCCTTGGCCACGCGGTGCTCTGCGCCAGGCCCGTCGTCGGCGACGAGCCCTTCGGCGTCATTCTTGCCGATGATCTCATTCACGCTCCGGCTCCGGCGCTCGGCCAGCTCATCAAGGCCCGCGAGGCCATGGGCGGCGGCAACGTGCTTGCCGTTCAGAACGTTCCCCATCAGGATACCAACAAGTACGGCATCGTCGCCGTGGATGACGAGAAGGCCACCACGACCCGCGTGCGCGGCATGGTCGAAAAGCCCGCCCCCGAAGTCGCGCCCTCAACGATGGCCGTCATCGGCAGATACGTGCTTGAGCCGGAGATCTTCGCGACGCTGCAGAAGGTTCAGCGCGGCGCGGGCGGCGAAATCCAGCTCACCGACGCAATCGCCGCACACCTGGACACCCTGCCCACCTATGCGCACCGCTTCGAGGGCCAGCGCTTTGACTGCGGCAGCAAGCAGGGCTTCCTCTCGGCAACGGTGCATTTCGCCCGTCTTGCCGGATACACGATCTAGCCGGCATTTCTCAGGCTAAAGGCCGTGAGACGCCAGTCTCCCGGCCGCATTTCCAGGAACCCCTAGCGTGAACGAGCCACTCTGCCTTCTGCCCCGCACACTGAGGCGGGCTCTTTTTGCCAGCCTTGCTGCCGTCTCGGCAGTCGGTCTCGTCGCATGCTCGGGCTCTGATCTGCTGCCCGATTTTGGCGATGAGCCGCAGTGGCACGCATCCGAACCCCTCACCGGGGAGAATCCTTTCGGCCTGTACATCGCGCGAACCGCCTCCAGCCAGATCGGCACCCCCTATCTCTTGGGCGGCCAGACTCCGGGCAGGGGCTTTGACTGCTCGGGTCTCGTGCAGTGGGTTTACAGCCAGTACGGCATCTCAGTGCCGCGCCAGACGACCGGGCAACAGCACGTGGGCAAACCCGTAAGCCTCTCCCAGGCCATGGCCGGCGACCTCATCGTCTTCCGGTCAGGCAGCGCCCGCAACGGACTGCACACGGGCATCATGACAAGCCGGACGACCTTCGTTCACGCGCCGCGCCAGGGCTTCAGGACTCGCGAAGAGACTGTCAACTCCTACTGGAAGCGGCATCTGCTCACGATCCGCCGCGTCTCTGACTTCTCGCTGGTGATGGATGCCGACGAAGCGGCGGCGCTCATTGACAAGGCTCAGGCTTCGCGCGTTGCCATCAAGCCTATTCCCAGGCAGAAGGTCCGAGTGGCTCAGACTGAGCCGTCAACGCCGCCAGAGACACCCGCCGTCTCCGTAACGCCGATTGCCGTTGCGGATCCTGGCCGGCCAATCCCCGCCGCTCAGGCCGCTCTTCCCCAGGCGCCCGAGCTGAGAAGTCCTCTGGAAAAAGACTCGGGACAGGCGTCCCGGGCTTCTTCAGACGGCTACTCGGAAAGCGCCGACCCCCTCCTTGCGATCCTGCAGCAGTCGGCTCCGGGAGCCAAACCTGCACCTGCTGCGGCCGCCCCCGGCGTCAAGCCGCCCGTAAAAGGCAAGACCGCCCCAAAGGCCAAGCCGAGGAAGGTGCGCAAGGCCTCAGCAAAAAACGCTAAACGTGCCGCGGCAAAAAAAGTTCCCGCAAAGGC
>Ga0265299_10003395_pt1 | contig 15559 bp, 34 predicted proteins | sample AusTroGonzalo_MG_4_FD_193485 | JGI IMG/M metagenome (GOLD analysis project Ga0265299, IMG submission 193485) | Bovine rumen microbial communities from tropical cattle in Woodstock, Queensland, Australia - Gonzalo_02 | ecosystem: Host-associated > Mammals > Digestive system > Stomach > Rumen ... | reverse complement strand
CCAGCCTGGTCAAAGTTCAGGAGGACAAATGATCAAGATCGCGGTAAAGGAACCGGGAAAAGCCTGGGAGATACGGGAAGTGGAAGACACACTGGAAACCTACCAGGGCATTGTCGGCGGTTACATTGAGAGTTTCCGGAACATCGGCAATATCGCTTTTTTCTGCAATGAAAACGGCAAGTTCATGGACCTGAAACCGAACATCTATGTTCATTCACTCAATGACACCATTATGGGAACCGTCTTCGCGGCCCGGTACGATGACGAAGGCGAATTTGTCACTCTGACGGACGAAGATAAACAATTTTTCAAAGGGATCTGAAGGAGGACCGATGATCGACCTGAACAGAAAACCCGCCAAACCGGAAGATCCGGAAGAACCGCTCGGTATTGTAATACTCGGATGTCTGCCGTTTGCCTTCGGGCTCTGGTGGATCATCACACAGGGGTTTATCAATGGGCTCTAAAGATACCGAGCGGATCGTGATTGGTAACACCTTTTTCAAAGGAGAACCCGTCACCATTGTCGGCCGGGGGAGGATCCTCGGCAAAGAGTATTATGACATCCGTTTCAAAGACGGAAAAATCAGGACCGTACCGGCTGACGCCTGCGATCCATTTGCCAACCAAAAACAGAAGAAATAAGGAGAAACAGAAAAATGGCAAATCAAACAACTCAAACATATGATCCGTGGGAAGCTGCGGAGAACGCAAAAGAGCGCGAACGCGCATATTACGGCCGTATTATGGTCGATTGTGTTGCAATGGTATTTCCCGGCAAGGGGCAGCGTCCTGTTGTCTTCGTTCCCGGCCAGTATCCCGGCGTGCAGCCGTTCACCCAGATCAGTATCCAGCTGGATCCGCTTCCGGAAATGCAGCTTTCCCGCTCGGTATCAAATAACTGGCAGGATTGGTCAGCTGATTGGCTGAAGATCACCATGCCCAGTATCAAAGACCTGGGATTCATCAAACCGAACGGCGGCGTAGATCTTCGTAAGTTCAATGAGCAGTGGGTCAAATTCAGTTATGAACCCGGCTTCACGAAGAACAAGGAAGCGGGGAAACCGAATTATAAGACGATGAAGTTCATTGCCCTGTATCCAAACGAAGCAGAGTGCCGAAAAGCCTATCTGCAGGAAAACACTTCCCAGACCGCGATCAATGTCAACCAGGCACAGACAGCCGCACCAGCAGCATCCAGCCCGCAGGTCGAATCTGCGCTGGCCTTCATCCGGTCCATTGCCGAAAATGCCATGAAAGCCGGGAATCCGGTTCCGGAAGCAGTGGATGACTTCTTGCAGAAGAACGCCGCAGCATGTGCAGGTCTGACCATTTCCAGCCCGGAAGTGCAGGCACTTCTCAAAGACTTTGATGAGAACCCGCCGTTCTAAGGACCGCCATGAACGCAACCGACTGCGAGATCATCGAGATGATCGGCACCCTGGCCACCAGAACAGGCTATGACGGGAAACCGCAGACGCTGGATTTCAATCTGATCAAGCGAAGCGGGCGCCCGGTCTATGATCTGCGCTGGTGGGCCGATGGGCAGCCACTGCAAGGAATCTCTCTTACCGAGCGGACACTTGCCGATTTTGGTGAGCTAATTGATTTAGTTTTCAAAATGGAGAAAAAATGAAAAACAAATATTACATCTGCAAGGATCCCAACTTTCCGGAAGCTGATCTATGGGTCGAAATGACCGGAACCGGCTGCGGAAATCCGGCACTGCAGATCTATGGAAAGAACGAAAACGGACCGGTTTGCGTCCTGAACCTGTCAATGGCGGAAGCGGCCAGGCTGGAAAAGATCCTGAGCGAAAAGTTTCTGGCATTCAGTGCGAATTTCCTGCAAAAGAGCGAGGAAGAGTGATCCGCTCGGTAATTGTGGACAGCCGGGAACCGGACTGGGTGCAGAAACTCAGCTTCTACGGGGCGCGGAAGACGGTCATGGAGATGGAGTTCGGCGACATCTGGGTAACTTGTGACGATGGCCAGACGCTGGTGATCGAACGCAAAGAACCGGAGGATTTCATCGGATCCATGTGCTCCAACCGTCTGCTCCGGCAGGCGAACGGCCTTGCGCAGCTGCGGGAAGTTGGTCTATGGCCTTATCTGCTGATCGCCGGTGACCTGATGAGCGGTCCTAATGGCAGGACCTATGTCAACGGGAAGATCCGGGACGTCAGCTATACGGCCATACAGGGCCTTCTCCTGTCGATTCAGGAATTAGGTGTATTTGTGGTGTATGCCACCGATTCCCGCGATCTGGAAGCTGCTGTGCTGCGTCTGGCAAACCGGGAACGGGCTCCGATGATGATGATCCCACCGGCAAAGCGGACCGGCTGTCTGCTGGGTCCTGGAGCTGATTTCCTTAGCGGCTTGCCGGGGATCGGGTCCAGCTTCGCGGATGCCATCCTGAAGAACAGCGGATCCGCAGCACATGCGCTGGAAATGCTGACGGGGCGTGAACCAATCCCAAACGTACAGATAGGGCAGAAACGCCGAGAACGGATCCGCTCGGTATTAGGGCTTCGGCCTAATCAAAAACTAAGAATAGAAGAAGGGAAAAAATGAACGAACTGACAAAAGTAAACACAGGGCTGACACTGCAGCCTAAAGAGATCACACTGAACCAGGTGCAGATCGCTGAAACTATGGGAAAACTGGCTTTTCAGAGCGGGATCTTCAAAGCTCCCAGCGCAGCCGGTGCAGCCATGATCATGCTCAAGGGCTATGAGCTGGGATTTCCGATGACCGCAGCTGCGGAATTTATCCAGGTGATCGAAGGAACGGTCGGTCTGACACCGCGGGGCGCGTTGGCCATCATGAAAAGCCATCCGGAGATCATCCGCTCGGTAGAGATAAAGAATCTTGAAAAGGGCGGAAAGTTCTTCGGCTGTGAGTGCACGATCACCCGCATCGAAAACGGGAAAGATGTCCAGCACACGAAGCGCTTCACACTGGAAGACGCACAGAAAGCTGACCTGGTCAAAGCCAAATCCGGCTGGGAGAAATATCCGGAACAGATGTGCCAGTGGAGAGCCCTGGGCTTTGCTGCTGATCTGGCTTGTCCGGACTTGCTGGCGGGGTTGACGGGGATCATGAAGATGCCGGAGATCATGAACAGCCAGGAAGCAGCTGCATTCTCTGATACCGAGCAAGAATCGGTTATCGAAGTCATCCAGCCGGATGAACCGCAGATCACGCTTTCCGACCTGCTGGCAAAGTATGGAGCTGAGAAGATCCTGACCGTCAACAACGGATCCATGCCGCGGACCAATGCCGAATGTGCGGAGATTGCTGAAAAGATCGAAAGCGGTGCTGCATGAAAGCTATCACCACATTCCGCTGTGAGATCTGCGGAACGACCTTTGAATCGGCCGAAAAATGTCAGATCTGTGAGAACTCACATATCCGGCCCGCGGCTATCGTTGAACACCTGGACAGTTATTCCCAGTGGGAAGCCTATCCCGGAGTGATCGGAATTGAGTTCCAGGACGGAACAGTTATCAATTATGTGAGGCCCAATAATGGCAACTGATCCTTTAGCAGGTTTCGTATTGTTCAAAAACACGCCGGAAGTGATCCAGCTGTCAATCGGCCGCGGTTACGTTCGGGTCAGTACCGATGCGATGCGCCTGATCGGGGATCCGGAAGCGCTCAATATTTTTTTTTGATGAGCCGAATAAGCGGATAGCGGTAAAGGCCGCGGACAGCAAAATGCAGAACGTTTTCAAGATGTATAAAAAGACCGGATTGGGCAAGTGCGGTGCACTTCTGGAAGAGATCATCCGCGTTTCGGAAGTCGAATGGCATCCGGGCGAAGTAATCAAATTCAGCGGCCGGAAATATGGCAACGATTATGTAATTTTTGACTTGTCGAAGTCGAAAACGGTCAAATATGACGATCATGTAACTGCCATGAACAAAAATCGAAAGAAAAAGGAAACGGCATGAACGCCTGTAAGATCTTACCTGCATCCGGTTCCTATGAGATCCAAACACCATACCTTCGCGGTTTTGTCGCGGATCTGAAGGCTATGATCCCGGCTTCGGAGCGGGTCTATAACAAGGACCGGTACACATGGACCGTCAGCGAATGGCATGGAGATCTGATCGTCCGGCTGATCGAACGCTGGTATGACGAAACGGTAACACTGCCGACACTGCAAACCAGTGCAATCCTGCTCGGTATATTGGAAGTCCTGTATATCGGCAGGACTAAACAGCGGGGAACCGGTGACGCATCGGCATTCGGATGGACGCGGGACGGATCCTGGGGACTGATCTTCCCGGAAACGGTCCTGAAATCCTATTTCGATCCAAACTATGTTGAAGAACAAAAATCGGACCGGCCTGCAGCTGCAGCCACCACCTATTATGAAACGCTGGGGATCAAAAACGGCGTGGACCTGAACGCCATCAAAGCCGGTTACCGCCGAATGGTAAAACAGTGGCACCCGGATGTTTGTAAAGAACCGGATGCGGCCGAAGTGTTCCGGCAGGTCCAGCACGCCTTTGAAATCCTGTCGGATCCGAAGAGCAAAGCCCGTTACGATGTCGGTCTGAAGCTGGAAAAGAAAGCAAAGCTGACCACACCGGCACGCAAAGTCCATAAAGATGAAGACTATGTATCCTATCGAAGCCCTCTGAAGTGCGGAAATCTGCTCTGTCAATATACCGAGCTGGGATCCCGGAAAACGATCCAGAAGATCCTGCAATGGGAGGACATCTATAACGCTGCGGGACAGGTCCTCACTTCCAGCTGGATCATGGGCGACAAAGAACCAACCCTTATTTGGAGCTGAAATGCCAAAATATGAAATTACCAAAGGATCCATTTCGGATCTTATGCAGCAGGATGACGTTTCCCTGGCTGAATCCTTCCTCAGCTGCAACTGTGTTGTTTTATTCGATGTTTCCGGATCCATGAAGTCCGAAGACGGTACCGGTGCCACACGTTTTGAGCGCGGGCTGAAAGAGCTGAAAGAAGTCCAGGCCACCATGCCGGGGCGCTTCGCGATCATCCAGTTTGCTGACCGTGTTGACTTTATGCCGGGTGGAGTGCCCGCCATGGGCGTGAGCGGATGCGGTACAGATCTGACAGCTGCGCTGAAATATGCCGAAATCGCGGATGAGATACCGGACATGCGCTTTATCGTGATCAGCGATGGAGAACCGGATAACGAACTAACCGCAATGAATGCAGCTGCTCGGTATAAGAACAGGATCGATACGATCTATATCGGTACTGAATCCGATCCACGCGGTGGCAGGCTTTTTCTTACCGAGCTGGCCAATGCTTCCGGCGGATCCGCGATCACTTCCGCGGCAGAAAACATCAAACAAGACATCGTTTATCTGCTTCAGGCAGGTTAGGAGGTGTTCTTTTGAGTCAGTTCGAAGACGAACTCAAACGCTTAGCACCGGGAGTTTCACAAGGGTGCATTTCCATCCTGGAGGCCGCTTATGGGTCCTGTGCCGGTTTTACTGCCGGACTGGATGTCATGGCAAGGATCCTCCGGGATGGGATCATCCCAAAGCAGATCCCGGCCTTCGGGGAGCCCTGGCTGAGTATTTACCGCGACACGATCCAGCAGATCCAATCAAAGGGACTCGGTATTATGGACGCTTATCAAAGCGCGCTGATGATGGGCGGGCGGCCGACCCTGGCGCTGCATGATGCAGTCAGCTTCCGGATGATGTCACTGACCGCCAAAGCCGGGAACGGAAAAACCTCTGATGATTACAAAGCTATGATCCGGATGCTCGGTTTCGATGTCCGGCTGAACCGCTGCGGGATGAAGATCGAAATCAACGGCAGCTCAATGAACGATTTTGATGAATCAGAGATCCGGGCAAAAATGGAAGATGCATCTTTTGGAGGAAAACAGAAGATTTTAGACGCAATAAACAATTCTGCCAAAGATTCGGAATACCATCCGATCCGGGAATATCTTTCCGGTTTGAAATGGGATGGGAAACCGCATATTTCTGCACTTTCCGGATATTTTCAAGCGGTTTACGCTCCGATATGGCCAGCGATACTTCGAAAATGGCTGATTGGTGCCGTGGATCGTGTTTTCACCGGAGCACAAAACCCGATGCTTGTCCTGGATGGACCGCAGGGCTGCGGTAAGTCACTGTTTGCGCGGTGGCTTTGCCCGCTGGAGGACTACTTCCGGGAATCGCCGATCGATCCGGACAGCCGGGATGACAAGATAGCCGCTTCGGAAGTCTGGATCTGGGAAGTCGGGGAGCTGGGATCCACCACACGCCGACAGGACCGGGACGCACTCAAAGGATTCCTCAGCACAAAAGTCTTCACAGCCCGCGCACCATACGGCCACAACAATCTGCAGTATGACGTCATGGCTTCCTTTATCGGCACGATCAACGATGAAGCCGGTTTCCTGAACGATCCGACCGGTGCCCGCCGGTTCTGGGTCATGGCTATTGACGGGATCAACTGGAACTATGAGAAGGATCTCAACCCGGGTGACATCTGGGCCGAAGCCTATGCCGCGTGGCGCGCCGGGGAGAGTCACGATCTGGCCGCAACGGAAACGGACACGATGAACAGCATCAAAGAAAATTACCAGGTCATGAACTCTGTGGAAGAAGCTATCAAATCCTGCTTCTTTATCGATCCGGCTCAGGGCGTTTTTACATCCTTCCGGGACATCCGCTCGGTATTGAAGGATCCAACCCGCGGGGATCTGTCCGCTTCGGAGATGACAGACCGGAAGATCGCGGACGCATTGAAGAATCTGGGCCTGCAGCGAACCATACGAGCAACAACACTTCAAAAACCCGGATCCAAAACCAGCACCACCATGAAAGGATACCTTGGCATTTGGCCGAAATAAAGAAAATCATGTCAATATTTACCGATTATTTACCGATTATTTACCGATCGTTTTTAAAAAGTTTTTTTAAGGTTCCGAGTAATCTATATATATATTTACCGATATTTACCGATTTACCGATAGTTAATAAGAAAGATATTAAATAGATATTAATATGTTTGTTGGGCATTTAATCGGTAAATCAGTAAATTGGAAATTTCGTATGAGGAGATAAGCGGTATTTTCACCAGATAATACAAAAAGTAACGGTAAATTATCGGTAAAACAAACGGTAAAGAAAGGAGAAAATGGGAAAAGTCTTAGAAACCGCGCAATACTGGCGCCAGCTGGGGATCGCAACGATCCCGATCAGCTTCAAGTCCAAGCAGCCGAAAGTAAAATGGCTTCCTTATACCGAGCGGCTTCCGGAAGAGAACGAACTTGCCTACTGGTTCGCCAGCGACATGAACAACATCGCGATCGTCACCGGATGGCAGAACCTGGTCATTATTGACTTCGATGATATGGACGTTTTTTATAAGTGGATGTTCTGGGCGGATACCAGCCGGATCGCTTCCATGGTCCGCGATCACACCAGGCTGCATCTGAGCTCCCGTGGGGTCCATATGTTTGTTTTGTGCGGGCGGGCCGATAATGTGGAGTTTCAGACGGTCAACGCGAAGCTGCCGAAGATCGATATTCTGGCTGATCGGAAATATGCGCTGCTGCCGCCAAGCCTGCACCCGTCCGGAAAGGCTTATGAGATCTACCGGGACTGCCTGCCGCTCAGCATCGGGAGCCTTTATGATGTGCTGCCGAAAAAATGGGTAGATGCCGCGATCGCGCAGAAAGCGCCAAGGCCCGGATCCGGAGCAGCTGCGTCCCCCTCTATACCGAGCGTCCAATTTCCAGAAAATTATGATCCTTGGGAAGCAGCCGAAATGCCGGAACAGGATCGTCAGGTGGTCGCGAAGATCAAAGCCAGTGTCCGTATTGAGGACCTGATCCACGGATGGGAAGAATCGGGCGGAAATGGCCGCTGGAAGCTCACCAGATGCCCGCTGCACAATGATCACAATCCGAGCTTCTGGCTGGATGCGGAAAACCAAGTCTGCGGATGCCATGCCGGATGCACACCGCTGCCGTTGGATGTTATCGGGCTTTATGCCCGGCTCCACAATGTGGATAACCGAACTGCCATTATGGAGATGGCGAAAAATTTGTGAGATCGTACGTTGGGGATGTACCTCAGCGATTTACCGGGGAGCCCAAAAAATTAGAGAAAAGGCGGCACCTCCCGGCCGCGTTACAAATGCTATTCTATGCAGGGGCTGTGTTCCCGAGGCCCCGCCTTTTTCAGGGAATAGAGGATGGGAGATAGGGGTTAGTGATGGACCGATGGGTTAATGTGAAAGAGGCGTTTGACCGGGTGTATAAGGAATGTTCATGTGTACCGACGTCGAAGGCGTCGAATGATCCGGAATCCAAGGTGATGCTGGAGCAGGAGTCCAGGAAACGGGCTTTGGCCCATCTGGAACCGCATGACCGGTATGAGGTGGAGAGCTGCGTGAAACGGCTGCGGGAGTGCTGCCGGGGCGTTATGCTGGGGGATAGTGCTGCGCTGCAGATCATCGAGCATTTGGGCATTTTCTTCAGCGAGGCAGCAAGATCGTGAGACGTTCGTGAGGGATGTACCCTCGCGTTTATCGGGGTAAATACAGATAACCGAAAAACTGACATTTTATAGACTTTCTTTCAGTGGTAGTAAGAGGAGATGTGATCCCGAGTCTCCTTTTTTCGGAGAATGCAGGATATAGGAAGTAGGTGGTAGGAATGGGACAGTTGAAGACATGTCCTTTTTGTGGAAGTGAGGCTGTGGTGGAGACGTTTATGGCCTCCGGAGAGCCGTCACCCAGGTTTCGGGTAAGATGCGAAAAGTGTTTCGCTATGACGTATTGGGATTATTTTTCCGTCGAGGATGCGGCAGATGCATGGAATAAACGGGCAGGTAAGGCGGATCCTGTTAAGGAAAACCCGAAGCAGGCCCGGACCGCGCATTGGGTGCCTACTGTGAGGGGATATTTTTGTTCCTCCTGTGGATATATTTGCGAAACGACCGTAATGCCTTATGAGTGCCCATCATGCAGGTCGAGAATGGAGAGTTAATCATGTTGGAGTTTTTTGCTTTTTTGGGTGGTGTTGCTATCCTGATCGGGCTGATTTTCCTGATCGCTTATTTTGTGGATGAGCATGAAACACTTGAACGGGTTACAAATCACATGGACCGGCTGGATAAGGACCAGGATGGGATCTATTTCAGACTGTATCGTATTGAAGAGCAGATCAAAGGAATGACCAAAGATGAAAACACTGAATCAAACGATTGAAGCATTGAGTGCTTTTTACAGCGGGCTGGAGATCCCGGAAGGGGAAGAGCCGCTGCTGCAGTGTGCTTTCCATTATTTGAAGGAATACCGGGACCATCTGGCATATACGGAGAAGGTCCGGGAGGAATTCGAAGAGGCCCGGGATAAGCACCTGGAGGCCCTGAAGGATATCTATGAGGAACGGAAAAAGCTGATCGGAGAGATCCGAGCTTATCAGGGAAAGATCAATGAGCTAATGTCATTTTTGGATCATACCGGTCATGGATATGATGCGAGACCTGACGATTTGATCAAATGCCCGCTGTACAGGATGAAGGTGAACCATGACGGGGAATGATGTGGTAAAGGTCCTTGATGAATGGATCGACGGTTACAGACAAGACTGGTATTCCTCATCCAGGAGTCAATATGAATCAAACGAAATCGTAGTTCGTTTGACCGAATTACAAAGAATGCTGCATGAAGCATTAGACAGGGAGATAAGATGAGAGGAATTGAATATCAAAGACTGGCAATGCGTACCAACGACGGAATGTCCACGAAACGGTTGAAAGATTCGATCATTTACCAGGGGCATGAAAACATTATCACCGGGGACCTGCTAAATGGCTGTCTGGGCCTTGCAGGAGAAACAGGGGAACTGCTCGACGAGGTGAAGAAAAACACCTTTCACGGAAAACCGCTTGACGAACCCCATCTCAAAAAGGAACTTGGTGACGTCATGTGGTACGTTGCTATGATCTGCTACGCTATGGACTGGGACCTGGACGATGTGATGCAGATGAATGTGGATAAGCTGATTGCCAGGTATCCGGAAGGATTCGATACGGAACGGTCGAATCATCGAGCGGAAGGGGACGTCTGATGAATGAGGAATTGAAGCCGGTCCTCTGCGGTTGCGGTGGAGAAGCACATATCGAGACCGTCACGACACACTTTGAGCAGAAACCGCGCTTCCGGATTATCTGCGAAAAATGCAAAATCAGCACTATCTGGGACTACTTCTCTGAAGCCGAAGCAATCACGGCATGGAATCGGGCGATGGGTGCGACCTCGCAAATTATCCGTTGTAAAAATTGCAAATTCTATACGCCTATGAATCGTAAACTGAAAACAGGAATATGTTCTTTGACAATGCATCATCTTGGTGATGACGGATTCTGCTCTGATGCGGAGATGAGGGGTAAACATGAGTAAACGTAAATTCACATGGAATTGCTTGTGTATTGACGAAGTATATGAAAATGCTTACGTTGTTTCAAAAGACGTTTGCCGTGAGAAAAAGGCTGTTATTGGTTATATCGTAGACGAGGATAGGCTAAGTAACATTCCGAATGTTGATATAAATCCAGAAGCAGAAATCGAAGAAGGTTGGTGTAGATATACGGTGTGCAATTACGAAGGCGAACGAGTACACGGATATATTGCAGAGGTTGGTCAGGAAAAACCGAATTACGGTAAAGGTTGGTTTCCTGTCTGGATTGTCAAATATGACAAGTTATTATTGGAGGTTGACCTTCATGAGTGACCTTATCAGCAGACAAGATGTAGTTGATGCTGTGCATTATTACATCGAAAGCGGATATAAATGCGACATTTTTCAGGAGTTAAAAGATTTGCCATCCGCAGAGCCAGTGCGAACAGCGAAGGTGGAAGAAGACGAATGGATTGAACACAAAATGCTGTCAAGGGATTACGGAAAAATCTATTATCAGCACGATTGCTGTTGCAATTTGTACGAATCACCGTATAACTTTTGCCCGTATTGCGGTAAGAAGATGAAGAGGAAAAACCATGACTGAACCGACACTGTTCTCCGTGGACGTTTACGCCGAAGCAAAGAAACTGACCGAAGACAAAAAGCGGAAACGCAATTGGGAAAATCATTTCCAGAAATGGTCAGACAAACAGTCAGAGGACGGGACGGATGCTTATGGTTGTTGCGGTTATGGCTCATTCTGCGACTGGTGCGAGGACAACACTTATGGCAGACCCTGTGTGAGGGCATTGAACGCTATGTGCAAAGAAAGGAAGATTGTGGTTGACTATTGTGATTATAACTTTGAAAAGGTTTGGTTTTTATGAGAACTCTTGATGAAGTTATCAAAGCAATGGAAACTGATCCTGTGCCGATGGCATACACGGCAAGGCTGTCGGTGCATGAAGACATTATGACGGATGCACTTCACTACTTGAAGGAGTATCAGAAAATTCTGCCGTTAGTGCCGAGCCTTATCAATACGGCAATCGCAGTGCAGAAGAAAGGAAAGACAATCGGATGACAACACTTGACGATGTAATTGAAGCAATGGAACGTTGTAGCATACCGCATTACTTCGATTGCAAGGGATGTCCTTACGAATACGATGATGCTGAAGTAGGATGCCGTTCAGATGACAGGGATGCCCACGTGCTGCATTTTCTGAAAGAATTACGATATATTCTCGACAACTTGGTTTGGGTAAAACCAGAAGAAAAAGGACATTGGGAAATACGAAGTCTTATGCCAGAAGACGATGAAAGGACAGAATCATGAAGACCTTGGATGAAGTGATACGTTGGTACGAAAATCGGAAGGATATCCTAATCGGCAAGGCTACGAAAGAGGAGATGGAAGATTCCGTTGTTCACTACCTGAAGGAATATCGAGCGGAAAAGGACGATTTAGAACGCACAAAAAAGATGTGTTTTGAATTCGTTGGGTCAAAGATGATAGAAGCCGAAAAACAAGGAAGGTCTTTGATTTGTCCAAACTGCGGAGATGAATTCATTATTCTTCCAGAAAGCAATGATCCGCTTTCGTGGTCGGAGTTGAAGCAAATGAAAGGCAAGCCCGTGTGGGTGGAAAGTCATGAAGACATCACAAGATTTACAGGATGGACTATTGTCAAGAGAGCCAAAAGTGACAGGGTGCATTTCGTCATTGGAGATTGGGACGGAGACTTTTTTGTTGAAGAGATAGGTGTACCAGAATGTACCTACGGCAAGACATGGCAAGCCTACAGGAAGGAGAGGGAATGAGAATCGGAGAACTTTATGAAGGCGGGTATTTGGTAAGCTGGATCGACGCGGAGCAATTCAAGCCAAACGACATGGTGGAAGTCATTGCGCATCTTAGAGACGCGAAATATTCCCACGATTCTGCCGACTATGTTATCGGCTACTATCATGAAAACGGGAACTATATAAGCGACGGTATGTGTCATGTCGGATTTGAAAAAATCGACTACTACATAAGCATACCACCTCTGCCTTACAGGAAGGAACGGTCAGATGGCAAAAGCTGAAATCAGAATTAAATTACCGTGGATTCAGCCAGAAGAACTTGAGCCGGATGACGGTGAACATATTATTTGTTTATTCGGAGATATTACAAATTGGAATGATTGGTACTATCACGCCGAAAACCGTACGATAAGAAGAAAAGGAGGGATGGCAGGTGCTATTCCGGTTTACGAGTATTATCCATTTGACGCTGTTACTTATTGGATGAGAATTTTTTTACCGAAGGATTTCAAATGATTGAAGCTCTGATCATTGGTCTTTTTATTCTGACTGGATCATTAGCTCTGATCTTATTTTATGAGGTATGGAAATGACAGAAGAAGATATGCTCATGCGGATCAATATCGGAATTGCTGAAATTATCAACGAAAGCGAAGGTAATTTCGGAAAAATCGAGCTGGTTGTAAAAAGCGGGGAAGTGAAGCACGTCAATGTCAGCTATGAAATGTCCTTAGCGGCGAAAAAACGGTATTATCACCCATCTATACCGAGCGAAAACACCGAAAAATAAAGTATAATACAGATAGCAACATAAGATTGGAAAAAGGCGTGTTGGTACTAAATAAAGGTATCGGCACGCTTTTTTATTTATCAAAGGAGGGGATATGGAGATCGATTGGAGCGTTGTTGCAGGAGAAGTCATGACACAAGTTCTGAAGATCGTTTTACCGCTGTTTACGGCATTGATCATCAAGTGGGCAGTTGAGTTATATCATAAGATCAAAACGGACCAGCCAGATTGGACACCGGTGCTTGAATATGCTGCGGAAATGGCAGTGCTGGCGGCGGAACAGATCTATGGGGAAGGTCAGGGGGCTGAAAAAAAGAAATATGCAATCCAGACCATTGAAAAGCTGTTAGCTGAAAAGGGGATTCACTTGAATGTCAGCGTGATCGAGGATGCCATTGAAGCAGAAGTTTATAAATGGCTCCACCATGATAATGAACCAACGGAGGGACCGAATGACAGAGCAGATTGTGTCGATTGATGCGGAGCTGTTGACAAAGGTTGGGGCGGTCACACTCGTTCTGATCAGCGCAATCATCACCTTTGTGGTCGAGCTGATGAAACGCCAGGTCAACAGACGCCTGGACAAAGCAGAGGAGGACCGCAGGGATTGGCAGAAGGAACAGGTCGAGGACGCGATCCGCGCCAGCAAAGGACAGCAAGTAATGAGCGATACGCTGACAGTCCTACTCAGGCATATGATCTATGGTAACCATGTGGAAGATCTGGAACGGAGCCAACAGGAACTGCAGGACTTTCGCCGAGAAAATAACGCGGCCATGTTGCGGAAAGCGGCAAAATACAATCTGAGATAAAAAAAAGGGAACTTTCCCGAGTGGTCAAAGGGGTGCGACTGTAAATCGCATGCAGTACGCTTCGGTTGGTTCGAATCCACCAGTTCCCACTAAAGGCACATACAGCAAATCTAACGACTTGACCTCGTATAAAGCGATGCATAATCGCGAAAGTGCCTTGTTTATGGAGATATATGATTACATACAGACAACCTTTTCGCGGTGATTATCCCATAACTCAAAACTACGGTGATAAAGATACTTCAAACTTTCACACCGGAATCGACTATGGCTGCCCAGCAGGTACGGAAATCCTGGCTTCGGCAGATGGTGTTGTTATGCACTCCGGCTGGCTCAACGGCGGCTGGGGAAACGCTGTAATCATCCTGCATGAAGCGCATAAAGCCACGTTATACGCACACCTCAATAAAAACATACCGTATAAAAACCAGCTGGTAAAACAGGGAGAAGTAATCGGACTTTCTGGATCCACAGGCAACAGCACCGGTCCTCACCTGCATTTCGAAGCACGGAAAGATTGGCAGAACTATCAGACACATTTCAATCCGTATGATCTGCCACTGATGACAGTCGATGATAGTATCCAGCAGCCCTCTAATACCGAGCGGCCAACAACAATAGTTCCGGAAGGTGTCTGTCAAATTGTTTGTGATGCAGCATATGTACGAGATTGGAAAAACGTTCAGCGCCAGCATCTGGTTTATAAAGGCGAACGGGTGTATGTTTTTGCGGACGTAAAGTTTTATAACGGCCTGCCGTACCGGTTTATCGGTGCCGGGATGTGTATTGCGGAATACGATGGCTATGGAACACAGATCCTGGAAAAGGCGGAATGAGCATCATCTGGAAATACTTAGATAAACGATCCGCCACCATCGCCGCGCTGAAAGATTATGACAGCATGGCTTTTATAATCAAAAGCACTGAAGCCCAGATCGAGCGCGCCAATGAGAAACTGGGATCTGTCGGCGGCCTGAAGCTCAATGAGATCCCATCCACCACGCACAATCCCAAAGCCGGGGAAGAACGGATCCTCTCTGTCATTGATCAGATCGATGTCCTTCAGGAACGTTATCAGGAAGCACTGCAGTATATGTCCTGGTTCAAACCGGCATGGGGCCAACTGCTGGAAGAAGAACAATATATCCTCAAGACATTCTATTCCGAAAGTAACGGCTATGGCTGCAATGCTGTTTATGTGATCGCGGATAAATTGAATATAGAACAACCGACAGTTTATAAACGAAAAAACAGGGCTTTATCCAGGCTGCAGGTTCTTTTGTTCGGAAAAGGATGAACCTATGCCAACAAGACCAAAGAAACCATGTGCACATCCTGGATGTCCGGAGCTCATAGATCCGGCAGAAAAATACTGTGATCAACATAAAGCATTACATCCGATCGAAGTGAGATCTGCATCCAGCCGCGGATATAACGGAAAATGGCAGAAAATAAGCAGACAATACCTTTTAACTCATCCGCTCTGTGTCAAATGCCTGGAACGCGGAATATATACAAAAGCAACTGTTGTAGATCATATTCGCCCGCATAGAGGAGATCCTGCATTATTCTGGGATCCCGGCAACTGGCAGGCATTATGTAAGCCATGTCATGACAGAAAAACAGGAAATGAGGATACACGCATACTTTATTCATACTGAGCGGACCAGGACCGGGGGGGGCGGGTTTAAATCTCTCAGAGGTTTGCCCTATAGAC
>Ga0265299_10003394_pt1 | contig 15561 bp, 17 predicted proteins | sample AusTroGonzalo_MG_4_FD_193485 | JGI IMG/M metagenome (GOLD analysis project Ga0265299, IMG submission 193485) | Bovine rumen microbial communities from tropical cattle in Woodstock, Queensland, Australia - Gonzalo_02 | ecosystem: Host-associated > Mammals > Digestive system > Stomach > Rumen ... | reverse complement strand
CATCGCATTACCCGGTTTCACGTCAGCCTTCTGCGAAGAGATGATCTTATCACCGGCTTTCAGTCTTTGCGGTGCCAGAATATAAGCGAACTCACCGTCTTCATACTTAATCAAAGCAATGAAAGACGTGCGATTCGGATCATATTCCAATCTTTCAACTGTGGCCTCACAGTCAAATTTATTACGTTTGAAGTCGATAACTCTCAGCTTGCGTTTATGTCCGCCGCCGATTCTCCGACTTGTGACATGCCCGAAATTATCACGACCGCCGGTCTTTCTCAAACCGACCGTTAAAGTTTTCTCCGGTGCTCCCTTATAGAGTTCGCTTCTGTCAACGATAATCAGCTGACGAAGACCCGGAGACGTGGGCTTAAATGTTTTTAAAGTCATAACTAAATTCCTGTTGTAACATCAATGTTTTGACCCTTGGCAAGCGTTACCAAAGCTTTTTTATAGTCGGAGCGTGCGCCCTTACGACCTCTGAAAAACTTTGTTTTGCCAAACTGACGAATAGTGTTTACTCTTTCCACTTTTACATTAAAAATGCTTTCAACGGCAGATTTAATATCGTCTTTGGAAGCTGACAGAGGAACCATAAAAGTCACTTTGCCGTTTTCCGAAACCATCATGGATTTTTCCGTAATCACCGGACGAACAAGCGTGTCATACATCTCAGCAGAAATACTTGTTGAAGTTTTTGATGTTTTTACCATGCCAATCTCTCTTTCAAGCAATCAACTGCTTCTTTTGTTAACACGAGTTTGTCTTTTCTTAAAATGTCATATACATTGGCACCGATTGCAGGCAAAATATCAATGCCTTCAATATTGCGACTCGCCAATGCAAAATTTGTATCAACGCCCTTGCCGTCAATAACCAAGCAATTATTCAAACCCAAAACATTTAATTTGCTCTGCAAATCTTTTGTTTTCGGGGCAGATAATTTTGCTTCGTCAATAATCATAAGAGCACCTTCTTTAGCTTTAGCTGAAAGAGCCGTCTTTAAGCCAAGCTTTCTGAACTTTTTGGTTAAGTCATGTTCATATGAGCGAACGACCGGACCAAAAACCACGCCGCCTTTTCTGAATTGAGCGCCTTTTCTTGAACCCTGACGTGCATTACCGCTTCCTTTTTGCTTAAACGGTTTTGCCGGTGTCAAAGCAACATCCGAGCGTCCTTTTGTAAGGTGCGTGCCGGATTGACGTTTGGCAAGCTGCCAAACAACAACACGGTGCAAAATATCAGCGCGAACTTCCAAACCGAAAATATTTTCATCCAATTCTATCGTGCCGACATTTTCGTTATTTAAATTTAAGATATCCTGTTTCATTTGTATTAATCCTTATGTTTAAGCATTCTCAGCAGATACTTCTGCTTTAACTGCAGCAGGCTCTTCTTTAACTTTCAAACCGGCAGGCATCGGCAACTTCACGTTTGATTGTTTTTTAACGGCATCCGTAATGCGAATCCATGAGTTCTCGGAACCGGGAACGGCACCTTTAACCATAATCAAACCTTTTGTTTCATCAACGGCAACAACCTTCAGGTTTTGAACGGTTACGCGCTCGCTACCCATATGTCCTGCCATCTTTTTACCCTTAAAGACCTTACCGGGGTCTTGTCTCTGACCGGTAGAACCGTGAGAACGGTGAGAAATTGACACACCGTGCGATGCTTCCAAACCGGCAAAGTTATAACGTTTCATCACACCGGCAAAACCTTTACCGATTGATGTTCCGCACACATCAACATATTGTCCTGCGACAAAATGTCCCGCAGACAATTCTTCGCCGACGGAAAGCATGCAATCTTCAGACACTCTGAATTCGCACAATTTTTTCTTCGGCTCAACACCTGCTTTTGCGAAATGTCCTTTCATCGGTTTGCTCAAATTCTTGGCCTTAACGGCACCTGTTCCGAGCTGAACGGCAGAATAACCGTCTTTTTCCGATGTTTTTACCGCAACAACTTTCAAGGCATCCACGCTCAATACCGTCACCGGAACATGAGTGCCATCTGCCTCAAAAATACGGGACATTCCCAACTTTTTTGCGATCAAACCTGTACGCATTATTATTTTTTCCTTTTCTAATTGGTTGACACCCGAAATTTCTTCCGAACGCCAACATTAAATTAATTACAATTTGATTTCCACATTAACGCCGGCAGCCAAATCAAGCTTCATTAAAGCATCAACCGTCTGCGGTGTGGGATCTATAATATCCAGAAGTCTCTTATGAGTACGGATTTCAAACTGCTCGCGTGACTTTTTATCAACGTGCGGCGAACGGTTCACCGTAAACTTTTCAATTCTGGTCGGCAAAGGAATCGGTCCTCTGACGTTTGCCCCTGTTCTTTTGGCTGTATGCACAATCTCTGTTGTAGAAAGATCAAGCAAACGATGATCAAAAGCCTTGAGGCGAATTCTTATATTTTGGGTTTCCATTTTTATTTTTCCCTATAACTAAACAGCATAAACAACCATTTCAGCCTTCATGCCGCTTAAAATTGTTAATGACACAAGCAAACATTGTTTTATCAAGGTTTGCCCTATATTTTATATTAACATCACTAGGGCTTGTTAAAGGCCCTAAACAAACGTTGTGCGAGGCTTATAACATAACAAATTGTGCTTTGCAAGTAAAAAATGAACAAAAATTTAAAATTTTTTTCTTGACTCTTAATTTTTCCCCTCATCTTAGTATGTCATGCTGAACTTGTTTCAGCATCCCCTCCCGTCATTCCTAGGCCTGCGCGGCGCGTCAGGCCGTCAAGGAATCTGACCCTCCGGCGTTGCGCTTTGAGCGCACATACGCCGCTTCCTTATCCCATCATCCTCAGTCTTGTCTCTGTGATTTCTTACGCGTTTGAGCTCCTCATCACAAAATCATTGACTCTTCGTCAAAAAAAATGCATAATGAACTTACAAAAAGTTATTATGTCATATTAGGTTTATTATCTAATAGATGCCTTTGGGCATTGTTTTTTCATAATAACTTTTTTTCTTTTGAGTATTAATCAAAAAAAATAAAAATTATGAAAAAATCAATCTTTGCTGCTATTGCATTTGTGATCTCAATGAGTGTAAACGCTCAGAGTAATCATTTTGGTGTTGGTCTCAATACCAAGATGTGTTTTCAAGACCAAGTCCTTTATGGAGCAAAAGCTCTTGCACCTTCAATTCAGCTCACCTATGAGATGAACGCAGAGCCTTGCTTCGCGCTTGAACTCGCTGGGTCTTTTGGTTACTATTACACTGAGGCCGAAAAGCACTTTGAAGACTACAATTATGCCTTTAAGGGCATGTCTGCATCTGCGGATATTGATCTTTACGGCAAGCTTGTTTTTGACTGCTTCCAGCTTATTGCCGGTGTGGGTTGTGCTTACCGCCAGCCTACAAATGTTGAAAACATAATGCCCGTTGATTATAAGTCAATGTGGTATACTTATGGTCATGCCGCAAGCGGCATCAAGGCATCAGCCGGTTTTGGAGCCACCATCTTTGAGGGTTCGGAAACTGGACGAGTAGACGTAAGAGCATTATGGAACATCGCACCATATACCAATTCTGGTAAAAACGTTTTCAAAACGGGTGTTGAGGTTGGCATAGTTTGCTATATGTAAACTCAAAAACTTAAAACAAAAGGCATCAGTTTTTTACTGATGCCTTTTTGCTTTAAAACCTCAAACAGTCCCTTAAGGATTATAAGGCTGTCTGTCATTCCATTCCGAAACGGGATTGTTGCTTGTTGGACCCGCCGGACCGTTTTTGTTTTTTGAGCCGCTGTAAGCACCGATACCGACACAAAGTGCCAGCGCGCCGCCAATAAATAAAGCTGTAAACATAAAATAATTATTTTTTAATTATGATAATAAACATAAAAAAAATCTCTGCTCTTTATGCTATTTGCAAATTCTAAAACTGTCAAGCAAAATATCTTTGACCGTCATCCTCAGCTCTATACTCCCGTCATCCTCGGCCCTGTGCCGAGAATCTCTCTACCCCTAAAAAAACACTTGACAAAAATTACGGGGGGGGTAAAATGGACTCAGAAACAATATTAGTATGAAGAACATTATGTCACTTATTTAGCCGTGTGCTTAAAAAGCAATATGGTTTTTCATACTTTTTTGTTTCTTTTGAGTTGAAAATAATATTAACTTTAAAAATAAAATTATGGAAACAGTATTAAGTTTTTCTCAGAGTGAAACAATCATCTTATGGATTAGTTTAGCTATTGCTGTACTTGCCGCTTTTATCATACAACGTAAAGGTCGTGAAATACTCGCATATATTTTTACATGGATTAGTCTGGCTCTTCTGTACACAATGTTAGCAACTTGGTTTAGTAAGCCGTTTTGGATTGGTTCCATGATTGTTGCGGGTATAGTTCACGTGTTACTGAATGTAGTCTACAACACCATAAGAACAAAAAAAACTGAGAATAAATAGCACACAAAAAAAAACCTCGGATTTTTTAAGAACTTATCATGCAAATGATTTGTCTTGAAAAGCCGAGGGTTTTTATTTACCCGTTTCGGATAATTCGCGCCTTATCGCGCTCCCAATCTCTGTCTTTAATGCTCTCGCGTTTATCATAGAGTTTTTTACCGCGCCCCAAGCCTACTTCCAATTTAGCCCTGCCATGGTCATCAAAAAACAGCTTCATGGCAATCAAACTGGCACCTTTTTTCTGCAAAGCATTGATAATTTTAATTATCTCACGCTTTGTCAGCAACAATTTTCTGTCCCTTTTTTCTGCGTGGCTTTCATAGCCCTTATAGGCATATTCGGCAATAAACATTTGTGAAATATACAGTTCGCCGTTTTTTTCCACCCCATAAGCATCATTAATATTGGCATGTCCCAATCTTAATGATTTAACCTCCGTTCCCGTCAAAACAAGACCGGCCACAAAAGTTTCGTTTATCTCAAAGTCAAATCGCGCGCGACGATTAACCGCCACCTGCCCTTTTGAAATAAAATCGGATGTATGGGTGTGTTGTACCATTTTTAAGCGGATTCTTTATTGACCACATTTGTCTTGGCAACATGTTTTGTTTCCGGCTCTGGTTTGGCTTCGGTTTTTGCCATACGCACACAGCGTCCGTCAATCAAAGCCCCCGGTTCAACCGCAATGGATTGATGCATTATATCGCCTATCACGCGCGCACCTTTGGCAACCATAACCGTCTCTGCTTCCGAAGATCCTTGCAAAAAGCCGTAAACCGTCAGTGTTTTTGCTTTAACCTGTCCGTAAATATGCCCTTTTGAACCGATAATCAGTTCTTCGCACACGATATTTCCTTCAATCATACCGTCAACATGCAACACATCACCGCCCAAAATATTACCCTTAATTTTCGTTCCGAAACTGATAATACTCGGCACGGGGGTGTTGGAACCTCTGCTCATACGCGCAATTTTTAAGTATAACATTCTGCGAAATCTCATATTTTTTCTCCTTTATTATTATAGGCGGTTATAAACGCCATCGGGTCCACATTTACCCCGTTGTACAAAACTTCATAATGCAAATGAGGTCCCGTGGAACGCCCCGTAGAACCGACCTCTCCGATTTCATCTCCCTGTTCAACGTTTTGCCCTTTTTTAACATACATCTTATTTAAGTGAGCATACTTTGTTTTAAACCCGTTACCGTGGTCTATTTCCAATAAATTTCCGTAACCTGTCACCCATTCCGCACGTATCACCTTACCGTCTGCCATCACTTTTATGATATTTCCTTTGTTTGATGCCAAATCAACACCTTTATGTGTTGCCGATTTTTTATTAAACGGGTCTGCCCTGTGTCCGAAAGGTGAACTGACGTGATAATTCAAAACGGGTTTTCCGACCGGAACCGTTTTCATAATTTCGCGATAATAGTCTAAATCTTCAATTTTCAAAAAAACATCCTGCATTTTTTTGGACAGCATTTGATTATCAACTTCCGGCGCTTTTTCAAATGTGCCGCCCGTGCTGCTTTTCTTACCGCCGCCGAACAAATTGAAATATTTGTTTTGTTTTTTAATGGACTGATTAATGCCGGTAATCGCATTTCTGATTTTTTGCGCTTCGGTTTCGGAAAGTTTTTCCACCTTGTTTAATATTTCCATTTCGGCCGTTTCCAGTTTTTGCACGCTGGTTTCCAAATTTTTAATCTTGGTCAGAAGTGCATTTCTTTCGGCAATTACTCTGTCTCGTGCCAAAAGAGCCGCACGCAGATTTGTTTGTTCTTCAACTTTTTCACCGTCAAACCAATTGCCGCTGTCTGCAATTTCTTTTATTTTTTCTTCCACGACCAACGCTTGCTCTTTGTACCTTTTCATTTCTTCTTCATCATCAAAATTTTCTTCCGCAATCAAAGAAAACATTGAATTGATATTTTTATGCACGGCAACAAAATCACTCATCAGTTCGGCGTAAGCATTACGCGAATCGTTCAATTTTGATTTCAGCGTGCCTGTTTTATTGTAAATGTGGTATGAATATGCAGCCCAACCGGCCATACAAAAAAACAATATCAAAAACAAGATTTGCACCTTGGACGATATTTTTAATGCTTTGGCACGTGCACCGCTTCTGAAAATAATTTCCTTTGTCTGGAAAAGCGGTTTTGAAGGACCATACCTCATCTTACGCGGAGGTTTTATTTTAATTTTGCGAGCGTTTTTTCTCATATAAAATTCCATAAAATAACATGTTCGCGCCAAAATGCGCGCTCATGCGTGGGCGGACTATACCATAGTTTTTTTTAAAAATAAAGTTTTTTTTAATCGTCCAAATCAGAATCAAAAATAACAAACTCGTTTGTGTCAGCCATATTCAAAACCAAACGGGCACGTTCATCAAGCATATCCAAGTCCAAATTCTGAGGTGACAAGCGTTTCACTTTTTCATCCCACTGTTCTTTTTCTTTGGCATATTTTTGCTCAATTACCCGTGCTGCCGAAACCTCTCTGTTCAGGTTCAAATATTTAATCAACCCTCTTTCGCCGCGAACGGCATAAAACATAAAATACACAAACACCAAAACAAGAATCAAAAAGAAGCCCGACGAGCTTTTGATCTTAGATAAAATTTGTCTGACTTGATTCATGTTTTCCTCTGTTGTTTCGGTCAGGCTTGAGTATAAAAACGCAATATTTAAAAATTCGTTATAAAAATAAAAAACTCCGAAAAATTTCGGAGTTTTTTTTTGCTTAAAACATAAACCTTAAACCGGCCGTCACTTCTTTAATATTATCCACGCGTTTCATGCCGAGATACGAATATCGTCCCATCATGCGAAACGCAAAATGCTCGTTAAAATCATATTGCATACCGATACCGGCGCGATAGCCTATTCTGTTTTGAGTCCTGTTTGCAATATCCGGATACTTAAAGTCAAAGCGATAATTTGCAAGGCCGAGCGAACCCAACAAATTAAATTGTGAACACATAATCGGCATATATCCGTACATATCCGCACCGTAAGCCAAAAATTCCGCGGAATGTTTTTCACCGTTAAAAGTTTTTTTCTCCTTAAAAGCTTGTTGGTAAAAACCTTCCAGGCCGAAATATCCGTACATTCTTGCACCGATATTAACGGCCGGTGCGTGATAGCTTTCCCGCATACCGCGTGCCGCCCCGCCGAATTTCACGTTTGAATAAACATAATCGGCACCGATATACGGGTGCATTTCGTTATAAACGTCGGTCCAATAACCGGCTTTTGCCTGCACGCAAAATACACAGGCAACGCCTGTAAGCAATAACGTTTTTTTCATGTTAAATATTCTCCTATTTATAAATAGTTTCACGTTAAATTGAATTCATGTAAAAGTTCTCTTGCTATATATTCTGTGAAAATAAAATTTAAATGGTGCGTTTTAAAAAAAATTGATGTTATACTTTCAAAAAAAAATATGGAGATAAACAAAGTGTCTTTTTGCAACCCCGATTATGATTGTTCAAAATGTGAGCGACTCGTCAAATTTCGTTTGGAGAATCGCCTTAAATACCCGTCCTATCATAATGCACCCGTAGAATCCTTCGGTCCGCTTACCGCTTCCATGCTTGTCGTCGGCATGGCTCCCGGCCTTCACGGCGCCAATCAAACGGGACGTCCTTTCACAAATGACGGTGCCGGAGACACTCTGATGTTTGCCTTAAAAAAATTCGGATTTGCCACCGGCAAATACCAAAGACGTAAAGATGACGGTTTTGAACTTGTCAATGCCCGCATCACAAACACCGTACGCTGTGTTCCGCCGCACAATAAAATCACGTCTGATGAAGTCAAAAATTGCAGACCGTTTCTTTCGGCAGAGATAGCCGACATGAAAAATCTGCGCCTTATCCTTGCCATCGGCAAAGATGCGCATGACGCCGTTTTAGCAACATTCGGGCTTAAAAAGGATGCTTTTAAATTTGCACACGGCAGTGTTCACGTTTTACCCGTATCCTCACTTATTCTTGTAGATTCGTACCACACTTCCCGCTATAATATCAGCACCAAAAGGTTAACACCCGAAATGTTTGATGCGGTTATGCAAAAGGCAAAAGATTTATTATGAAAAAATTTCTGACGGATATTGTTGTTTGCGGTTTTACCGTTCTTTCGTTCGTATGTTTGTTTGTTTTCCTTCAAACACATCATATATGGGGCAGCGTTCATATTGAACAGATTCTCATTCATATCACGGAAGGTGTTGATTTTGCACCCGACCAACTCAAATACGGCTATATTGTCAGCATCATACTCGGCATTGTCTCAGCCGTTGCGTGTTCCGTTTTTTTGTGCAACAAAACTCTTGTCATCGTTTCGGCTTTCATTTGCTTTTTCATCACATGGCAAATCGGCGGCTTTTCATACTTTTTAAATAAGAAGATATATTCAAAACTCTACGAAACCGAATACCTTCAGCCGAATAATCTTCATTTTGAATTTTTATCGGGTAAGCGAAATCTTATTGTTGCTTATTTGGAATCTATGGAAGAAAATTATGCCACCGATTTACAAACAAACCTTATCCCGAACATGCATGCCATGTCCTCTCAGTCTTTATCCTTTCCGGGATTTCATCAGATTGCTTTTCAAGACTATACTATTGCCGGTCTTGTTGAAAGCATGTGTGCCGTCGTATACAGAGGCACTTCGCTTAAAGGTTATGATGCTTACCGAAATTTCTTAACAAATCTGGTTTGTTATCCTCAAATTTTGCAACAAAACGGCTATCAAACCGTTTTCATGAAAAGTGCCGACATTAATTTTTCAAGAACAGGCCTGTTTCTCAAAACACACGGTTTTCAAGAAGCGCTCGGAGCTCACGAACTGGATAAACAATTTCAGTTTCCGCTTAAACAAAATCGCGGTGCTTTCGGCGGTTATCATGATAAAGCGCTTTATGAAATGATAAAAGAAAAAATAACCGAATTAAGTCATCGGAATAAACCTTTTTTCTTCAGTTTTCTCACGTTAGACACACATACACCCGATTACTTTGTCAGTCCCGATTGTCCGACAACGTCTTCAAAGCAGGCAGATGCCGTTTCATGTGCCGATTCCATGCTTGCAAAATTCATTTCCTGGTTGAAAGAGCAACCCTTCTGGCCAAACACGACCGTTGTCGTTTTGGGTGACCATCCGCAAACGGGCATTAATCGTTTATATCCGAAACTTCATAAAAGGAAGATTGTCAATTTTATTTTAAATCCGGCACCCGCGTTTTCAAAAGCGCCGCACACATCTTGGACAACATTGGATGTTGCCCCCACGATTTTGAATGCCATCGGTATTTCTTTTGATAAACAGGCATTCGGCTTAGGACGTTCCTTATTTGCATCCGAACCGACCTTATATGAAAAACTCGGTCATAAACTTGAAACGGAAGTTTTCAAAACATCCGAGGTTTATCAATCCTTTGAAGAAATCAAAAACAAAAGTCTGCCGCAATATACCTTATATACTCCGCTTAATCGGGAAATTTCCGCCTTAAACGATATTCAAAAATTTGCAACTTTTTCAAACGAATTTTTCTCTGCCGTGTTTTTGGAAGAAATGTCTTTCACATTGCCTCCCGTTCAAACAGATTTAACGTTTCACGTCAAATTTAAGGTCATGCTGTCGGCCGCAAAAGAAAAGTTTATCAGAGTTTATGCAAATAACACGCTCGTACAAACGTGGCGCATCACATCTTCTGACAGGCAACCTCTATTAAAAGAAGTCCTTATTCCTTCCCATATCATCAAACAAAACAAACTTTTGATTCGTTTTGAAACGGATGACGAGAACCCTCTGTCAGAGGCCATAGGCATCGGCGTTTTCAGTTTTTCCATTCAAGACGACAAGCACTGATTTTATACTGTCGGATATAAAGCCGTCAACAACTCACAAACAGTCATAAAATATTTATTTGCATTCTTTTCTTTTTTTTTCTATATTGGGGCAATCAGATTTTACATTTCGGAGGTTATATTTTCATGAATTATGCAGCAACTTTAGCTCTTTGGAGCATTATCGGATATTTTCTCGGATCCGTTCCGTTCGGGCTTGTTTTAACACGTTTGGCGGGTTACGGCGATATCAGAAAAATCGGATCCGGCAACATCGGTGCCACCAATGTTTTGCGCACCGGAAACAAAACGCTCGCGCTTTTAACCGTTTTATTGGATGCTTTCAAAGCCGGTTTTGCCGCATATCTTGCCTATCGTTTTGTTTCAAACAGTGAATTTTATTTTTTAGGTTACGCAACCTCTTTCAATGTTTTTGCATCTCTTTTGGCCGGCGTATGCGGCATTTTGGGACACATGTTCCCCGTTTGGTTGAAGTTTAAGGGAGGTAAAGGCATCTCATCCGCATTGGGATTTTTGATTGTTACCTATTGGCCCATCGGGCTCATTGCTTTAGCCGTTTGGCTTACCATGGCATTTGCCTTTAAATATTCCTCGCTTTCGGCTCTCACGGCTGCCGTTGTCGTGCCGATTGCCACATATCTTATGGCACCGCCCGTTTACACATTTTTTTACACACTCGTGGTTGTGCTTGTCATCTTGAAGCATCATGCCAATATCAGACGGCTTATCAAAGGAGAAGAAAGCAAAATTTCTTTCAAAAAGAAAGCTTAAAATATGAAAAACGACTCCGTTCTTGACTTTATAAGGCTGATAAATACCGAGGGTGTCGGCCCCGTGTGGTTTTATAAATATGTTCAAAAATACGGATCTGTTTCTCAAGCCCTTCAGGCACTTGCGGCAACAAAAAAGATTTTTTCCGAAAAAGAGGCCGAAAGAGAACTGGAAAACGCCTTCAGGCAAAACATCAAAATCATCACATATGAAGACGAATTATATCCGCCGTTGCTCAAACAAATCAACGATGCGCCTCCCGTTTTATACACCAAAGGGCAAACGGATTTGTTAAAATATCCGGCATCTCTTGCCGTTGTCGGTTCCCGCAATGCTTCCGTTGCAGGTCGCAAAATTGCCTCACGTTTGGCCTTTGACTTAACAAATGCCGATGTTCTTATCATCTCAGGTCTTGCACGCGGCATTGATGCCGCCGCACACAAAGGTGCACTTTATGCACAAAACCGGCAAGGACCGACTATTGCCGTTTTAGGCACCGGCGTTGATGTTTGTTACCCCGAAGAAAATCAGGATTTATACAATCAAATTGCCGAGCAGGGTCTTATTATATCCGAATTCAAACTCGGCGAGCAAGCAAACATTTCAAACTTTCCGCGCCGAAATCGCATCGTTTCGGCCTTAAGTCTCGGGGTTTTGGTCGTGGAAGCATCCCTAAATTCCGGTTCGCTGATTACCGCACGTCTTGCTTTGGAACAGGGCAAAGATATTTTTGCCGTTCCCGGTTCTCCTTTTGAAAACAAATCCGCCGGATGCAACAAACTCATCAAAGAAGGTGCTCTTCTGACCGAAAATGCGGATGACATTATCCAAACATTGGCCGTCACACAAAGCGGCACGCTTAAAACATATCACAATGCAACTTTAAAACCGAAATCTCTTGACAATGAAAAAAAAGAAGTCATTATGCAAAAAACAAAAAGCCGAAGCACTGAAAACAATGATATTTTGCAAACAATCGGGGTATCCGGCATTGAACAGGATGAATTGATACGCCATTTAAATATGCAAACAAGCATTGCCTTGGTTCAAATTACCGAACTTGAATTTTCGGGACTTGTGGTCAGACAAAACGGAAGCTTTTTAACGCTAACAAAAGAAGGATTGGAAAAACTCAAATGAAACTCGTTGTGGTGGAATCTCCTGCAAAAGCAAAAACAATCAATAAATATTTGGGCTCGGATTATAAGGTTTTAGCCAGTTTCGGACATATCAGAGACTTACCCTCCAAAGACGGTTCCGTTGAACCCGATCAAAACTTTAAAATGACATGGGAATTAAGTGCCGGCGGCAAAAAACGCTTAAACGACATCATTACCGCTTTAAAAGATGCGGACACGCTCATTTTAGCCTCCGACCCTGATAGAGAGGGAGAAGCCATTGCATGGCATATATTAGAAGAATTAACATCCAGAAAAAAAATCGCAGGCAAAAAAATAGAGCGTGTTGTTTTCCACGAAATCACAAAATCTGCCGTCACGGAAGCCATTAAAAATCCGCGTCAGATAGATGAAAATCTTGTTTCCGCATACATGGCACGTCGCGCCTTGGATTATTTGGTCGGCTTCACGCTTTCTCCTGTTTTGTGGCGCAAACTTCCCGGTTCAAAATCGGCAGGTCGTGTTCAGAGCGTTGCCCTGCGCCTGATTTGTGATCGCGAAAACGAAATAGAAAATTTTTGTGCCGAAGAATATTGGACCGTTGATGTTGATTTAATCACACAAAATCAAGCCGTGATTCCCTCACATCTTGTTAATTTGGACGGCAAAAAGCTTGAAAAATTTGATTTAAATACCGAACAAAAAGCCATGGATGCCAAGGCAAAAATTGAAGCACAAAATTTTGCCGTTTCATCCGTTGAACGCAAAAAGGCAAATCGTTATCCCGCACCGCCTTTCACCACGTCAACGCTTCAACAGGAAGCCGCACGCAAGCTTCGTTTTTCCGCAAAAAAAACCATGCAAATTGCGCAAAAACTTTATGAAGACGGTTATATCACCTATATGAGAACGGATGCCGTCAACTTATCAAACGAAGCCATTACGGCCTGCCGACAGGCAATTGAAAAATATTTCGGTGAAGCTTATCTGCCCAAAGCCCCGAAGATATACAAAACAAAATCCAAAAATGCGCAAGAAGCACACGAGGCCATTCGTCCTTCGGATGTCTTAAACACACCCAAGAAAATGGAAAATAAGTTTGATAAAGATTCTCACAAATTATATGAGCTGATATGGAAACGCACGGTGGCTTGCCAAATGTCGCCTGCCGTTTTAGATAAAGTAACGATAGACAGTGTTTCCGACGATAAATTGATTTTGCTTCGGGCAAACGGACAGGTTATCGCTTTTGACGGCTTTTTGAAACTTTATCAGGAAAGCACGGATGATTCTTCGGATGATGATGAAAATCGCATTTTGCCGAATGTCAACGAAGGCGAAAACGTAAACAAAGGCGAAATTAAAACGGAACAACATTTTACCACACCGCCGCCCAGATTTACCGAAGCAAGTTTGGTCAAAAAATTGGAAGAACTCGGCATCGGTCGCCCGTCCACATATGCTTCCATCATTGCCGTTCTGCAGGAAAGAAAATATGTTAAGGTTGAAAAACTTCGTTTCATCCCCGAAGACAGAGGGCGTATTGTCACGGTATTTTTGGAAAACTATTTCAAAAAATATGTTGAATATGATTTCACCGCGCAACTTGAAGAATTTTTAGATGACGTTTCAAACGGCGAGATGGATTGGAAAAAGCTGCTTTCCGGCTTTTGGGTAAAATTTATCAAAAATGTTGATAACGTTGCTCCTCTCAAAGTTACGGAAGTTATTGAAACCATAGACAATGTTTTGGCACGGCATCTCTTCCCCGAAAATCCGGACGGAACGGATCCGAGAATCTGTCCCGAATGTCATCAGGGCAAATTAAGCATTAAACTCGGAAAGTTCGGCGCCTTTTTAGGTTGTTCAAATTATCCCGAATGCAAATACACAAAACCGCTCACCGACACTCAGGACGAAGAAACGCAATCCCCCGTTCAAACAAGTGAAGCCAAACCGGAAGACAAACTTTTGGGCACGTATAAAACCTTAAATATCTATCTTAAAAAAGGTCCGTACGGCTACTATCTCCAATGGGGTGATGATGCAACCGCTTTAACGGAAAAACCCAAACGCATTGCCTTATCAAAACAATTTAATCCCCAAGAACTTACTTTTGAACAGGCTCAAACACTTGTCAGCCTGCCCAAAGATTTAGGTGACGGCATAGAAGTCAACATCGGCAAGTTCGGTCCATATATCAAGCAAGGCACAAAATCACGTTCTCTTGTCGGCGATGACACCGTATTTAATATCACAAAAGCACGCGCACAGGAAATATTGAAGGGTGTTCAAGAAAAAACACAGGCTAAAGTTTTAGGTAAAAATCCGGCAAACAACGAAGACATCATTTTGGCGAGCGGACGCTACGGCTTATATTTAAAATGCGGTAAAACCAACTATGCCATTCCGCCAAAGCAACGAAATGAAAACCTTTCTTTTGAAGATGCCCTCAAAATCATCAATGAGAAAAAATGATTTTTAACGAATGTGCCTGAAAATTTGCCCTTTATATTTTATTTAATGTATTCAGGCAAACTGATGTTTAAAACTTTGGCCATATTTTTACGATATTCCTCGGCCCATGCAATCATTGAATCAATCACGGGTTTCAGTTCGTAACCGAGTTGCGTCAATGTATAATCCACACGCGGCGGAATTTGCGCATAAACTTTGCGCACAAGAATACCTTTTTCTTCCAATAATCGCAAATTTGAAGTCAATACTTTTTGAGTAATATTGCCGAGTTCGCGTTTAAGCTCGCCAAACCTTTTTGTCCCGTCAAGCAGATTTTGAATAATTAAAACCTTCCATCTGTCGCACAGCATTTTAACCGTCACTTCAGCCAATTTATCCGGAAGATATTCAGACATTTTTATACTCCTGTAAAGCTTCAAAATAAAAAATTGTATCTTTAGGGAAACTATCAGTCCCAAAAGTGCCTACTTTACACCTCTATAACAAAATGATAGCTTTGGCAAGAATTTTATTTCAATTTACTAACAAATAGGACAAGAAACTTATGAAAAACATATACAAATTAGCAACCGTGTCATTGCTTTCATTGGCTGCGGCCAATGCTCATGCGGCCGGTTATCAATTAAATGAATATTCGGTAACGAATTTAGGTCGTTCTTTTGCGGGTATCGGTGTTGCGGGTGATGACTACTCTGCTTTGGCATATAACCCTGCCGGCATGACCTTGGTCAAAAAATCCGGTGTTCAACTTGGCTCAACCATCACACAGGTCCGTTCAAAAGCAAGCGGTCGCAGTGTATTTTCGGGGCAAAAAACGGATATGGACTTTTTAATTCCGTTGCCGGCTGCTTT
>Ga0265299_10003393_pt1 | contig 15567 bp, 39 predicted proteins | sample AusTroGonzalo_MG_4_FD_193485 | JGI IMG/M metagenome (GOLD analysis project Ga0265299, IMG submission 193485) | Bovine rumen microbial communities from tropical cattle in Woodstock, Queensland, Australia - Gonzalo_02 | ecosystem: Host-associated > Mammals > Digestive system > Stomach > Rumen ... | reverse complement strand
ACGCCTGCTGCTTTCCACCAAATTTTATTCATAATCTCACCCCCGTAAAAACCCTAAATCCATAATAAATAGATTGCTTTAAAATTACAGTAGCGCCACGTTGCGCCACTCCCTTAAATCAAGTTATAGGCATATTAAAAAGCCTAGATTTTTCTAGGTTTTATGTCCTATTGTGATTTAATTGTGAAATGAGCAGCAAGTTATTTAATGCGCATTAAAAAAGAGGGCTAATTGCCCTCTTAAATAATCTCAGTGAAACGGATCTGCAAGCCCTGCCTCAATTAGTATGTCTGCCATTTCATCAGTTGTTTTTAAAAACTTGCCCTCTTTTTTTAGCCAGACTTTAACTTTTGGCTTATTTTCATATTCTAACCACGGGTTAATACAATGCTCTATAAGTCCGTTAATCTCGCTTAGAGCTACTTGTTTGCTGTCATATGTGAAACGCTCATAATCCTCAAAGCTATTAACAAACTCGACTATATTAATTGGATAGCTATAGGGATATACTTTCATGTTTTCCCACTTATATTTAGCTATGAGCTCCTTAATCTCGTCCAAAGTCTTTTTAACGTCCTCAGCTGCTGCAATCTCCCATTTATTATTTATTAATTTAACCATGCTGCCCTCCTAATTTTCTATAACTGTGCCGTCGCCCTGTAATGTGTAATTTAAGCCTGTGACTCTGTTTGCAAGCTCTAACGCTCCAAAAAGTCTTGCTAACTCGTATCTGTGCGCCTCTCTGTCTCCGTATTTCTCAAAATCCTCTTTGACAAATGCCGCCATTTTTTCTAATTCCTCTAATAATTTCTGCTCCATGCTATCCTCCTATTTTTTAAATCTATATCCCTCTTTGCACTCTAAAACTGTGAAATAAGTTGAGCTGCAACCAAATGTAAACTCTGTCCATGTCTCTATATGTCTTTCATGATCGAATGATTTAACATTACGCTCAATATAAAACTCGTCGCCCTCCTGAGCCTCTTGATTGTTAAATTGCTTTTCTGTTTCCTCATACGCTTTTTTAAATTTAGTGGCGCTAACTTCAATCTTTGTTGTGATAGAGTCAGCTAATACTGACTCTATGTAATATTTCTTAGTGATTGCCTTTTTCATTATCTTTCCTCCACTCCTGTAACTTTGTGATTGTTAACAGCTGCCTCGTAACCAACCTCACGAGCTGCCTTTTTATAAAATTCCTGTACTGCCTCTAACTCGTCTCTAGCGTCTACGCAAGTAAAATCCTTAATTCCTAAAGCGTCTACATAATCAACTATAAATCTTTTCATTTTTTCGCCCTCCTTATTGGCTTGTGCTGTTTCATTTGATAATTTTATTATATACTTTTTTGTATATATTACTATTGACGAATTGCACAAAGATTGACGGGCTTTTTAGTAACTTTATATGCTATTTTGCATATATTATCAATACGCATATATTGCGCATAACGTGCGCATACTGTGAGCATAAGTAAATAAGTTTATTTATTTATTCTGGACGCAAAAAGAGAGCCGTTGAGCTCTCTTTTTTTATGTATGAAATATTAATAATTCTTATTTAATCATTTAAAAAATTAACATCAAGAGCAAACCATTCGTCCCCTGTATATTCGCTGAGTGAATGATTAGTATATTGCATTTCTATATCGCCGTCAGTTTGAACTTGCCATCTTACCATATTTGCAACTCCTCCGCTCATACTCATATTTTGAACAAAAGAAACTACTTTTGTTGGTCTAAATCCAGATGGCAAAGTAGCAATTATTGTCTTGTCTGTTCTAATGCCTTTAACCGCTCCACGAATATATACAGTATTATTAATTCTGCGATACTGTGGAGACTGTGCAGCGCTATAAGAAGTAATCCCACTTGCTAAAGGTAAATCAATCCAACCTGTGTCAGCTTTTACAGCCACCCACGCTCCAAACGTGCCGTTTTCTAAATTTCTCATATAAATTTCATTTGTAGCTCTTGTTATCCAGAATTGTTTCCCGTATAGATCAGGCTTAGCGTCATGTGGAATATTAACAAAGTAGCCGTTTGATGTAGTAGGCTTGTTTACGCAATTATTGCCATAGCCTATAATGACTTTTCCAATGCAGCTATTTAGATTTTTGTCGTTAAGATTTTCTGCTGCACTTTTTAAATATCCGCCCTGAGCTAGCAAGTTTTCAAGATTTGAAACTGATATTTGCAGCTGCTCCACGTCGTCATAAATACTTCTAGGCACAGGATCTCCAGAAAATAGCTGTCTAAACTCTCTAATCTCCTCCTCTGGCGTTTCGCCATAAACGCTAAATTGTATCATTTTAAAACCTCCTTAAAATTAAAAATTTATTATAAGCTCCTTATAGAGCCTATTGTCTGAATATCCTCTTTAAAAAATCCAAAATAGGCTTAAATAACGGACGTACCGGTAATGCTGACTCTAAAAGCTCATTAAAACGCTCTTTTAATAAATATTTCTGAAACTCTATAGAGTCTCTCATTGCTATGTATTCTAATGGATCAAGATATTCTATTTTTAGCTCCTTTGTTACCCACTCCTCAAATATTTCACTTTCTTCTCTCATTGCTCCTCCTGCTGCAATCGCTAGCAATATTTATTTATATATCCTGCTAAATCTGCCTTTGTCAGTCCGTCGCCCCCTGCTGAGTCTAATACTTTGCCTGTCTTTTCATCAAACATTACATAAGGCGTTTCACATAGCCTTAGCCCTCCGCAATATTCAAAAGCCTCAGCCTTGCTAGTGTATTCTGTTATTCGCTTTTTTATTGGCAAATCTGGATACATTGCTATTACTGTATATCTCATTATTCCTCCTGCTGCAATCGCTTACTATTTTAAGCCTCTCATTGCCATTTTAAGCCCCTTTATAATAGCTTTAGCCTGCTGCTTATCCATGTAGACTCTTATCCGTTCTGTCTCTGAGTCCTCGTCCTTAGGCTCAATATTTAATCCTAATCCTACGCAACGCCCTATAATCTGTATAGGGCTATTATCATAATACAATTGCGTTTCTGGATAATTAGTTTGAGCTGTAATAATGGCTACGCCCTGTCCTAATCTAAATTCTCTTTTATTCATAAATCCTCCTGCTGCATATTGATAACGTCTATCTCTGCCACTAAATTTACATGATACGGGATTTCTGACGGCTCAATAGTGTATTTAGCATATTTTGATATTTCTTTAGCTAATTCCCTCATTGTTAATTTGCATGCAATTGAAAAATCGCTCTCTACCTCTGCTGAGAGCTCGCTAGTAACGCTCTCGCTAATTGTTTGCTTTGCTTTGACTCTTACAATTTTCCGTGTTGTAGAGGGAAATATAGGCTCTTTAACATTATATATACTAGCCTCATATAGCTTTTTAAAATGCTTAGCTTTTTGTCTATTATTCATTTTTCCTCCTGCTGCAATATTTCCTTAAAATATCCGTTTCCCCTATCTCTAAATCTGCTGTCATGCTCAGGATCTTCACAGATACCATTTAACGCATGGTTAGGATCCAATGTATGATAGCAAAAATCCCCTCCGCAACCTTTGGAGCTGCTGCAACGCTTTTTCTTGTCGCATATATATGCTATTTTCATTCGTTGTCCTCCTGCTGCAATTGCTTTAATTTTTCTGCTCTATGCCCTTTTCTGGTATGTAAAACTTTAATCCTATCTGTATATCTTTAATATACTGAGCTATAGTAATTCCCATGCCTTTATAAGAGTCAAAGCGAGCATGACTCAGATTATCAAAATTTGAGAGAAAATACATTGTTACATAATTTGCTAATGTCTCGTATTCCTCCTCATTCATAAAAATCGTTAATTCTTCTGGCTCAACATGTATCTTTAACATATCTACAAAACATGCTGCTTTCATGTCAATTTCTTTTATTATTTCTCCTGCTGTCCTACTCATTCTTGCTCCTCCTGCTGCAATTCCTCGCTATTAATGTCCTTTAACATTTTTCCAACGTCTAGCCACCCTTTAATCTCCAAATAGCCTAAAAATGTGCTAGGCATTATATCACTGCGCTTTTCTTTAGCCCATTCTGTGAATTGCTTTGCTACTTTAAGTCTTTGATCTAAACTTGTCATTAATACTCCTCTCCTGCTAATCTATAAGCCTCTTTAATCTCTGCGTCTAACTCTGCTGCACTCAGGCGCTTATTAATTCCTATTAGAATTTTAGGAGGCAAAACCATTTCTTTATAGCTGCAACGCCATAAATGCAAACAATTAGGCATATTGTTAACATACTCTGACTTTGCAGGGTGTATTTCTATAACTGCCTCGTCCTCATTCCAGAATAGATTTTTTATAAAACACATGTCCTCCCAACTAGGCATTATATGCTTTTTTATAGGGCAAACGCTCACATGCTCCCACCCTGCTCCGTTTGAAACTATGATAGAGCCCAACCATCTATTTGACATTGCAATAGTGCCTCTAAAGCCGTCCTCTGTCTCCTGCTGCCATGAGCAGCGTCCAATATTCCTGATCTCCTCAAATGTTTTCATAACTCCTCCTCTGTTTTATCATAGGGCTTTTGATTTAAAACAGCATTAAATAGCCTTTGTATCATTTGAACTTGTGACGGACACCAATTAGCCTCTGCCATTTCGCCGCATTGCTTTATAAACAAACTCACAGCGTCAACTGACGCATTAGCGCATAGCTCTAAAATCTCCTCTTTGTTTGCTAAAAATTTCTGTTTAGCCCCTAAATCTCCTAATCTAACTCTCATAATTCCTCCTGCTGCAATTACTCTTTTTTTAACTGAATTTTCAAAAATTCGCGCGTATAAATATCATTGTCCAGATATAAATAATCAATCTCACGCTCTCCAAACTCATTTAAATTAATCTCTCTGGCTTTGCCTCTAAACTCATTTGAATAAACGCCATGAGTCAGCATGACCTTTTGATTGTGTTCTATGTACCTTATTAGCTCCTTTAGTTTCATAACTCGCCCTCCCCTGACGAATCAAACTATAACTCGCTTAACGGGCAAATCTCGCATTGCATGTCTAAATCCTCCTGAGTCTCTGCCGTGTCCCTGTACTTGCAAAACTGCTCACACATGCGACGTTTATTAAAAGCATGCGCCTGTCTTTTGCCCTGATCAATTTCCTTATACATTTTCTTATATGCCTTATAACGCTTTCTGGCGTCAATCAAGCAATAAATATTAATGCCTGTTACTATCCACGCTATAACAGATATAATTAATAAAAATATATTCATTCGCCTAGCCCTCCAATGCTATTATTGCTTTCTTAAATCTGTGCTCTATTGCAGCTTTTTCAATTTCTCGCCATTCTTTGAGATTAATAAGAGCTGCTGTCGTTTCGTCTGGCAGCTTGTTAGCTTTAGTAACCTCAATATAGCGCCTGTCATACTCAATATTTAGCCGCTCCTTTTCTTGTTCATAAACTTCTAGCAATAAGCTAACTCTATCCTCCTTTGTCATAGCTCGACCTCCTCTTAATCAATTTTATTTCTCCTTTTTATTGTGTTATAATTTCAGTACACGTACGTAACCCCACATAAAAGCGTTGCTTTATTTATAAAAGCAGCGCTTTTTCCTTGTTTTAAATTATCTCGTTATAAATCGCTAAACAAAGCCGTTTTTTATTTCTTAATATCGTTGTCCTGTCCACGCCTAACTCCTCTGCTATTTCCTCAATCCCTTTTTTGCTTTCAAAGTAAAGCGGAATTATTTTAAAATATGGATCAAAGCGCTGTCCTGCTATTGCATAACTTAACGTCTGGTCTTTTTTATCTGAATTATAATAGCCTGCTAATAGCTCGCTTACGTCTGAATAGGCTACATTATCAGAGTCCCTTAATAGCCCATTCTTTTTATATTCAGCAATAGACGTCTTGACAGCTAAATCTATTATTTTCCTAATCTCCTCGTCTGGCATTTCATAACCTCCCAAAGTAAATTAGCGCTCCATCTTCCCCCAACTTGTATTAATTTCTATCAGCGTACAACCTAAAGATTTTCTAGCTTTAGCTGTGTCTGGGTTAATGTCCGCCTCTAATAAATTGCAATAAGCTGAGCTTTGCTTGTATTGAATACATAGCGGACACTCAGCACAACAGTTAGGCATTTTCATGTTTTGAATAAATACGCCCATTTTAACCTCCTGTCAGCAAGCAACTTTTCTCCTGCTACAACTGTTTTAATAACCAATTTGAATAAGAGTGAGATTTATTGTAAACTCGCATGTCACAAATACACGTTTTTTTATATAGCTCTTGCCAGAGCTGCCAACAGCTCAGGCGCCGTCCGTCAGCCTTGCAAAAATTATTTTTCGCCCAACCCTTTAAAAAATGCCTTATATTGTGCATGAGCTGCTCACTCGTGACATATATATTTAGCTCGCATGGCTTATCTTTTAGCCTGCCAACTGCTGCAACTAAAGCTGTAAGCTCTGCCACGTCCTTAGTTGCCTCAATCTCTTTACTATCGTGAATAGTAGCAAGCCCCTTAGACGTTTCAGTTTCAAGCAAATAAATATATTTGCCTTTTTTCTTTCCAACGCCTTTAATGCTCGTCTCGACATATACATTAACAACTCTCATAGCTAGCCCTTTAAATACTTGTTATAGTAAACGTTAACCATCTTGCTATAGGCTGCAATCTTGCCGTCTACATAGCCTGTAACATAGCCTGCTTTAATCGGCTTTGCCTGATTTTTGTAGTCTGCTATATCTAAATTAATAGTCTCTTTGTCATTTTCAAGCTGCTCTATTAGCTTGTCGTATTTCTTGGCTTTATCTAGCGACTCTTTAAGAGTGTTAAACTCGCTCCCCTTTGCTCTAGGCGTTTCTGGAATATTAAATTTTTCAAAGTCTGGCTTTTTCATAACCGCTCCCCCTTATTAAATTTTTTCAATGCTCTTTACATGTGATTTTCTAAAGCCAATATAGCCGCCTCTGGCGTCCGTAATATAATAATATTTAGGTTTTAAATATAATGGCGGCTCTAATTTTTCTTTCCAACATAAAATCCCCTCATTCCATGAGTCGTCGAAAAAAGTAACTCTAACCTCTTGTCCTATGAATAGATCTAATAATTCGCTCCTATGACTATTTTTCATTTCTCCCCCCTCCTCGTTTTTTAATAAATCTGCCACAGAAAATAAAAAAACTGCTGCAAGAAAAAACATAAGACAAAGCATGAATGATAATAACTCTAACATTGTTCCTCCGCTTTCTTAATCTTTAAAACTCTATCAAGTAAGCGCTTATATTTTTCTGTGTCCCAAATTAGGGACAAATAGCCATAGCTTAAATGCTCTATCTCATATTTGCTTAGCGCTCCAGATAGCATTGAGATTCTTGTTAGCCTGTCAGCTTTGCTGTATACATCAGCCCACTTAGAGCCTTTATATTTTGGCAATCTTTTTTTAGATTTTTTCTTTTTTCGCTTAACAGGCTCAAAAGTTAGATCTAAATTATCTGAGTCAGTAATTGTTACAGCGTCCTCTTTATTGTGCGTCCTATTCCAATAAGCCCTTTTAGCGGCTTTAGATTTTTCAGGATTGCGCAAATTATATTCTTTTTGATAAATCCGTTGAGCTGCTAGCCTGCAAGCTCCAGAGCATAGGGAGGCGTTAGGGCGTCCGTTAAATTCTTTTCCGCATATCTTGCAAACTCTAATCATGGCGCAATCCTCCAACCCTCAATATTAATCAACATAAAGGACGCTAAATGCTCGCCTACTCTGTCTATAAAAGAAACCTCGCCCGCGGAAAAATCAACTAAAACAGCCTCTACTCCCTTAACTGTTATTCTATTTCCGCTGCAAGTGTAGACCTCATAGAGTTTTTCTAGATTTATTATTTCTTTTGTCATTAACCCTCTCCCCGTATTATTTTGATAAAAACATAATCTCCGTACTTGTCGCGCCATTTATAAGCCTCTGGCAATGAGTTAATCCAGACGTCTATAGACTGTCCGTTTTTGATAGAGTCGCCTTTGCCGTCTCCGTCCGTGTCCATGCCTGCGCCTGTGTCTTTAAATTCAAATTGCCCTATAAACTCTCCTATAGAGCCGTCCTCGTTGATAGCGTACAAAGTAGCGACACAGCCTAGCCAATCTTTTTTCCCTGCTACAATGCCGTAACGTGTCTTTTCCCCTGAGGCTGTTATGCCGTGCTCACAGTAACAAGTGCAACGAATTTTAACGACTTCCTCAAATGGATCACCCGTGACGGGCTCAATATACGCTTTTCTAGCATTTGCCTCTAAATACTGCCCAATAAAAAGGACACAAATTAGCCCTGCTGCAATTGCAGCTCTTATAAGTCTTTTTTTCATAGCTCACCCCCGTTTAAAAAACTCCTCTCTTAACCCTCAATCAATCTATCCTGCTGCATTTGAGCAATTAAAACTTTTAGACTCTCTGGCAGCTGTGCCTGTGTTTTTTCGCGCTGCTGCAATTGCTCGTATATCATTCTAAAATTAGCTCTGTCCGCTGCTATATTTGTGCTAGCGCAAAGCTGTAAATAGCCCAGACGCTCAACAGCTTTTCTAGCTAAAGGACTTAAACTATTTAAAGCGTCTCCTGCTCTATATGATCCAAAACGCCTAATAGCAAGCGTGACTTGTTCCCATGCCTCGCCCCAATCTGGCAGCTCCCCAAATGCTATAGACGCTGCCGTTTCTCTTATGTCTGCTATTGTTGGACTCCATTTGTTTGTAGCCGCCCACTTGTTAACAGCAGCCTCAGCGACTTTAAAATCTAAATCCTGTAGCTGAAAATACCAAAGTTTAATAGCCTCCTCAGTCGGTAAAAAATTATTTTCTTTTGGAAAATAAGACCTAAGCGCTAGAGCTATGAGACTAAATTCCTTTTTTGTCATTGCGCTTTTTCTCCTCTCTCTCTAGCCTTTTTATTAAATCAAAAATCTCTTTAACTGTTAGAGTGTATTGTTTAAAGGCAATCAACAGCAGCTCGTCTTTTAGTCTGTCGCTGTCTATAAGTGGCATACAGTTAGCCCCCTTAAATATTAATCACTAGAGCCAAAGTTAATTAATCGTTGCTCTAATACTCTATATTGCTCGTCTCTACGGCTATCTCTAGGCTTAGCTTTTGGCTTGCTGCTTTCAATCGTTTTTATTGGAAAAAAGCCTTGCCAATTGTTAGTAATTGATTGTTCAACTATCTCAATTTGAATTTCTGGATCAGAGGACATTTTAAACAGCTTTTTGATTAACAACTCAAGTGCATGATCTGTAGGAGGCTTTTTAGATAATTTGCGCATTTTAATAAATTCAATAAGAGCCTCTTTTAATTTTGGATCAGTAACCATGTTATCAAGTATGTTGTTGTAGCTGCTCTTTCTTTCTTTCTTACATACTTTAGTATTTAATTCTTTAGTATTTAATTCTTTAGTATTTAATTGTCTGCCGTTAACGGCATGCCCTTGCACCGCATGCCCTTGCACCGCATGCCCTTTTTGGGTATGCGGTAAATTTTCTGTCTGAGGCTTTTCAAAAATATCGTAAACATAGGCAAAATGCCCTTTTTCGTCGTTAACTCTAGTCCTGACTAAATAGCCTGAATTCTCTAATTCCTGTAAAGTCGTTCTAATAGCTTTAACGCCCTCCTTATTGATTGCTGCTAGTCCCTCGATTGAATAATCCCAATCCTCAGGCAGCGACAACATTTGAGACAATAGCCCTTTAGCTTTTAAAGACAGATTCTTGTCCTTAAAGTGATAATTGCTCATAGTTGTATAGTCTTTATTTTTATTGACACGTATTACTCCCATTATTTTTTTCTATCCTCCTTAACTGTTTTTTTAGCTGTCTCCTGCTGCAATCTCTTGCGTTTTTTCCTCTTGTGTGTCGCTAGACTTTTCTTTTTTCGCTTTGCCATTTTTTAATAACTCAACCTCCCTCTCGTACAATGCCTTGTTGATTAAATAGATTCTCCTGTCTATGGCTTTAACCTTAATGCCTGACTTATTCATTTTCTTAATTGAGGACGTGAGCGAGCTCTGGAGAAAGCTATAAGTCTTATAGTCATTTTCGTTCCAGATAACCTCAGCAACAGCTGCTCCAGAGTCAATAAATTGAATAATAAATTTTTGTAGTTTAGTTTTTCTGTAGCCTTTAAAGTCCTCAACTGCAATCGGTTTTAGTTTCATTTTTTCAAGCCCCTTAATCTAGTTTTTAAATCTCTCTAATTCTAATGCCATAGACAAATAACATTAGTTTGCGTTTTATAATATAGTCTTTTGTTTTAAATCCCTTTGTATCTTCTACAACCTCCTCACCTGTTTCCGTAACTGTATAGACAAAGTCAGCAATATAACTACACTCCTTTTCTATTAATTTTCCTTGTTTAATGCCTCCACGCGCTCCAACTGTTGCAGGCTCTCGCTGAGCAGGAATTAAAACATATTTGACCTGACGGCGCAAATCTGATATAATCCCGTCGTTTAATAAAAAATTAAGCTCTTTAAAGCGAGTCGCCTCGCGTTGAGAGTCGAATTTGAGCCCGTCGTATTCGACGGAACGAGCGTTATATTTATTTTTGTGAGTACGTGGAAAATATGCACGAGGATAACTCATAACGCCTCCCCTCTGCCCTAACACGGAATAGACCGCAACCGTGCAGGGCTTTTTTTATTTGTGTGGTATAAAACTGTAAATTAAATGGCTCGATTGAACCAAATTAATTTCAAATGATTGCTTTTTGTTTCTGGCTCCAAAACAAAGCCCTCTAAATGTCCATCATTACAGATAGCACAGTAGGACTTGCGCCTATACATTTCCTCGCAATCTTCAATAGTGACATTAGCTAGCGTTTCTGGATTAAATAATAAAAGCTCCTCCAAATTTTTCGCCCCCCTTTTTTGAAAATTTAAAAAACTCACAAAAAAATAATCCCATAGTTTTAGTAGGGATTATAAAAAACTATTGAATATAACAATTAGCTATTGACCGCTGCGCTAATTGTTACTTAACAATAATTTTTTTCTTTCATAATCTCCCCGCCTTTTGTTAAAGGCTTAATATTTTTTGGATCTGTTAGATCATAATTTTCGTATTTAGCTAAAAACTCCTCTAATGTCTCTTTTCTAACTTTGTATGTACCAAGTTTAATAAATGGCAATAGTCCAGACTTTCTAAGCGTGTGGACATATGAAACGTTTGTTTTAAGTATTTCTGAGACTTCTTTAACTGTGTATAGCACTAGCTACACGCCCTCTCTGACGGATTTATTTAAACAACTCGTCCATAGTTATGCCGTAAAACTCGCTAATTTTTTTCATGTCATCAAGTGTCCAACGTGAGCGCTTATGAAATCTATTACAAATATAAGTCTGGCTAACTCCTAGCAGCTCAGCTAATTCTATTTGTGTGTGTCCGTATTTTGCCATTGTGCTGCGCAATCCTTTAAATTCCTTTTCCGCTAATTGCATTTTTTACAACCTCCTAAAACCTGTTGTTATTTTTAAATAACTCTGATAATACAAATTATTTCCTTTTTAAATCCTAATGTCAACTATAAATATCGCTTAATGTAATTTTTATTATATTTTTATCAAAAAACATATTTCATTTTGTGATATATGTAGTATCATAAAATTAAACCTAGTTTTAAGGAGTGAAAATAATAATGCCTAGTCTGTATCATAAAATAGGGCGAAATATTAAGCATTTACGCAAATCTAATAAACAAACTCAGGAAGATCTGGGAAAAATCTTAGGATTATCAAAAACAGCGATAGTTAATTATGAAAATGCGCAACGTAAAATTTCTTTAGAGCATATCGTTAAACTGTGTAATTTTTATGAAATAACTGTGAATGACATTATAGGTTATAACGACACGGCACCAAAAAATAAGCAAGAAACATTTGATTTAATTGATAAATGGCGTGAGGAATTTCCTGAGGAATTATTTAGCAAAAATGAAATTAAATTGCTAATTGATTTTGGAAAACTTTTAATAAATGCTAGGAGTGTTAATAATGGCTAGAGTTACAACTAGAGACAGAAATAAAAACAAATTCTATAAGGACGGACGCCCTAAGCCGCCTAATTGGGAGTATCGTTTCCCTATTGCTCCTGTCAACGGCAAAAGACAGCACAGCTCACAGGCAGGCTTTAAAACGCAAAAAGAGGCAGCTGAGGCAGGGACTAAAGCAATGGCTGAGTATCTGGGAACGGGCGACGCTTTTAAGCCTGAAAAAATCAGTTATTCAGACGTCCTAGACCTCTGGCTTAAAAATCATGTTAGAGCTAATTTAAAAGAGCAAACGTTAGCGTCATACCTTGTTATTATCGAAAAGCATATACGCCCTGCTCTAGGACATTTCTTTATTACGCGGCTGCGTCCGCTAGATCTACAAAATTTCTTACATGAGCTTGCTAAAAAAGGCTATGCAACAGGCTACATAACTAAGGCTCATATAATTTTAAAAGGCTCGCTTAAATACGCTGTAGAGCCTTGTCAATACATCAAACAAAATCCTATGCTATATGTTAATACTGTTAAAGGTAATGCTGAGCGCAAAAAAGAAATAATCAGCAAAGAGGACTTTAAAAAAATTATAGAGCGCTTTCCTGAGGGACATCATTTTTACATGCCGCTAATGATTGCCTACCATACAGGGCTCAGACGTGGAGAAGTTTTAGGGCTTACTTGGGATAACATAGATTTTGAGGCTAAAACGCTAACAGTAGAAAAACAACAGCAATTGTTTAACTGCTACACAGAAAAGCAGCTTGCTTTAGGGACTCCCAAATCAAAAGCTAGCGAGAGGACTATAGCTATAGGCGAGACTCTTTTAGCAGCTTTAAAACGTGAAAAGTTGCGCCAAAAAGAGAACCGCTTGCGCTATGGCAAGTATTATTATAAATACGGCTATAGAGAGATTAAAAGCGAGCTTAATGAGATTGTTGAGAATAAAAACGGAGATTTAGATTTTATTTGCGTTAAAGAGTCTGGCGAGATATTAACGCCTACAGCTTTAAAACACTTGTCCAGAGTCATAAATAAGCAGCTTAAAATCCGCTTTGAATTTCACGCCCTCAGACATACTCATGCAACTATGCTTGTTGAGTCTGGAGCTAATGTTAAAGGCGTGCAGCAACGATTAGGACACGATCACGTTAAAACCACTTTGCAGCTTTATGCTAGAACTACTGATTCAATCATTCAAGACACAATAAGTATTTTTGAGGAGGCTTTAAAATAAAACGTGTCCACAAATTAGACTTAATCCGTGGACACAAAAAAAGTGAGGACAAATTGTGGACAAAATCGCGTCCACAGATTAAATATACAGGGCTAAACATTGATATAACAACAACTACTCGCCCTGTGTTCCCTGTCCGTCGTATACAGGACATATATTAATTTATTTTAACCACGCTGCCCTCAGCGTGGTTTTAAAATGCTGTTATATCAACGTTTCTTAGGAGCATATTAATTTATAGCTCCTTTTTTTAATTTCTAAAAATCTGGCTTAATTTTTTAAAATGTGGACAAAATGAGGACAAAAACAAAAAGCCGCCTAGCAAACTCTGAGGCGGCTTTTTGTTTGTCGTATGAAAAAATTGAAAAACAGCACTAACGAAAAGGGTTAGTTGTTACAGAGATATTATAGCAAATTAAAAATTTTAGTCACTAGATAAAATGTTTTAGCTCTGAGGCTTATATTTCGATTTTAAGAGCCCTTTATTGTTTACCTTAGTATTTTATCGAGCGACGCAATTAAAAGCCTAGATTTTGAAATATGACGCTATAGCGGACGTATTATTTTATATTATTCCCCTCAAAAAAATTAAAAGCCCTCTCATTCTGCTGCAACTGTGCGCATACTCTACGCATACATTGCGCAAAGATTAAAAAAGGGCTTGCAAATTTTTTTGAGAAATGTTAAAAAATATGTATGCGCATACTTCACGCATACATTGCGCATAGAGTGCGCATAATATACGCATTAGGAAAAGGAGAAAAAACATGAAAACAGTGCTAATTTGTAACCAAAAAGGAGGCGTAGGAAAAACGCTAATAGCTGACGAACTCGCATTTGCTTTAGAGCGCGACAAAATCCCTTATAGCTTTTTTGACCTTGACGATCAGGGCTCAGCTATTCACACAACTAACGAAGTGTCAGACGCTGAGATTCAAGTTGTTGATACGGCAGGAGCTCTACAGGCTAATCTAGTTAAATGGATTGAGGAGGCTGACTTTATAATTGTGCCTACAATGATGTCAAATAGAGACGCAGCTCCACTAGAGCGCATGATTCAAATATTAGAACCATTTAAAAAGACAAAGCCGACGCTATACGTTTTTAATCGTTGGAACAGATTTAACATAACAAAGGATTTTATTAATTGGTTTAATTCCAAATATCCAGATTTAAAAACAGCTATTTTGTCAGATACAACAGCCTTTAATCAGGCAGGAGCTTGCGGCATGTCTATAGAGGAGTTTCAATCTAGCAACATAGGCTGTAAACAGATTGACTATATTTATAGCTCTGTAAAATACGAGCTTAATTTAAAAGATCGGAGACACGTTTAATATGTCAAACAAACCTAAAAGCATGTTTAGCGTAGACGCTGCTAAACGCCATCAGGAGCAAACAGCTTTAACAAGTCAATTAACAGGAGCTCCAAAACCTACTCGCAAAGTCCCTATGAATATAACGCTACCTCTGGAACACAAAAACAAGCTAGTAGAGGCAGCTAAAGCTAAAGGCTTGTCAGCCTCTGTTATTATTCAAATGTGGATAGACGAGCATTGTAATTAATGCGCATAGCTTGCGCATGATATACGCGTATAACGCGCATACATAAGCATTAAAAAAGAGGGCAGCTAGCCCTCTTTTTATATTTCCCATCTAACTATATTCATTGGCTCTCCGTCCTCGTCCTTAAAATCTTCCTGAGCCTTTGCTGCCTCTAACCATGCTTTAAAATCTAAATTCTCTGGCTCAAAATCAAAGTCCTCAAATGAGCCCCACTCTTTAACGTTAAAAAAATCTTTTTGTAAAAGAACCTCAACGCCAAAATAGCTGTCTGATATTTGCCAATCTTTTAAAAATACAACGTGATTATGATCTAAAATTAAAGCATAACCAAATTTAGTTTTTAAAATATGGCTGTCTCCAACTCTAACGACAATCTTTGACTCGTCAGCTGAGACTCTATTCATTGAGTAATATTTATTGCTGAACTGATACCAATTTAAGCCCTCAAATCTATAATCATTAAAATCCTTTGTTTTACTGCTAATTGTTTTCATTTTTAATCCTCCTATCATGTGCCAGAGCTCTAGGCTCTGGCTAAACTATTAATTAAAGAGCTGTGTTAATAAATTCAACAGCGGCTTTGATTGTTTTAAAAGTGTGAAACTCTCTAAAGCCTTTTCCCTCTTTGACGTTTACATGATAAACACGGCGAGTACCTTTCATTCTTGTAATGTCAAATCCTTTAACTGTCTTAACTACTTCATACATAATTGTTAACCTCCTAAAGTTGTTTGCTGTTTCATTTGATAATTTTATTATATACTTTTCTG
>Ga0265299_10003391_pt1 | contig 15572 bp, 21 predicted proteins | sample AusTroGonzalo_MG_4_FD_193485 | JGI IMG/M metagenome (GOLD analysis project Ga0265299, IMG submission 193485) | Bovine rumen microbial communities from tropical cattle in Woodstock, Queensland, Australia - Gonzalo_02 | ecosystem: Host-associated > Mammals > Digestive system > Stomach > Rumen ... | reverse complement strand
TCCGTCTGATCTTTCAGATTGTACGTCGGGGCCTTGCGCCAGTCTTTCGGGGAGAAATTGAACACGCGTTCGATCGGCTTGTTCGGGTAATTGTGATTCCACATTTCCCGATACAGATGCAATTGCAGTTCGTGTTCTTCGAAGAATCCTTTGCGGCCCGATTTGAAATCCACGATGGCCGTGAATGTCTTGGCCGTTTTCGGATCAGTCATCACGCACGGGAGATCAAGACAACCCGCGTAATGGAATTCGGGATGCACCAAACCGATTTCAACCGCAAGCGGCTTGACGTTGTAATCCTTGACGAATTGAGCGAACGCCAACACGTCTTTTCGAATCCGGATGATCCACTGATTGAACAGGGATTCGGGGACGTTTTCGCGCTCCATATAGTCCAACAGGACGGCCGGCACGTTGTCGAAATCGTATCGCCGGTTGATGATCAGTTGTTCGAACTGGCCGTGCATAAACGTTCCGTATGCGGCCGCGATGTCGCGTTTCTCCGTTGAATTCTCCTTGCCATTGGCAACCATCCAATCCAACAACGCCGGCGGCGTCGGCATTACTTGTTTCAACAACGTGGTAACGGACGGGTAGAATTCCGGTTCGCCGTTGGCGTCGAATCGGTAGTAATACCGGTATCCATCGGAATTCAACTGATACAACCGGTACGCCGGTTCCTGTAACGCATCCGTGTTGAAATAGACGGCGCGGATTTCTTCGACCGTCATTCCGGGGAACAGTTCTTTCGCCTGTTCGGTTTCCGGGGCCATCATCGCAGCCAATGTGGGATCAATAGTGTTTTCTTTCATCGTATCGCCTGTAATTAAAGTTTCTTGGTTTTCCGGTAATCCCGGATGAACAATGCGCACAACGTGCCGGAAATAATCGCCGTGAGTATGTGGCACGGGTTCCAAAAGATGGAAACAATGCTCAACACGAAGATAATGCCGGAAATGACGGCCCAAAAGATTGCAGTAACTTTGTCCATATCGCTATTCATTTGAAATGCCAAAAAGGAAATCAGCCGAACATCCCGTCATATTGCAGATGATCGGGACCCAATCGGGATTGATCTTCGTGGTCTTGCCGGAACACAACGCGGTCATATTGACCTGTTGCGCCGCCGGCGTGGAATCCGGCCACAACTTTTCGGCAATGTCTTTCTTCAACACTTTTTCGCCCCTTTCTTTGGCGCGGGCAATCGCCTGTTCAATTCGCATCATAATCAATCATCGTATTTTATTGTTGAACCGCACACGCGGCATTTGTAAACAGTCTTTTCGGGGATAAAGGAATTCGGGACGTAGTAATCGCCATCGTGCAATTCGCGGCCCTCATTCTCAAAGAATTTCAGTTCGCCCCCACATTCCGGGCAATCGCCATCGCCCATCACGATACAATCGCAAAACGCGTCGAACGTTTCCATCGTCATCGCTGGAACACAAAGATATTCGATCAGCGCGGAAACCACGTCGAAAACGTGTGCGTTCCCCGTGGCCATAATGACCGGCAATCCGTAATTCTCCGGATCGTCAACAAGCAATCCGGAAACGACCATCTTATTGCCAAGCAATTTCGAAAAGATGTTCAGATCAACCGCGTCCAAGTTGATGGCCGCCGCAACCTTTTTCAAGTTATCGTCAATCTTGATTTTCATATTCTGTGTTTAACTATCCGAATGCAAAGATAGGCATTTATTTTTAATTTCCAAAACTTTTGGCATAAATTGTTGCGCTTTCAACCGAAACACCAAAAACGCAACTTTTGGCGAAAATGGGAGCAAAAATAATTTTAATAATTCGAAAAACGGCCACACGCGGCATTGTGGCCATACGTTCCCGTCCCTGTTTAAAAATGCGGCGGAAATGGACACGAAACCAAAAGACGTATAATTTACCATCCGGCCCGTTTACGGTGCTTAAATCGGCCTTAAATTCGATTTTCTATTTTATGGCCTAAACGAAAAACCGGCCACGTTTCACAACGGGGCCGGGGTCATATGAAAGAGTATCAAACAACCTACACGGCAAAGATAAAAAACCCGGCCGTATTTCGCAACAGGGCCGGGAAAACCAATATGAATCTAACTTTCTCCAATTCGCAACAAAGATAGCAAAAACCCCGGAAACCATCACGGCGTCCGGGGAAAACAGTAACACTAATGAATAATGAAATGGACCGGTAGAACCCCGGTGCGTTCACTCCCTGTAATCGTCATAGATTTCGATTTCCGGCATATCGTTCAGTTCTTTTTCATACGCCGTCCCGACGATTAGTTCGTTTTCGACCTCATCGCGCAATGCGATCAATTCATCCAGTGTGTTGATGTCAATGTACCACACGCGAACGTCATTAGCCCGGCCGCCAAGATGTTCGCCGCCGTATGCCTTTTCACACGGCTTTTCTTCGCCGTCAAAATTGGACGTTCGTTTGATTCTGAATTTCATATCTATTTGCGTTTGATTCGTTTATACTTTTCGGACTTCTCCTTTATTATGCTTGATGCGAAGAAAAGCGCGGATCGAATCATCAAAGGACCTCCCATTATTCGCGTAATCGTAACAAACGATGTGTTCCTTTTCTTGCTCATACCTGTTCGTTTTCTATTCCGATCGCTTCACGCATAAGCGCGGCAATTTCTTCCAGTGTTTCGTCGGCAACATATAACGGGCATACACCATCGAACGGGGTTCCGTCCGTCATAATGTTTGTATGGTTTTGGCCGTCCGTAAAGATGCTAACGATGTGGTCCACGTTCAAGATGAACGCATCGCCCTTGAAATGTAGTGTAATAAAAACTATCATAACACTATTTCTTTTTCGATTTTTATGAGTTATTTCGAATATTCTTTACCTTTTTGAACAGGTCTTTGTCCCACGCGCGGACAAATTCGCCGCCGCAAGATTCCGGGCAATCGTTATAAACGAAAGTGCCGTCGGAAGATAGTATTGCGTCGCAAATCTCAAAAAGCAACTTTCGGTCTATTTTTACATAGGGTTTCATTCTGCCAACTTCTTTAAATCCTCAATCGTAAGTTCCGGGCGCACGAATCGCACGTCGTGGTGGCGAATGCGGCATATTTCGTGCTTCCGGCCGTCCTCCTGTTTGTCAATCGTTTCGATGCCGTAGCCCCGGAATGACTGCGTAATCCTGCACACTTCGTGCGCCGGGATAACATCGCCGTAGTTATTACGGTGTTCGTCAAGTGTTACCACTAATGCGCCCATAATCTTGCGCGGTTTTCGCGTGAACGCAAGCAAATAATCTAACGTGAATTTGTCAAGTCCCAATTTCATTGTTCGAATATGTTTAATTGTGTTCCAATTTTCGCTTTTCCTAATATAAAATCGCAAATGAAATTACGCGCGTATTCTTTTGTAATCAATGATCGCGTTTCGTTACATATCCCGCCACCTTTCACTCCCTTTTCGTCAAGAATGCGGCGCGCCTTGTGTAGTTTCTCAATCGTTGTGTTTGTGGTCGGCTCGCAATTCAAATACCAATATCCGGTCGGTTTCTTGTATATGTCCCCGCGCAATGTCCTGTCATTGTCAATGATTGTCGGCTGAAACAAAAAATTGCCACGGAGAAAGGTTTGCATACTAAACGGGTTTTCCATTATGATCCGAAACCCTTTCATATCGCACACGGCAAACATCATCACGGCGATACGCCAAAATCTTTCACGATTTTCCCCGCGCTCCAATATCTTATCTGCCTTTTCCTTTATAGAAAGCCGCCGATAATTGTGTGCATACCACCCCATTGAGATTTGCGACATACAGTCGAAATATATGCAAGGGAAAAACGCCATAATCAAATCATCGCGAGTAATTGAATCAAAGACACTTTGCCCCCCCTATACGCGGTTTCTATCTCGGCAAACAAATCAATAACGTGATCGGTCTGCCCGAAGTTGTTTTGAATATCGTAATCTTCTGCCGGGATGCCAAGTTTGATAAACTCATTCTTGAACGTGCCGGATTGTTCGAAGAAACAATGTACTTTGCCGTTAATCTCCATATCTATTCACTATCTGCGTTACAGACTACGATTTGTTTTTCCGCGCGCTTTGAAATGTAATTGCCGCAAAGTAAACAAGACGTCGAACCGACGCGAATTGTATTATAACGGCCTTTCTTTCCAAACGGGCAGTCAGTAATACAAATGTTGCCTAACTTTTTATACTTGATTTCCATTCCTGTTTCCTTTATTGGGGCCGGATGCCCGGCCCCGGTTTATTATATTTGCTTGCCACGCCCGTTTACTGAATATCGGGCCGAAATCTCGTTGTGGGCGCGTACCATTTCGCGTAATGTGTCAATCCAACTTGAAGCGTCCGCAAAGGAAAGTTCCTTGTAATTATTGCGTAACCATTCCAATTTTTCGTAAGACGTTCCGCCCGCCCGCTTGATGCGCTTTAACAAACTTTCAATGTACTTTGTTTGTGCCGGTGTTGCCATAATGATTTGATTTTGTGGCCCGGGTTGCCCCGGGCCGGTGTTGTTATTTATCGGATGCAAACATTTTCTTCGAAAAGCAAATTGACCATTCTTTCGGACATTTCGTGTTCGCCCTCAATATCTTTGTAGAATGTTCCTTGATTAACGCCCATAGAATCATATTTAACAATAACGGCAATTTCGTTAAAGTTGGCGTCAAGTCCTTTTTTTGTGATGTTCTGTTTCATTTCTTTGTTCTTTACCGGGAACCGGCCCGGGCCGTTGGATTCATTCCCGAATCCGAAAGCAAAGATACAACCTTTTTTCTAAAAACCAAAAGTTTTGCAATAATTTTTTGATTTTTTTTCACTTTTTTTCACTTTGGCCGCAAGATTCCGGCCGGAAGCCGGTATATTTGCATACAGGAACCCCAAAAATTCAATCGTTATGCCAATACACAAAACGGCCGGGGGTTGGCAATGGGGCCAAACCGGCAAAGTTTATCCAACCAAAGCGCAAGCGGAAGCGCAAGGGCGCGCCGTTTATGCGTCCGGATACAGGGAAAAGACCACGCAAACCAAAAAGAAATAGGGAATTCCCGAAAAATTACCCGAAATTCCCTATCTTTGTTGCGTCTTTTTACCATCGTATCGCCCCCACGGTATTTTGACCGCCACGCCCGGATTCGTTCGGGCGTGGTTTCGTTTTCCTGTTCCGGCCCGGTTGGCCCGTCAACAGGTCCCGGCGCAAGCATCCGCAAGATCGCGTCTTTCCGTGCATCAGATTCCGCGCCGGAACGTCGAATTCAACCCCGCAATCACATCTGACGTGCCACAATGCGCCGCCGCTTTCGTCTGATCCAACGAATTTGATGGCCATTAGGCGTTCGAAGCGCATTCCGGCCAAATTCTTGTGCCGGTTCCGGGCCTTTCCGGCCCAATCACAGGAAACAATGTCGGAAATCGGTTTTCCGATGGTCCTGTTGTCGGCATAACACCGGCCGTTCCGGTAACTGCGCCGCGAACATTTCTTGCATTGGATTCGTTGCATTGATTCTTTCGTTAAATTGATCCCGGCGGCGGATTCGAACCGCATCTTTTGCGCCCTATGAAACTACACCAAACCACAATGACATTGACAAGGGCCGAACGTTGTGACCAATCACACCGCGCCGGGATATATTAGATTTCTTCGTCAAGATAGACGGGGATTTGCCGGCCATCTAACTTGTCGGCGATCGCACGAATATCGTCTGCGTGTTCCTTTTTACACGCCACGATCGCGCGTGTCTCCACCCCGTCATAGAACAAGTATTTGTCTTGCGCGTGGGACAACAACGCGTAATGGAATTGATGTTGCCTTTCGCGCTTTTCGAACTCCACGCCGACAAACGCAAGTTCCTTGCAGTTCGTTTTGTATGCTGAACGCAGGAGTTCATCGTATTGCATCCGGCGTGTCCGCTTTTCACTTTTCTTTGCCATTGTCTTGGTCTGTTAATTTCACAAAGTTGTAAAGGAACGCGCCGAAAAGGTGACAAATTGGGCCAATCCGGAAACATTGTAATTGCAATTCACACTTTTTACATTTCCGTCGCTGGTCAGCCGCCGCAACCGGCGTGTATGTTACGCCGTCAATAATAATCCCGTTCTTAATTTCTTGTGCCATTACTCCGAATCGTTTTCAATGTGAATTGGATTTAACTTAACGTGTGTCGGTTCAAGCCCACACCCGAAACAACACCAGCCGTCAAAAATCGGTTCCCCGCACTTGGGACATTCTCCAACAATGGGCGGGCAAAAACGAGACATCGCGGAAATTAATCTATCCTTTGTCATTGCTCAGTCAACTTTTGTAGTTCTTCCAACGGAATCCAAATGCCGTTGTCTGTGATCTTATACTGTTCCGGTTTCATATTACCAAAGTATTGCGACCAACAACGCCGTCAATAGGCCCAATATTGCCATTAACACGTCCCGGCAAATTTGCCGTTGGCGGGCCGTCGGCAATTTCTTAACTATTACTTTGACCTGTTCGCCATCGGCAAACATCTTCCACGTTTCTTCCGGCAATGTCGCATAATATCGGCCATAACGGCAAATTACGCGTTCAATCGTGTTAATTTGTTTCATAATTACGCCTTTAAAGGAGAGCTCACCCAAACCACAATAACGGCAAGTACCATAGCAAGCGCAACGCCAATCAACGCGCCGTCAACGCGGGACGCGTGAATTGACGCGTATTCAGCGAACGAATACGGGTATTTCTCTCGCTTGAAACAAACGAAACGATACCCCAATACCAAAAGTTCGATTGCCACGGCAACCAGCGCAATAGTAAATGCGCAGTCAATAAAAGTTGTATTCATATCTGATTGTTTTTAGAAATTTATGCAACGTAGAAACTGATTCTGATGCCACGGCGCAAGCGGCATACGACCTTATCATCCATCGTGGAAAATGCGCGATCCAAAAGACGGTTGGTCAATTCGATGTCGTTGACCATTCGGAGCAGACCGGACACGCCAACCAGTGTGTTGACCTTTTGTCCCTCAAAAGTCCCGGCAACCTTGATCTTGAAATTGTGGTTGATGTTTCGGGTTGTGTACTTTAACGTTTCCATTTCTTTTCATCGCTTCCGGGAACCGGCCCGGTCAGTGGTTCGTGTATCGAATCCGATGGCAAAGGTAATAACTATTTTTTTAATTTCCAAAGGTTTCGCCATAATTTTTGCAATTTTCAGTTAAATTTTCATTTTCTCCGATTTAACGGCCTTATAGCGGGCCGCCGGTATCGTTATCCATCCGACACGTTCACGGGCAAATTTGGCCGTCAAAATCGCTTCGTCGGGCCGGAAATGAAAAAACGGCCGGATTTCACAACCGGGCCGTTTCTCTCTAAAACCTAAAACCGTTATATCCTCTTTCCTTGACAAAGATAGTTACTTTTCGATTACGATGTGTTCCAGTCCAAGAATTTCCGTATGCGGATTCTTCGACACGGCATTCATTTCCCGTGCCTTGACCTGTTTGGTTTTCCAAAGGAATCCCAAGAATCGTTTGTATTGGACCGTTTCGGCGATCAGCAAGGAATCCCGATTGACCAACGTTCCAGTAAATTCGTCGGCCGTCAGAACCCCGTTGAAATCAAACCACGCATCGCCGCAATGGACGGCCACGGCCGGGACCAATACGGAATCTCGGATGATCGTGGTGTCCTTTGGCGCGGAACGCAATTCGATGATCGTTTGTGCCTGTGTCTTGTTCACGGCTGCCAAATCGTTGTTGCGCTTCTTCAATGACTGAATCATCGCGGCATCTTCCGCCCGGAACCGCCTGTATTCGCTGATGGACAGTTCAAGCGATTGCACCCGTGCCGCGCTCAACGAATCAGCAACCCGGAACCGTTCGACGTCTGACAACAACGTTTCCGTGTTGTTCCTGTACCGGTCCCGTTCGGCCGTGATCCGTTCAATCTTCTTGCCTTGCCAATAAAAGGCAAATGCGACGGCCAAGATAATGGCCGCCGCAATCGTCAGTTTGCGCAACATTAGCCGCCGAACGAAACGCGGTCCGTGGAGTTGTACGCCCATCCGTCGGCGGTCCGGTCATAAGACACGGTTTCCGCGCCGGCCGCGTCAACATACGTCAAGCAAAGGCCCTGTCCGGCCCCATCGCTTTTGTACGAAACGGTGTACGCGTGTTTCTGAACGCCCGTGACCTTGACAACCTTATCGCCGGCGTTCAGCGCGTCCAGTTGTGCGGCGGTCATCGCGGTAATGTCGGCAACCTCAATCGCGGCCGCGCCGGCCAATGCGGAAAGGATGTCGGCAAGTGCGCCGCCAAGATCAATTTGGTTTCCTTGACCCGCGATCTTCGCGGCAATCAAGTTTTGCAGTGCAATTTTGTCCATAAAGCAAAGAAATTAAAAGGTTTGTGCAAATGTAGTTATTTTCGGTTCGCAACGCAAACCGCAATTGGAAATTCCGCGCGGACATCGAAACACGGGCATTGCTTTATCCATTCGGCCGGCTCAATTTCGCCGTCCCCATTTTTGTCCGGGCTTGCGTCCCTGTGTCCCAATATGTCAACGATTCCCGGGTATGCAACCAACAGTTCGTCGTATATCAACGCGGCCATTGACAATTTTTGTGCATCCGTCCGCGTGTCCGCCGCAATCGGGTTGCCCCGCTTGTCCAACTTGGCGACGATTTGGCCTTTACTGTTCGTCGTGGATTCAAGCCCGCCAACGTAACAGATACCAATGGAATGTTTGTTATACGATTTCCCGGACGTCCCGGCCGTGTTGCAATGTGCGCCGTCCATCGTCAAAGGCCGGCCAACCTCAACCGTTCCGTCCAAGTCAATAACGTAGTTGTAGCCGATACGTTTAAACCCGCGCTTTATGTGTTCGCGCTCAATGTCGGCGGCCTTTATGTCTTTGCCGGCCGGCGTCGCGGAACAATGGATTACGATTGCGTCCACATCTTCTTTTTTCATTTCGATTCATCCTTTGCGGCTTCGAAATCAATGCCTGTTGATTCCTCAACCTTTGTTTTCATAAATCTCCTCAACCATCGGAAAACGGGATGATCGGAAATGACCGCCGCGTTTTCAAGAAATGACCAAAATTCGACGCCACAACAAAAAGCCGTGAACCAATTGGCCAATCGTAGATGTACATCGCCGGGGATCACGCGGTCAAGCATTTCGGCCATCACGATACCGAACAGGATTAACACCAATTTGTATATGGTGCGCCACGCCTTGACCGATTCAAAAGCGAACTTTCCGCCTGCTCGCTTTGCGAGAACGGCGGATTTCAAACAGCCGGTTGTGAAATCAACGAATTCGAACACGAATACCGTAAGAATCAACGGGAGCAAATCGTCGCAAATGAGCGCGGCAAGACTTGCAAAGAATCCGGCAAACATCTTGTTGGGATATAAATTGAAGTGTAACATAGGCCGCTATATCTTTTAAATGCTGACAATAGACAAATCGTCCATAAGTTTAAGCACCTCTTCCATATCCAATACGGCTTGACAAACGCAGTTCCCGGACGGATATTCCTCGGAAACGTGGACAAAACCGGAATACGAAGTTGCGCCCTTTGTTGAGTTGTATATTATCAGTTTCCCGTCCACCACCTTTGCGAACGGACGGTAACTTGTTGCGCATATCGGATATTCGTAAAATACAAAGTTTTCGGAATCCGGATCTTTCTTTGCAAGAAACAATTCAAGTGCTTTATTGATTCCGTTGCTTGTACCTCCCGCGATAAGGTACACATCGCCGTTATACTCAAATAGGCCGCCGTGCCAAATATTCGCAAGGCCCTCCACGGATGCGTAGCCCGCGTACTGATATGTCCCGTCAATCGTGGCACTTTCGATGATCTTGATGTGGTAGGTCTCGTTATAGCCGCCCGCTTCGACAAGATAAAGACGATGTTTGTTGTTGGCAAAAAGATACATCGGGCATAGATCATCGCCCAAGTCATCTGACCCATATACCATTTGTTTCGCCGACCAAGTTACCCCATCAGAAGATTTTGACACATAGATAGCCGTCCGGTATCCCGTCTGCGACGATGCGCGTGTACGCCAAAAGCAATACAAATAGCCGTTATAGTAGACGAGTTCCGGATCGGAGTTGTAGCCGCCCGTCGGCGTGCCGTCAATCGGATTGCCGGCAATCGCAGTGAAACCGGAGACCGGAAACACGCCATCAACAACATCGGCGTAGAAGATGCACGGGTTTTCGTATGGCTCGCCCCCGCCCTGCAAAGATTGCGGATAGGGCGAGGCCGCAAGCCAAAAATTATGCCCGCCGAATCCGCCCGGAATATAGGCAAAACTCGGATGCACTATGTCCTTTATACCGCTCGGGACACCTCCGGTGTTAGGCAGGTCGACGAGCGCGAATTGGTTGATTTGCGCGGCGCACCAATACTGATTTTGCAGTTTGTCAATTCGTGCCATATTATTCCATATTTATCGTTTTCTTGTTGCCATTCTTGTCATAGAAATACAAAACCCCGTCCTCCACAAATAGCGCGCTCTTTCCCTTTGTCGGCGTGCGAAAATTCTCGTTCAAGTAGAGGATTTCGGTTTCGGAAACAAGGGTTTTTACCTTGCTGAAATATACGCGAGCCATTCGGCAGATAGAGCGGATGAAACTGGCAGCAAGTGTGCCGACCTTTGCATCATCAATCTTGCCGACTTCGGTGTAAATGTGCGGAAGCGGGTAGGTTACCGAATTGTCCACGATCTCGATTTCGTTATAATCCGCATAGAAAAATGCCTTGATAATTTCGATTTTCAAGTCAGCGACGGCGATAACCTTATCAACAAGGTTGTTTGCATACTGGTCTTGATTGGGGATTGAGATATACGCACGGAAAGCGTTATAGGGCGTTGCCGCAATATCGCCAATTTGTCCGCTTATGTCGAAGTCCGTCCACGTCTCGTTTTGTATGGGGTTGTAGACGGAGAATTGCGGCACGTCCGATGCGCCGGGGTATTTGCCCTCTTTTTCCCACGCAAAAGTGACCGGGATCGACGAACCGGAATACGGCGAATCTCCCTTACTTGCGTAGACCTTACCGCGCACGCGGATAATGTCGGTGTCGGAGAAGTTCTCGCGGAGTGCCGTGCTGATCTTCAAATTCAGCGATGGGTTGTACTTGGAAGCAAATTTCCGATGCTCATAGATATATTTGCCGAGACCCGTGTCATACACGATACGTCCGAGACCGCTCGATTCATACGTCTCGGCGTAGACGGCCCCATCCTTATTCAGCATCGACGGAGACGAGAACGGGAATGCTTGCAGGATATTCCCGGAGCAAATTACGCGGGATGCTTTCCGGTGGTTGCTCACAAGTGTATAGGCGAATGGGTGCGCGTCGCGGTTGAATACCACGTCGGCAAAGTAGAACGACGAATTGACGGACAGCGCAACGTTCATCGACTGGATGATAGCCGTGTTAAAACGCAGGAAACAATATTTGTCACCGTTATAGAGCAAGTAGGCGGCTTTCGGCGCATCGGTGTCAATTGTGAAAATCTTATCACTGCCTATTTGGATGCGGAAGTCGAATCGCCCGTTTGCATATTTGGCCAAACGAATCTGCAACCCGTCGGCGGCCGTGTACCCGTCAATGTAAATTTCGTCGATTAGGAGAGCCAGCGCGTTTTTGGATTCTCCAAAGTTCTCCAAGTTGGAAAACAAGCGCGCGGCGTTCGCCCTCGCTCGTTCCGGTTCCATAGGCACCGCGTCGACTACTTTCTCGCTTCGTATTACGGCCGTTTGTGTGCCTGTGCCAATCAGCGCGGAAAGATTCGCCGGGTTGAATTTAATATAGATAATCTCCGTTGCATCGTTCTGCCCTTTTATGAGATGCCAGTTGTTCCCGGTGTCCGTTATGGTAGAATTGTCCGCAATAATAACCCCGCCTTTCTTGATGGATGCGCGGGTCGGCGAGACTTGAAAAAGTGAATAGTCCGCTTTGGGGTCACCGTTTATGATAATTATATCTTCAATAAACCCGAATTGTGACACGTCGAATGTGCTTTTTGCAATATCGAAAACAACATTGTCGCGCTTCGAAATTGCAATTTCTTGTTCTGCAACTTTATTTGCTGACGCGGCTCCGGTTATTTCCTTGCTCCAACTTGTCCCGCTTCCCTTGATTATTGCGACCTCGCCGGGGTTGACCACGATGCCGTCGAAGTTGACGTATGTCCCCGCAGTTGATGCGATGTAAAACACCTTTTGGTCCGGCGTACCGGGGTTTGTGGTCAACGTAGCAACACCAACAAATTGATAACCCGCGCCAAGAGAATTGATCATTGACAACAAAACTGACTGCAAGATTTCGCCAGTTATTGCGTTGCTCCCGTTCTCCTTGATAACGGCTTCGATCGCCGCTTTCAAAATTTCATATTGTCCCATATTATTGGTTGTTAAAATCGTCGTTGAAATCACTATTGAAATCGCCGCGTTGTTGTTCACGCAGATATGCCAAAGAAAGTTTCTTCGCAACCGTATTCGTTTCGAATTCGGCCGAAACCGCCGCGACATCCCCGTTACTTTCCCATTCGGGCGTCAACAGGAATGAATCGGGGAAATATACTTGGCCGCCGTTCGTGATCTTAACGTGGTCCGCCATACGGATAAATCGCATAACGTCCAACATATATTCAGACGCCAAGAAACTGAATTTGTATTTCTTTTCGGAAATCATCTTGACCGGGAATAAATACCCGTCCCGTTGTTCGACATCTTCTTCAAAGACATATTCCGGTTTTGCGATTTCCGCTTGCAGATATGCCACGTTCTTGAACGCCGGATCGGTATAGACGATTCGCCCCGCGTCCATCACGAAATCCGCGTCATCCCACCATTCGATTTTCAGATACGGCGCGATGTCATTTACAACCGTGAACACGTCAGAATACCACGTTTGCGTTCCGTCTGAAATCCGGGCGTAATATTGGCCATCTGCGAATTGCGTGAACACCGGCAACAGGCCCGGAAACACGATCACGTCATATCCTAACGTTGCAAATTGCTTGAAATAAATTCCGGCTTCGTTGATCTGTTGCGTGAACGTCCCAACCAAAACGCCATCTTTCGTGTAAACCTTGAAATCAGAAATCGTGGTTGTATTCCTGTGTTCCCGGATAATTTGGAACGGCAAAAGGAACATCGCCGGCGTGAATAGCGGATATATGCGCCCGAAAGTCCACCATTTCCGGGCGTTCTGTTGCTCAATGGATTCGTACCACGGCAATACGGATAAATTGTTATTCGGTGTCATATCTCAATGTCGCGTCAGCAAACCGACTGCACAAATTTAACGATAATTTTTCTAACATTCCATTGCCTATCAACGTAGTAACCAATTTTTGCATATCGGGATCGTTGTAGCACGGGAACGTAATAGACTGCGTTTTCAATTTCTTGACGCCCGTTGCTTGATATGCAACGCCATCAATTTCGTATCGCTTCGCCGGCATATCCCAATTGTAATAGATTTGCAAATACGCAAACGAAAGTGGCCCATTTTGAAGAATTGCGCCATTCATATTGACATACGGTATTTCATATTTTGAACCGCGCAATATTGATAGTTTAACGTTCTTGACAGACAACACATTTGAACCGCCTTTTCCCAAATAAAGGTATTGCGTATTTCTTGGCAACGTTATTTCAAGTGTTGTGCTTTGGAGATAGCCAATACTCGCGCCGGTATCATCATAAATCGTTGCGCCGCCACTTGCAAACGCATCCATATTTGTTGCCGACACTTTTACTTTTTCGCCAGCAAAAAAGTCTGAATAAATATAATTTCTATATGTCGAACCCGGCGTTGTTTCGACTGTATTCTCCAATAATATTCTTACGCCACACAACAACGCGAAACCATCTTTCGAAACCGCCGACGGATTCAATAAAATGTAATCAACATCAGATGTGAAATTCCCAACGGAAATTTGTTCAATCTTGTTCGGATCAACATATCCGGAAAGAATATCAATCGGCGAACCATCGAATTGCTTTGTTACGCCATCCATCCAACCGAACTGATAGCGCGACGCCATTGCCGGTTTTTCGAATTTGTATTTGGTCGTGTCAAACGACCACGGTTTCCCGTTGCGCGGGTTCAGCATCGCCGTCAAATCAATTCCGACGGACGGCAAATAGGAATACGAACCGCCACGGCGGAAGAATTCAACGTGTTCGATCCGGAACCGCTTTTCTTCGTCAATGAACCAGTAACACCGGTAGCAATCACGCAACATATTCAACACGTCCGCCAACTTGATCGGGGCTTTTTGCGCGGGCTGATCATAACCGGCGTTGACCAAATTGGATTTCGGCGTGATGAACAAGTGATGCGAAACGCCAGTCAACGGATCGTTTTCGGCATACAGGAACCGGGAATAATTCGTCGAATCTTCGTGCGTGATGTCGGGCGCAATTTGGCCCAACAGGACCGAAATAACGGACGCAATCGGATATGCGTCACGCAACGTGAATTCGGCGCGGGCTTCCTGTTCGATCGACCAATCAAACGCATAAAATGAGAACCACACAGAAACCGCGCCCCAAGAATTACGGGCAATTGGAAAGAAATCACTAATCCCCGGTATGTACGGTTTTTCATAATATTCGCCGGGCTGATACAATCCCCATTCCGTCGGCGTTGATGTCGTGCGCGAAGAAAAGAAAATTGTGTCCGGGAACACATATCCGATGACGCGCGAATAATTGCGGTTGTTTTCCACAATGTCATTAGCCGGCAATTCGTTTGTTTGAACGCCGGCAATGCTATCAACGTCGCACACATAACGCGAATAAACGTTGATGTCGTGAATGTACAGATCAACAGTTCCAGTTGCGCCGGAACCGCTAACGGGTTGCAGGGTAATAGACAAAGGCGGCGCGGACGGGGCCGGGACATTCGTTTGGGCATACTGCCACATCACTTGATTGTCAGAAACACGAATGATCTGCCAATAGTTTGCGCTTCCGCCACTCTGTACAATTCTCTCAAAATGGAACTTATACGCACCGGTCACGAAATCTTGCGTGTCTGATTCCGTTCCCGGCTTTGTCCCGGAAAAAGATACGGGTATCGTCGGCGCTCCAGTCTGCGATACATCAATAACGCGTTCAGAATCGGCCAATGCAAAAAAGAAATCATTTACCAATGCGCTTTCATTAGATTCCGGCGTGCATTCCTGTTCCCACCACATACCGGAAAGGAAACAGCCAATCGAAGATTGACCCGGAATGTACACTTGGATCATTGGCCGTTTGTCCATCTTGACAGGCACGATTTCCGGGGCAAGACTGATTAAATCGAATTCTTTTTCCAACCCGACGATGACGGCGTTGTAATCGTCATCCGTTGTCGGCGTAACGGTCACAACCTTGTCATCGTCGTTGAATTCGCAATCGGTTTTGTAAAACTTTCCTTTCCAATACGGCGTCCACGTTTGGCCACGATCATACGAAATTTGCATCTGCATTTTGAATTCGTGGTCGAATGCTTGCGCGACAATATAGGCGTAATCCGGCCCCGTGAATTTCAGTTGGCCGGATAACTTGCGCCGGA
>Ga0265299_10003389_pt1 | contig 15573 bp, 11 predicted proteins | sample AusTroGonzalo_MG_4_FD_193485 | JGI IMG/M metagenome (GOLD analysis project Ga0265299, IMG submission 193485) | Bovine rumen microbial communities from tropical cattle in Woodstock, Queensland, Australia - Gonzalo_02 | ecosystem: Host-associated > Mammals > Digestive system > Stomach > Rumen ... | reverse complement strand
CCATACCGCGGGCAACAACTGCAGCGTGGCTGGTCATACCGCCGCGGCATGTCAGGATACCCTCGGCAGCAGCCATACCGGCCAGATCCTCAGGTGAAGTCTCGATACGTACCATGATAACCTTGTGGCCGTTCTTGTGCCAAGCCTCAGCATCATCGGCGTTGAATACGATCTGACCGCAAGCGGCACCCGGTGAAGCGGGAAGACCGGTGGTCAGAACCTTAGCCTTCTTAAGAGCGTTCTTATCGAATACGGGGTGGAGCAGCTCGTCGAGCTTCTGGGGCTCGCAGCGCTGGATTGCGGTCTTCTCGTCGATCAGACCCTCGTGCATCAGGTCCATGGCGATCTTAACCATAGCGGTACCTGTGCGCTTGCCGTTACGTGTCTGGAGGAACCAGAGCTTGCCCTCTTGAACGGTGAACTCCATATCCTGCATATCGTGATAGTGGTTCTCAAGCTTTGTCTGCAGAGCATCCAGCTCCTTATAGATAGCGGGCATTGCCTCTTCCATTGAGGGATACTTGGCCTTGCGCTCCTCCTCGGATACGCCAGCCAGAGCAGCCCAACGTTTTGAACCCTCGATTGTAATCTGCTGCGGAGTGCGGATACCTGCAACTACGTCCTCACCCTGTGCGTTAACCAGATACTCACCGTTGAACAGGTTCTCACCGGTAGCGGCGTCACGGCTGAAGCATACGCCTGTAGCGGAAGTGTCACCCATGTTACCGAATACCATAGCCATTACTGATACGGCGGTACCCCATTCATCGGGTATTCCCTCCATCTTACGATACAGGATAGCGCGCTCGTTGTTCCATGAACCGAATACAGCGCAGATGGCGCCCCAAAGCTGATCCATAGCACTGGTGGGGAAGTCCTGACCGGTGCGCTCCTTAACGGCAGCCTTGAACAGCTTAACCAGTTTCTTGAGGTCCTCGACGCTCAGGTCCTTGTCCAGAACCACGCCGCTCTCCTCCTTAACCTTCTCGATGATTGCCTCGAACGGGTCTACATCGGTCTTGCTTACGGGCTTCATACCCAGAACCACGTCACCGTACATCTGTACGAAACGGCGGTAGCTGTCCCAAGCGAAGTGGGGGTTGTTGGTCTTGCGTGACAGACCCTCGACAACCTCGTCATTGAGTCCCAGGTTCAGGATGGTGTCCATCATACCCGGCATAGAGGCGCGGGCACCTGAACGTACAGAAACTAGCAGAGGATTCTCTACATCACCGAATTTTGAATTCATCAGCTTCTCGATGTGGCGGATAGCATCCTCAACATCGTTCTTCAGAATAGCTACGACCTTGTCGCGACCAATCTGATAGTACTCGTTGCAAACATCAGTGGTGATGGTGAAACCCGGAGGTACCGGTACACCAAGCAGGTTCATCTCAGCCAGGTTGGCACCTTTGCCACCCAGCAGATTGCGCATCTGGGCATTTCCCTCAGCTTGTCCGTTTCCGAACTTGTAAACTCTTTTTTCGCTCATAAAATGTTGAATATGTTATGTTGTTTATGTCGTTTGACGGTTTGACAGTCCTTTGTTTCTTTTTTTGCGGGTGCAAAGGTACTCATTAATTATTAAAAGATGTGTATTGAACGTGCCTTTTTGTGTAATTATTGCATATTTCTTTGCTTCTTGCGTAACTTTGCAGCTCCAAACAACAACAGTATGTCAAGAAAGAGACGCGAACAACCCATTATAGAGAACGTGACCATAACAGGAGTGGCTGCCGAGGGAAAGTCACTTGTCAGAATCAACGACCTTGTGGTTTTTGTGCCGTTTGTCGTCCCTGGTGATGTTGTTGACCTGAAGATTCTCAAAAAGAAGCATAGTTATGCCGAGGCCGTCGCCGTCAAGTTCCATAAACTGTCCGATGTTCGCGCCGTTCCGTTCTGCCGTCATTTCGGAATATGCGGAGGGTGTAAATGGCAGAATCTGCCGTATCAGGAACAGCTTCGTTTCAAGCAACAGCAGGTAGTTGACAACCTTACACGAATAGCTAAGGTTGAACTTCCTGAGATAAGCCCGATCCTTGGGTCCGAAGAGACTGTGCGCTACCGCAATAAACTGGAGTATTCGTTCAGCAATATGCGATGGCTCACACAGGATGAACTGGATGAGCTAGACAACCCAGAAAACAATGCCCAACGCAAGCAGCCGGGACTGGGATTCCACATTCCTGGAGCATTTGACAAGGTGCTTCACATTACGGAATGCTGGCTTCAGGATGAGATATCTGACCGTATCCGTAATTCGGCATATCAGTATGCCGTAGATCATGATATTCCGTTCATCAATCTGCGCTCTCAGGAAGGTATTCTCAGAGACATGATGGTACGTGTGGTGACCACTGGTCAGATTATGGTTCTTGTACAGGCCAAGGTGGAGACATCGGCCCAAAAGGAACAGTTTATGGGCCTGATGCAGCACATATCTGAGAACTTCCCCCAGATAACATCACTCCTGTATGTCATTAACAACAAGTGCAACGACACGTTCGGTGATCTTGATGTTCATGTCTATCGCGGTGAGGAGTTTATTTATGAGACAATGGAGAACCTTAAGTTCAAGATTGGTCCCAAGTCATTTTTCCAAACCAATAGCCGACAGGCATACAGATTATACTCAGTAGTGCGTCAACTGGCAGCCCTGCAACCTGATGAGGTGGTGTATGATCTCTATACCGGGACAGGCACAATAGCTCAGTTTATATCGGCCGGGGCAAAAAAGGTGATAGGCATAGAGTACGTGCCCGAAGCAATTGAGGACGCAAAGGTGAATGCCGCACTGAATAATATAGAGAATACGGAGTTTTTTGCCGGTGACATGAAGGATGTCCTTACTGCCGATTTCATTGCAACGCATGGTGCTCCGGATGTGATAGTAACGGATCCTCCCCGTGCAGGAATGCATCCCGATGTTGTTGATGTGATTCTTGCTGCGGCTCCAAAACGTATAGTATATGTCAGTTGCAATCCTGCTACACAGGCTCGTGATATTGCACTTTTGGATCAGGGATACCGGGTGGTAACCGTTCAGCCGGTTGACATGTTTCCCCATACTCAACATGTCGAGGTAGTGACATTACTTGAGAAAAAATGTTAAGAAATTCCGTTTTGATTTAACCATATGTTCTGAAGTATATCAAACATATCGAGTAATAAGAAAAACGATGAGAAAGCTTGCTTTGCTGTTTGTTCTGTTGTCTGTGCCCGGCTTTGTTCTTGCCCAGTCAGATACGGTTCCCGGTTCCAATAATAACAATACTGCCCAAAAAACGGAAGATGTCATTACTCAGCCCGAGTTCAAGGGTGGCATAGAGAAGATGTATCAATATATATCTGACAACTTCGTTTATCCCGAAGAAGCCGAAAAACGTTCTGTGAACGGTAAAATGGAGGTGGAGTTTACGGTTGAGAAATCCGGTGATATCACTTATGTCGGTATTCTAAAGGGACTTGATTATTCAATTGATGAGGAGGTTCTCAGGCTTCTTAAGGCGATGCCACGTTGGACTCCTGCTACAAAAAACGGTGTTCCTGTAAGATACAAGGTTTCGATGCCTATCAATATCCGTGCATCAAGAAAGGGCCAGAAATCAAGTCAGGATTTGGTTAAGTACAACGAACAATAGCCACTGTGTCGTTTTTTGTCATTAGTGGCATTAACAAATCAGGTATATTATCGTCAATAGTATAAAAACACTAAAACATTTTTGTCATGAAGAAGATTTATTTGCTGTTTTTATCGGTTTTATTCCTTTTGAGCGGATGCGACATCCATACTACAGAGATAGTAAAGCCTGGAGTTGACATTTTCCATACTTATATTGATGTGAATGCCGGTGATTGGAAAGCATCAGGAAGGGCTGGCGCTCCGGGTTACTATATATATCAGGAATTCGATTTCAAGGAAATAACCAACAAGGTTCTCCGCGAGGGCGCGGTTCTGGTATATTTGGTTGATGGAGATAACCGTGATAATATGCTTCCGTATGTATTCCCGTTTGATAACGGCAGGAACATAGTTATGGAGAATATCAGGTTCGAGGCTGAGAAGGGTATATTGACTCTGGTAATAGAATGGCAGGATTTTGATGCTTATGTGAATGATCTGAGTGATATGAGATTCAAAGTCTGCATTCTTTCTCCGGGCGATTAAACATATTTCCTGATATAAAGATAGGCCCCTTGGGGCCTTTTTTTATTCATGTTCTGAAGTCTGAAGAATGATTGTTGTCGCTCCCAGGGTGATGATGGCTCCGTCTTCAATCAGTACACGTTCACGGTCTCCAAGAATACGATTGAACAGGAATGTACCTGTCAGGCTGGGGAAGTCCCTAAGTGTATAACTGATTTCACCTGTCACTTCTTTTTTTACGGTTATTACGCAATGGCGGCGATCCATACTACGGTCATTTGTATCAATTGGGATAGTGATTGAATCACCGGGATTGTATCGGCCGATTATGTTTTCTCCCTCTTGAAGGGCAAAGTTCTGACGGAACCCGAAAACGTTTTCCACGACAGTGATAGAGCCGAAACCCAGATCGTTGACCTCTTTCTTTCGGTCTGCGTCTTTTTGCGTAGCTGCCAGTTTGCTTGTGCCAATACGTATTCTGAACTGCTTTCGGCAATTCTCGCATTCAAACACAAGTGATTGACCCTCCTTGTAGAGAGTCTCGTCAAAAGTGTTGTAGTGGTCACACTTGGGACAGCGTACCCGTTTCATATATTGAGCGTATTATGATTGTCAAACAAAAGCTGACCTGTAAGCCGGGTTCTGTAGGGTCGGTACAAGTACCTTCCCTGTCTGCCATTAATCTTGACCTGTCGTCACCGGACAGGCTCCGTAACCTTATGGTTACGCGCGTTCTACCCTCCGGCTCAGGCGAGCAGCCCTCTGACGCCGGTATACATGAACTTGCAACTTCCAAGACGCACAGCACCTATGTCACCACAGGCCTGGTGGGCTCTTACCTCACCTTCTCACCCTTACCTTGCGGCGGTTGTTTTCTTCTGCGTTTATCAGCCGTTGCCGACTGCTTCCCGTTAGGAAGTGGAATGCTCTGTGTCGCCCGGACTTTCCTCAGCCCTTTGAAAGGACAGCGGCAGACCGGTCAGCTTTCGGACTGCAAAATTACTCATATTTTCCCATGAATTCATATATTTGCATTTTAAACGTAAAACCATTCACTATGAGAAAGTCATTCCTATTATTACTTACATTTATTTGCCTTCCCATTTTTGCACAGAAGAGTGGTGGGATCACCGACAGTATGCTTGAACAGATCCGTAAGGGATACAGTGATACGCCTGCCGAGAAAGCGGTACGTAATGCTCTTGCCGGTCAGTCTATTGCAACGTTGGCAGTAAACGCCGATAATCTGGCAATGATAGATACCCATTTTTCCGACAAGGTTACTACCAAGGGTATAACCAATCAGAAATCATCCGGACGCTGCTGGCTGTTTACCGGATTGAATGTGCTCAGAGCTAAGATGATTACAACTCATGATCTGGGTGAGTTTGAGTTCTCACAGAACTACTGTTCATTCTATGATCTTCTTGAAAAATCGAATCTGTTTCTTCAGGCAATAATTGATACACGCTCCAAAGCTGTTGATGACCGTGAGGTTGACTGGCTTTTTGAGAATCCCATAGGTGACGGAGGTCAGTTTACCGGTGTTTCCAACCTGATAATGAAATATGGAGTAGTTCCTAAGGATGTTATGCCGGAGACATATCAGAGCAATAATACTGCCGATATGCGTTCCATCCTGTCTCAGAAACTGCGTCAGTTCGGTCTGGAACTGCGGGATATGAAACCGGCCGATGCTTCAAAACGTAAGGTGGAGATGCTAACAGAGATATATGGCATTTTGGTAAAATGTCTTGGCGTTCCTCCTACAGAGTTTGAGTGGGCTCGTTATGACAGCAAAGGCAAGTTCGTGAGTCGCAAGACCTATACTCCCAAGAGTTTCTATGACGAATTCATCGGTCAGGATCTGGAAAACAATTATGTCATGTTAATGAATGATCCTGTTCGTGAGTACTACAAGACATATGAGATAGAATATGACCGTCACGTATATGACGGCGACAACTGGGTTTATGTCAATCTGCCGATTGATCGTATCAAAGAGATGGCTATTGCATCAATAAAAGACAATACTGCACTCTATTTTTCATGTGATGTCAGAAAGTATTTGAATTCAGATAAGGGTACTTTAGATTTGGCTAATATGGATTACGCCTCATTGTTTGATACCCAGTTCCCGATGGATAAGAAACAGAGAGTCCAGACGCACGCCAGCGGTTCGTCACATGCTATGACTTTGATGGCTGTTGACCTTGATGATTCGGGTGTTTCCCAAAAGTGGATGGTTGAGAATAGCTGGGGAAACACATCTGGTTACAAGGGCTTCCTTATTATGACTGATGAATGGTTCAATGAGTATATGTTCCGCCTTGTTGTGGAAAAGAAATATGTGCCGGCCGACATTCTGGAGCTTCTTGACAAGAAACCTCAGAAATTGCCTGCATGGGATCCCATGTTCCTTCCGGAAGAATAATTGGTTTTAATTTATATATTGAGAATGAAAAAGTTATCATTGTATGCCGTGGCATTTCTCATGTTGCTCGGCATAGTATCCTGTTCCAAGTATGAGACAGTCAAGGGTGACCCGATGAAGGTTAAGATATATACTCTTGACAATGGTCTTAAAGTTTATATGTCCGTAAATAAGGAGACTCCGCGCCTTCAGACATACATTGCAGTCCGTAATGGAGGTAAGAATGATCCTTCTGACAACACTGGCTTGGCACATTATCTTGAGCATATCATGTTCAAGGGCTCAGAGAGTTTCGGTACATCTGATTATGCTGCCGAGAAGCCTCTGCTTGACCAGATTGAGGAGCAGTTCAACATCTATCGTACCAAAACTGATCCACAGGAGCGCCTGGCAATCTATCATATCATAGATAGTCTGAGTTATGCTGCATCTGAGATTTCAATTCCCAATGAGTATGACAAGCTCATGTCCATGATTGGATCTCAGGGTACAAATGCCTTTACGTCTGAGGATCTTACCTGCTATCAGGAGAATATTCCTTCAAATCAGATAGACAATTGGGCACGCATTCAGGCTGACCGTTTCCGCAATCTTGTGATCCGCGGATTCCACACTGAATTGGAGGCTGTATATGAGGAGTATAACATGTACCTCAATGAGGATGCCGAGAATGCCATCTATGCAATGGATTCTGTCCTTTACAAGCATCATCCTTATGGTTCTCAGCAGGTAATCGGTACACAGGAGCACCTTAAGAATCCGTCAATCAGTGCCATCAAGAAGCAGAAATCTACCATGTATGTTCCCAATAACATTGCCATTTGCGTGTCCGGTGATTTCGATCCCGATGAGTTTGTAGCTATTATTGAGAAGTATTTCGGAACATGGGAGCCAAATCCTGCCATTCCTGAGTTTAAGTATGAGCCCGAGGAGGTCCTTACTTCTGCAGTTGAAAGACATGTATATGGCAATGAATCAGATTTCCTGCTCTTTGGCTGGCGTACTCCGGGCGAGAAAGACAATGAGAGCGAAATAGGTAGTATCGTGAGATCTATTCTGACAAACGGCAAGGCTGGTTTGATAGATCTTGACCTTAATCAGCAGCAAAGGGTGCTGTATGCAGGGGCACAGATATATGACCGTATTGACTACTCAGACTTCCTTATTCAGGGTTATCCCAAGGATGGTCAGACACTTGATGAAGTAAGGGCTCTTGTTCTTGCCGAGGTAGCTAAACTTCGTACCGGTGATTTCGATGAGTCTCTGATTGAAGCTGCAATTGCAAACATAAAACTGAGTAAGATGCGTCAACTGGAATCAAACAGCAGTCGCGCTATGATGATGGTCAACTCATTCATCAAAAAGTCTGAATGGGCCGATGAAGTTCATATGCTTGACCGTCTGGCTAAGATAACTAAAGCTGATGTAATGGAGTGGGCTGACAAATATCTCTCGGACCAGTCTTATGTGGTTGTCTATAAGCATCAGGGTGTTAACCCAAAGAACAATAAGATCATTGCTCCTGCAATAACTCCTATTGCAACAAATCGCGATATGCAGAGCGCATTCCTGACAGAGATATCAGAGATTGAGGTCGCTCCGATAGAACCTGTATTCGTGGACTATGAGAAGGATCTCTCCAAGTCGGAGTTCAGCAAGGACATTGAGATGCTTTACAAGAAGAACGAGAACAATGATATCGTTAATGTGACTTTCCGTTTCGACATGGGGTTGAGCACTAATCCCGCTCTGGGTTTTGCTTTTGATTATCTTTCATATCTGGGAACTCCAACCCGTAGTGCCGAGGAGATTGCTCTTGAGGAGTATAAGATAGCCGGTAACCATAATTTCAGCGTCGGTGAAAACACAATGACCTTCTCCGTAAACGGATTGGCTGAGAACCTTGGCCAGATGCTTGATATCGTAGAGGATCTGATGCTTAATGCCGTACCTGATGAGAATATCCTTGAGAACCTCAAACAGGATGAACTGATGTCTCGTCAGATGAACAAAACAAATCAGAATATCTGTTCACGTGTTTTGAACGGTTACATAATGTATGGTCCTGAGTATGTTAAGTCTATAAATCTGTCAAGCGAGCAGGTGATGGCTCTTACTTCCCAGGATTTGCTCTCTGCTGTTAAGGATATATTTAATAAACAGCATATAGTGCTGTTCTATGGACCTCAGGATGAGGCTCAAGCCAAGACTGTCATTGCTGAGCATCATAAATACTCTGACAATCCGGAGAAACTGGTGCGTAAGTATACCCGCAAACAGATCGTCTCGGAGCCTGTGGTCTATATTGCTCCTTATGATTCCCGCCAGTTCAATTACATACAGTATTCTGACCGTGGCGAGAAATTCTCAATGGAAGATGTTCCGGCAATCGAGTTGTTCAATGAGTACTTTGGTGGTGGCATGAATACCATTGTATTCCAGGAGATGCGTGAGGCCAGAGCTCTTGCGTATAGTGCAAGTGCATATCTTTCCTCTCCTTCATATACAGATGATACATATTGCTTCTACGCTCGTATCGGTTCTCAAAATGATAAGTTGAAAGCTGCTGTTGAGGCATTTGATCTTATTATAAATGATATGCCGCAGTCCGAAAAGTCATTCCAGATAGCTAAGACCGGACTGGAGTCCGTACTTCGCACCAGTCGTACTACCGGAATGTCTGTACTGAACAGTTATCTCAATGCCAAAGAACTTGGACTTAAGGAGCCGCTCGCAAAAAAGGTTTATGACAATCTGGCAGATATGACAATGGAAGATGTCGTGGCTTGTCAGCAAAAGTGGATTAAGGGTCGTACTTACATTTACGGAATTCTTGGCGACGTCAAAGATTTGGATATGAAGTATCTTAAGACACTTGGAACTATAAAGCAGGTATCCCTGGATGAGGTTTTCGGTTACGAATAAGCTTTCCTGATAGGTAGTGGTGGGCAGACGTAATGAAGTTTGCCCATCATTTTTTTACAACTCCATTTGTTAAATTGGAGCTTTTATGGTTAATTATTGGCAAAAGATGGCTAAGATATGCAACATTGGCTTGAAAGTTGTATATATTTGGGTGTCGAGAATGTTAATGCAAACCGATTAATTAACTAAAATAGGAGAATTAGCTATGAAAAAAGCAATTAGAATTATCACTTCTTTTGTAGTTCTCGTATGCTGCTGTATAGGAGCATCAGTGATTACCACAAACATCATCAATAAGAGAAACGGTAAAGTTGTATATGTGTCGGAACAAGGGGCTCCTTACACTACGCTTATGCAGGCCTCAATGCCCGTAGCAGGTCGTAATCAGCCTGTTGATCTGACCGAAGCCGCCGAAAAGACCGTCCATGGAGTCGTTCACATTAAATCAACCATAAAAGGGCGTGTTCAAACCTATCAGGAGGTGCCCGATATCTTTGAGTACTTTTTCGGCGGTCGTCCTCGTCAACGTCAATATCAGTCACAACCTCAGGTAGGTTATGGTTCCGGCGTTATTCTGACTAAGGATGGTTATATCGTTACCAACAATCATGTCATTGACAATGCGGATGAAATTCAGGTCACTCTGAATGACAATCGTGTATTCAATGCGACCCTGGTTGGCGCCGATGCCAATACGGATCTTGCTCTCATCAAGATTGATGGTGATGATTTTCCGGTTGTTCCCATGGGCAATTCTGATGATCTCAAACTTGGAGAATGGGTTCTGGCTGTCGGTAATCCGTTTAATCTGACATCTAGCGTTACTGCAGGTGTGGTCAGCGCCAAATCCAGGAAGATCGGTATTTACGAAGGTGGCGAGAGTATTGAGTCATTCATTCAGACAGATGCAGCCATCAATATGGGTAATAGTGGTGGAGCTCTTGTGAATGTGAATGGTGAGCTGGTTGGTATTAATGCGGCTCTTGAATCACCTACCGGTACATATGCCGGATACGGATTTGCCATCCCGACTACCATCGTAAAGAAAGTTGTGGCTGATCTCAAAGAGTATGGAACTGTACAACGTGCTATGCTTGGTATTGAAGGTAGGGATGTCATTTCAATGCGTCAGGATGAGAGAAACAAGGATGTCGATTTTGGCGATGCTATTGATGGAGTTTATGTCGTCAATGTTGCGGATGGTGGAGGCGCTCTTGCTGCAGGAATCAAGGAGGCCGATATCATCACCGCAGTTAATGGTAAAAAGGTCAAGACTATGAATGAGCTTCAGGAAACTCTTGTTCAGTATCGTCCTGGCGATAAAGTTACTGTAACTCTCCTTCGCAGCGGTAAAGAGAAGAAGTTCGAGGTTGAGCTAAAGAACTCCCGCGGTAACACCGAAATAGTAAAGGATGCTGATATGGGTATTCTTGGGGCTGTGTTCCAGGAAGTTCCTGAGCAGACTCGCCGCAATCTGAACATCGGTTACGGCGTACAGGTCAGTTCTGTCAAGAACGGACTTATGAAAGATGCCGGCGTTCAGAACGGTTATATCATCTTGAGAATTAATAACCAGCAGATTAAATCGGCTGATGATATTGAACGCATCTACAAGGAAGCAGCATCATCACCTAATCAGGAGATGTTTATTTCCGGTGTATATCCGTCAGGTCGTAGAGCTATTTATGCCATTAGCCTTTCGGATGATTGATGGCTGTGTGTCGCATTCTTAATAAAAAATTGGAGTGGCATTACAAACCACTTCAATTTTTTTGCATATAAAATAAAGACATATTTTTATTTTAAGTAAATTTGCACCCAATTCGCTTATTTAAGAATAATAGGCGTTTTTAATTCTATAGAACAATAAAGATACATACTGACAATGAGGCAACTTAAGATAACAAAGAGTATAACTAACCGTGAAAGCGCATCACTCGACAAATATCTGCAGGAAATAGGTCGTGAGGAACTTATCACGGTAGAGGAGGAGGTCGAACTTGCTCAGCGTATCCGCAAGGGTGACCGTGCCGCTCTTGAAAAACTCACCCGCGCCAATCTGCGTTTCGTTGTATCAGTTTCTAAACAGTATCAGAATCAGGGACTTAGCCTTCCGGACCTCATCAATGAGGGCAACCTCGGACTTATCAAGGCCGCCGAGAAGTTTGATGAGACTCGTGGATTCAAGTTCATAAGCTATGCTGTATGGTGGATTCGTCAGTCTATCCTTCAGGCGTTGGCAGAGCAGGCACGTATTGTACGTCTTCCTCTTAACCAGGTCGGCTCACTTAACAAGATAAGCAAGGCTCTTTCCAAGTTTGAGCAGGACAACGAGCGTCGTCCTTCACCCGAGGAACTGGCCGAGGTACTTGATATTCCCGTTGATAAGATTGCCGATACCCTTAAGGTTTCTGGCCGACATATCTCTGTTGATGCTCCGTTCGTGGATGGTGAGGATAACAGCCTTCTTGATGTGCTTGTTAATGACGATTCTCCCATGGCCGATAAGACACTTGTCAATGAATCTCTTTCAAAGGAGATAGATAGGGCTCTTTCTACTCTTACTGATCGCGAGAAAGATATCATACGCATGTTCTTTGGCATTGGTTGCCGTGAGATGACTCTTGAGGAGATCGGCGATAAATTCGGTCTCACTCGTGAACGTGTCCGCCAGATTAAGGAGAAAGCTATCCGTCGTTTGCGTCAGAATTCCCGTAGCAAATTGCTTAAATCATACCTTGGTTGATATGAAAACGGTATTTAAACCGGTTTTAGTGGCAGCGTTTCTCCTTTTCACGTTGTCCGTTTCGGCACAGAGATCCGGCAGGACTCAAGATCCTACACTTAACAAAGGTGAGGGACTGGAGATGAGTCGAAAGGATCTTGCAAAAATGCGTAACCAAAAGCAGGACAAGAATTCCCGTCAGGTGGATGCGTACATGTTTGCAACCTGTTTTTCCTTGCTTGATTCGGTTATTTATGTGTCAGATGTCCAATTGGTGAATGATGTTACCGTAAACAACAAGTGGTTCTTAAAGGAACGTTTGGTTTATGAGAAACAGTTCTCCGATTATGTTGTCGGGGCCGATGAAAGCGAGTCATTTATGGCATCTCTCCTTTTTTCTGAGAAGGAAAAGAAACTTGTAAAAAAGAGAGAGCGCCTTATAAAGAGAAGCAAAAAGAAAAACGGCTTCAGGCTATATCAAATAACTGATTTCACATTCAGTACACCTGAACCGTCGGAGGAGTAATCTCAGTATTGCAGGTGAACAGCAATTCTTAAGCCCCATTGATCCACATCGGGGCTGTTTTTATATGTCATCCTTTTGAAGAAACTGATTGATGCTATCTTAAAAATATTCTCCACGCCAGCACCAAGCTCTACAAAAGGTTCTTTCATTATTGTACCGGTAGCTTTGCTTTTGTCTGTAGGAAAAGAGAATATTTGACCGCTCATGTCAATGGACGGATTGTTTTTGTCGCTTAATGAACCCCATATGCCTCGGCAATACAGGACCTCTCTTAATTTAAGGTTCTTAATTAACGGTGTGCGGTTGAATATCAGGCCATTCATGTAGTAAACCACATCCCATGTGAGATGTTGGTCAAGTATGAACTCCATTGGGGTCATAGTCTCAAATGTCTCCTTTCGATATGTATATGAAAGGTTGGCATTCGGAATTATAAGCAAGGGGTAGGGTGCTTGTCCCCATACCTTGCCGGCTCGCAACATGACATCAAAGTATCCTACCGGCGCAGCCATCAGACGTTGTCTGTATGAGAACTCGGTGTGCTGAATGGAATAATCACTTCCCAGCAAGCCGGCTTGTGCAATAGTATGATTCAATGTAAAGACAGGATGTTCCGGGGTTTTGCTCTTCCTGTTCCATTTGTGCTGAACAAACTTCTCGTGAGGTGCATATCTGAGTCCTATCTCGAGCTCGCTCTGCATAATCTCTTTTATCGAACCGCTGCCGTCGCTCTTCTCCATAGGGATGAATTTGGTGGCCTCGTTCACTTTGTTGCGGATTGTGCCGGTAAAAGTAATACCGCTATGCCTTTCTAAAGTATATGTTAATTCGGTATTTCTGACATAGCCTATCATGTTGTCGGGCAGACGTTTTAGTGAAAGAAGAGCATTGTCTTTGTTGGTATATACATACTGTTGCCCGTACTGATAAATGTCATTCTCATATTGGAGCCTTAATGAGTGAATCGGAAACTCGTTCCATTGTTCCTTCTTTGGTTTAAATGAGTATTCCAATCTGCCATAGTATTTGAATCTTTTATCGTCGACTCCATAAATCAGATAGCCTGTACCAAAAAGATGCGGATTAAGGTATGCTGTTGTCATTCCTCCAAGTTTGAGTCGTAGTATTTCCATACCATTATAACTCATCATGGTGTTCACCGGTCCTATGTAGAACGGAGTTCTCTCTTCCCTGATGGGGATGAATCCTGAGAATAGCAGGTTAATAAACTGCTCAGTCCAGTAATAGACGGGAACCTGACGCAATCTTGCAATCATATCCTTTACGTCTGTTGTTTTGCCTCCGTCAGTTCCCTTCTCTTCGGTGCGGTATTGCGCCCAGAATTCCTTGTCTCTATTCAGGGCTTCAGCAGTTTCTATTACAGGTTCCTGATGGGTGAAGGGTTCTCTATCCACGTCGTCATTGAACTTATAATCTGAATAGAAAACCTCACGTCTTCCATATACGCCGTCTATAAAGTCGTATAGCTTTAGTTCGGCAGTTATGCACTCGTATGTCAGGAGTCTGGGGTGAATGCTGTCGCGTTTGAACTTCTGCTCAACATTCATGTATTCCACAAAGTTCAGGTTGATGTCGTATGGAACATTCATCTGAATCCATTTTACAAAATGAGTGGAATCCACGGTGATATACAAGTGTCCGGTAAATCCGAATGATTGAACATTCCTTGGAACGAAAGCTAAATCCACGCATTTTTCGCCTTCTACATCAATAGTGTCCTGAAGGTAGAATCTGTAATATGTTGTTGCGTAATCTGCAAACGGACTAACAAATTCATTGCGCATAATCAGAACTTTTTCATTGAAAAGATCCACATCTCTCAATGTCGCTTCCAGAGCTGCTCTTACTTCTTCATCCGGCAGGAAATCTTCAATGCCAACCCATTCTCTTCCGTGAACCTTCTGTTTTTCTCTTGATGGTCTTCTTTGGTAATAATCAGTTGCGGCCAGTTCGCGTGTTGAAACATTAAGAATGGGCTTGCCCGAAACTTTCGATGTGTCCACATAATCCTTCAGGAACGGAAATTTCCTATATAAAGCCTGTTGCTGTTTCTCTTCGGTGAAATTATCCAAAGCAACGACATATGTTTCGTATCGGTCTCTTGATACGTAATCGTTTTTAAAAGGATTGTCATCATCCTTTCGGCTTATTATTTCACTGGCTAGTTCTACGGCAGGATTTCCTTTTCTCTGGTATCTTTCTTTTTCAGGCTTTATTACGACTTCGTCAATTACATATGTTGTTTCTGAAAGTACAATCTTAAGGGGAAAAACGGTTTTGTTTGATAGTTCTATTTTGTAGTCATCATAACCTAGCGATGAAACTATCAGTGTTTGCCCGTCTACTTTGGCGTTAAAAGAAAAATTGCCGTTATAATCTGTTATACATCCGGTGGAGGTTCCTTTGAGTCTGATATTGGCATATGGCAGTTTATCGCCTTTTTCGTCTTTTACATTTCCGCTTATTCTTACAACTGCTCCCTGAGCATGTAACACAACAGTTCCCGCTATTAGCAGGAACAACACATAGACTGTTTTTCTCAGTATTGTACTCACACCTTATATTATATACGTGTAAATCGTCGTTGGATTCGGGTCACAAAGATAGTCATTCTTTTTTATCAAAAAAAGTTCTCGATTTGTTTGGTCAGTTCCCAAACTCGCCCTATCTTTGCATCCGCTTTCCGCAAGGAAGGCGTGATTCAAGACGATCTTTGATACGATTTCATACAGACAAGTAGTACGACGGGCTACTCTTTTTTAGGAGTATGTCCAAGGGTAATACGAACCGTCAAT
>Ga0265299_10003379_pt1 | contig 15590 bp, 10 predicted proteins | sample AusTroGonzalo_MG_4_FD_193485 | JGI IMG/M metagenome (GOLD analysis project Ga0265299, IMG submission 193485) | Bovine rumen microbial communities from tropical cattle in Woodstock, Queensland, Australia - Gonzalo_02 | ecosystem: Host-associated > Mammals > Digestive system > Stomach > Rumen ... | reverse complement strand
GCTCGGCGAAGGCGAAAACATGGCTAACGCATTCAATTTTGTTCTGGATCAGGGTGTTCAGATAATTTCAAACAGCTGGGGACCGGCGGATAACGGCGGCGGCGAGGATATGCCGGAAGTTATCAAGGAAATTGTGAAATATGCCCGAGAAAAGGAGCGCAACGGGCTCGGTGTCGTTATATTTTTTGCGGCTGGAAACGGAAACGAGGATATAAGCGCGGAAGAGAGTTTTGACGGATATGCGGCAAACGAAAACGTGATTGCTGTCGGCGCTTTGAATGCCTACGGAGGCCGGTCAACCTACAGCGATTTCGGAAAAGATCTCGATATCATGGCGCCTTCTTCCGATGTTGACGGTGATTATGTATGGAATCCGTTTGCCGTTGACACGATAAAAGACGGAATCTGGACAATTGATGCGAGAAGCTGGTACGGCTATTCGCAGAGTGACTATACCGGTGCTTTCGGTGGAACAAGCAGCGCATGTCCTCTTGCAGCCGCTGTGGCAGGGCTTTTGATTTCGGCTTATCCTGAGCTCAGCCGCGATGAACTTTACGAAATAATCACTGCTACTGCTGACAAAGTTTCGCCTGTCGATGCCGGCTACGACGAAAACGGCTTCAGTGAAAAATACGGTTACGGCAGAATAAACGCCCTCGCTGCGCTTGAAATGCTCTGCGAAAGGCACGAATGCTCAGGCGGACTTCCCGAAATCAAAGAAGAAACCTATGAACCGGAAGATCTTGAAATGGGAAGCGACATTGACGAATTTCCTGATGATTCGATGCTTCCAGTGAAAACGACCGAAAAAGGGTGCTCGCTGAGCGTTCTCTGACTTGTTTTTTACTTTTAAAAATTATCGATTGTTATTTCAGTGCTCTTAGTATCTCTTCAGCCATTTCTCTAGTAATTCCTCTTACTTGCATGAGTTCTTCAGGGGTTGCTTCTTTTATCGCAGAAATAGTGCGGAATTTTTCAAGCAGCGCGTTTTCTCTCGTTTTGCCGATTCCTTTGACTTTTGCAAGCGGGAAATCGAGCCTTCCTTTGCGCAGTTCGCGGTTGAAAGTGATCGAAAAGCGGTGCGTTTCGTCACGTATCGCTTTCAAAGTCATCGCGAAAACGGTGTCCTGAAGCACTAACTCGTTGCCGAGTCCGTCGATCAGGAGTTCCATTCCTTTGACATTGTGCCTGTCCTTGATGATTCCTGCGACTTTCACCGCGCCGTTGATGACCGAATTCACCGATGAAACCTGCCCCTCGCCGCCGTCAATGAGAAGCAACGACGGTTTTTCGAGAGAGTTTTCCTCCCAGCGTTTGAGAAGACGTGCCGCAACTTCGCGCAGACTGCCGAAATCATCGACTCCTTTGACGGTTTTGATTTTGTATCGGCGGTATTTCTTTTTGTCGAATCTGCCGTTTTCCCACCAGACTGCGCCGGCAACGTTGTATTCGCCGTAAAGTGTGGAAATATCGAGGCAGAGTATCGATGAGACCTTGGTTTTAAGGAATTTCGAGATGACTGAGAGCGATTTGTTCGTCTTTTCGGTGTCGTTCAGGAAAACGCGAATATTCTGCTCGATGTTCGTTTGCAGCATTTTGAGGATCTCGCCGCCGAAAGACCCTGTTTTTCTGATGTCGCGCTGCAAGATAGCGGAAATTTCCTCTTTTGAAAGTGTTTCGGGGAAAAGAAATATTTTGTCGGGCATGTCGCGCCCTGAATAGAACGAGGTGAGAAAGGTCGAGACCCAGCTTTTCATATCCTCGAAAATGCCTGTTGCAGAGAACGATTTCAGTGAAATCATCTTTCCTTCGCTGTATCTTGCCGCAGCCGCGAAAAGAAGGTCGCCGAGACGCTTGAAACAAAAGAAATCCTCGGCGCCGTTTCCTGAAAACTCGACCGAATATTTTCTTTTGATATCGGGCAAAAGTGTCATTAAATCCCGCAGTTTCGCCGCTTTCTCGAAGTTGAGCGCTTCAGAATTCGAAGCGATTTTTTCCTGAATTATTTTTGAAATTTCATTCCACTTTTTCCCTTGGAGGATTTCAATCGTGTTTTTCACGTTTTCAAGATATTTTCCGCGGTCGGCGTCTTTTCTGCATGGAGCAGGGCAGAGGCCGAGCTCGAAGTTTATGCACCCTTTCGGACGTTTGTTCGAGCAGTATTTGAGCGGATAAAGCGCTTGGATCAGCGATTTCAGCGAGTTCATGAGATTTATCTGCGTGAAAGGTCCACGGAAATATTTAAGTTTCTTGCTAAGACGCCTTGTGGAAATGAGGCGCGGCCACTCTTCGTCGGTTACGGCGAGATATGGATATGTTTTGTCGTCCTTGAGATCGATGTTGAAAAGGGGCTGTCTGTTTTTGATTAGCAGATTTTCAAGAACAAGCGCCTCGGTTTCCGAATTCGTGAGGATGATTTCGACACTTCCCGCCTTTTTCATAAGCGATTCGACCATAGGACGGCTGTCTGTTCCCGAAATATACTGCGAAACACGCGCTCTCAGATTTTTTGCTTTGCCGATATAGATGACTTTTCCGAGCTTGTTTTTGAACTGGTAAACTCCCGGCGTTTCGGGCAGCTTTTTCAGCAGTGTTTCATCAATTATGTAGGAATTTCCGGTGTTTTCGGGTGTTTCCAAAAGAGAACCTCGGTTAAATGCAGTTAAGCGCGCTTATTCGGCGTTACGGACGCAGAGAACTCGCGGAACAGTAGAACTTGTTTTGCCGCCATAGAAAGTTACTGAAGGATCTGTGCCGAATTTTACAACAACAGCGTTTGCGTAATTGTTGGCAGTCGTAGTTGATGTCCAGAGAGTCTGAGAATTGGTGATGCCGGGGAAGTCGGTGTAGGGGGAAGCTGTTTTAGTGAAATCCAGAAGTGTGGCGAGTTCGTTTCTGTTAGGCATTCTCCAGTCAGTATATCCGGCATAATTCGAGCCGTCACCGGTTTCGCAGTATTTGAGGGCATTCTGCCAGTTCATAACGGAAGAATAGGTCTTTTGCCACATAAGTCCTGTCGTAGAATCGGTAACAACGTCTTTACCGCCTACTGTCGTGGTCGAGAAACTGCCGGTAGGCAAAGTGTTTCCGCGGACACAGATGACCTGATAGTTCATTACGGTGTTGAGAGCGTTGGAGCTGGATGCAGCCATGAAACCGGTACTCGTTAAATGATAGAATGAAGTGGATGTTCCTTTTTGGATGCTATAGACAGGAGTCGTCACATTCGGGAAATATTCGGGATCCAGAGGCGGTTCCGTTCTGCTGCTGTCAACGATCGTCAGCAGTTCATTCGGGTTCGGAAGACGCCAGTCGCTGTTTCCTGCATAAGTTATGTCGCAAGCTGTTTTCGCATTATTGAACTTGTCGACTGTCCATGCCGTTTGAGTCCACTCAAGTCCCGTGTTGTTGTCAATGACATACAACTCTTCTCCTTCTCCTGCGACCGTAAAACTGTGCTGCAGGCAGACACCTTGAGCCGCATACTGCGCGTCCTGACCGAAAAAGTCTGCGCCGGATGCCGGACATACTTCAAGTTCACTGTTTTTGTTAAAACATTTGTTCTGAGCTGTGCATATCCTGCCGAGGGTGTTTATCGTGCATGATCCGCCGTTCCAGAAATAGTGATCCTTGCATCCGCATTTGTAAGTTGTCTCGTTTATCGTGGTGCAGGTGTGATCCGTGTCGGTATTCTCTATTTCGATGCACGGATTCGGGTCACACAGATTTATGCAGCTGTTTCCATGCCAGAAATATCCGTCCTCGCAGCCGCATGTGAATGTTTCCGCTCCGGTCGGAGTGCAACTGTCGGGTGTTACATGATCTCCCGCGCACGAATTGCTTACACAGCCGTTTGTGCACACACCGTTCTTCATGTAATAGTTTTCAGAGCATTTGAACTGGCAGACGCCTCCTTCTTCGTTGTATGACGTTACAAAAATTACATTGCTCCATGTATCTTCGGAAAAATTGTATTCCAAAGTGTAGGAATCATCGCCGTTCCATTCAGCGTGTTCAACAGTTGCCGGTATCGGGTCGCAGTTAACGGTTTTTGTGCATTTGCCAGTGCCCGCGTTCCATGTTCCTTCGGCTTGAGCGCATTTGGTCTCAGCCGTCGGCTTGCATGAATCGCTTTTCCATTCGTAGCCGTCAATGCAGCTGCAAGTGTAGTTTTCGCCGTCTACAGTGCATACTTCGGTTGAATTTGTTTTGTCTGCACACGGGTTTGGGTCGCACGGATTGGCAGTAATTATATCCTCATCAGGTGTGTCTGTATCCTCGTCAGCATCTTCCTGTGGTATATCTGCGTCTTCGTCGGCAGGTTGCGGAATATCTGAATCCTCATCCAGTTCTGCTGTGTCAACATCGTTATAGGGTTCTGTTGAGTCGTCATCATCGATGACCGTTGTATCGTTATCCGTTACGCCGCTATCAGTAGTGTCGGTATCATTGTCGGGTTGTGGCGGCACGGTGTCGTTGTTGTCGGAATCTGAATTATCCCCGGTGTCCGAAGTGTCACTTGTGTCGGAAGTATCAGTGTCGGAAGTGTCACCGGTGTCGGGAGTGCTAACTTTGTCTTTGCAGCCGAGTTCCCCGTCTGTGGTTTCATGGCAGTATTCGCCGTAATTTATGTTGCACTTCTTTTTTGTTTGCCAGAGCTCGTTCCAGCAGGCAAGAATTTCTGAGCCGTCAACGGAACAAGCTTCCTCGCCTTCGACGGAACAGGGATTTCCGATTGCTATCTCATCTTCATCTTCAGCGCATGAAAGGAGGAAAAACAACGGAATGATGGCGAAAATAACAGATACTTTTTTCATAAGACACCTCTGTAAAAATCAAAAAGACCAATAATAATAACGAAAAACAGTTTTAAGGCAAATTTTCGGATTCAGTGTGCCGGCCGTTTAATTAGTTATTCGACAGCGTGGACGCAGCGATAATAGATTTCGTAGTTGTTATTGGTGGCTACATAACTTATTTCACCATTATGAAAACCTACATACCATGCTTGTTCTGTCGGTTTGTCTTCTACAGCAGTTACTGACCATAATTTTCCTTTTTCTCCGAACGGACTGTGTTCTACTGAAGTGGAACATATGTCACCGAATGCTTTCTTGCAGAAGTTGTTTGTATAGCAGAAAAGAAATTCATGTTCGAAATAAGGGCATTCATTCGTTACACCGCAGTTCCCGCCAGTTTCAGTGTTTGTACAGTTTCTGATGACTGTTCTGAGTTCGTTGATCGTCGGCAGTTTCCAGCCACTTGTGAATTTGCTTTCACGGTAGTTTGTGCAATCTGATTTTGCAGTGTCCCAATCTGTAGGAGTAGCGGATCTTGAAGACCATATCAGATTACCAGATTTGCACGGTGTGGTTGGATTGACTGCACATTCATGTGGTTCATCTACACCTGTGTCGGTGCCTGAATCGCCTGTATCGGCAGTGTCAGAAGTATCAGCAGTGTCAGAAGTGTCTGCAGTATCGGCAGTATCGGCAGTATCAGCAGTGTCAGCTGTATCAGAAGTGTCTGCAGTATCGGCAGTATCGGCAGTATCAGCAGTGTCAGCTGTATCAGAAGTGTCAGAAGTGTCAGCTGTGTCAGAAGTGTCTGCAGTATCGGCAGTATCGGCAGTATCAGCAGTATCGGCAGTATCAGCAGTGTCAGCTGTATCAGAAGTGTCAGAAGTGTCAGCTGTGTCAGAAGTGTCTGCAGTATCGGCAGTATCAGCGGTATCAGCGGTGTCTGAAGTGTCGGCAGTATCGGCAGTATCAGCTGTATCAGCAGTATCAGAAGTATCAGAAGTATCGGCAGTGTCTGAAGTATCGGCAGTATCGGCAGTGTCAGCTGTATCAACAGTGTCGGCAGTGTCTGAAGTGTCAGCTGTGTCAGAAGTGTCAGTTGTGTCAGAAGTATCGGCAGTATCGGAGGTATCAGCTGTGTCTGAAGTGTCAGAAGTGTCAGCAGTGTCAGCAGTATCTGAATTGTCTGCGTCGGAATCGGTTTCAGATGTGTCTGTGCCGGTGTCGGCATCGGTATCGGGTTCTGGTGGAAAAATGTCTTCTACATCATGTTTTGAGCATGAAGCAAGTGTAAACAGGCAGAAAATTGAGAAAACAACAAAAAATTTTTTCATAAATCACCTCTGTATCAAAAAATCAAAAGTTCTCTATTATATAAAGAAAAGAGGGTTTTGAGGCAAGTTTTTAGTTGAGTGGAATTTTTGTTTAAAGAAAATTCTTTTTAAAAGTGCGGAAAAACTTGAAGCAAAGAAAAACGCTAATAAAATTATCGTGCTTATTGTTTGTGTTGGAGTTTTAAATGCTTGTTTCGGTTTTTATTCCTTTCAGCAACGAGGAAAACAATCTTGCCGAGATAATCGACAGAACTGAAAAAGGTGCAAAAGCGGCTGGTGTTGATGTCGAACTGGTTATGGTTGACGACGGTTCGACCGACGGCGGTGCGGCAGTTGTCGAAAAAGCGGCTGAAACGAGGCCGTGGGTTCATCTTTTCAGACACCGGAAAAACAAAGGCCTTACCGAAGCGATGAATACCGGTTTCAAAGAATGTCACGGCGAAATAATAATTTTTCTTCCTTCAGATTTGGAATCTTATCCGGATGAAGATATTCCTGCACTTCTCAAGGCTTTTGAACCGGGAGTCGATATTGTCTGCGGCAAAAGGGAAAAAAGACGCGAATTTAAAGTTTTTTTATCAAGAATATATAATGAAATCAGCATGTTGCTCTTTGGAATAAAGCTCGGCGACATGAACTGGATAAAGGCATTCAGGCGTGAGTGCCTCGAAGATCTGGAACTTCGCAGCGACTGGCACCGCTTCATTGTCCAGATTCTTCATGCAAAAGGCTATAACGCGGTCGAAGTACCTGTTATGTGGCACAGACGCAAAAGCGGTCACAGCCATTTCGGCCTCAAAAGGATTCCGATTTCATTTTTTGATTCGATAGCGGTAAAATTCATACTCACTTTCACGAAAGCGCCGATGCGTATTTTCGGTTCGATGGGATTTGTTCAGGTTTTGATTTCTCTTCTGATAGTCGCATGGATGCTTTATGACCAGTTTGTTCTCGGAAACTCTGTATTCAGGATGCGTCCGCTGCTCTATTTCAGTCTCGGTCTTTTTCTTTCCGGATTGATTTTTATTTTTATGGGATTTTTGGCAGAACTTATTGTCAGTCTGCGGGACGACATCAGGAAAATGAAAGATGATTGGGGGAAAAAATGAAGAAATTATCGACACTTGTAGCAATTATTCTGATTCTTGCCACTATTCTTCCTTTTTATTTCGTCCGAAAACATCTGATTGAAAACGAGAGACCGAAAGTCGAGACGATTGCGGCTTACCCAAAGCCGGATGTCGCTAAAATAATGTTTCTGGGAATGAATGCGTTCGCTGCCGACCTTCTTTTTGCAAGATCGCAATATTATTACGGTAGTCACTATGTCACCGACAGAACCTACGCTCTGCTTGAACAGATGGTTCGTGTTGTTCTGGCACTCAATCCAAGTCTGGAGTATGCAATTCCGTTCGGGGAAGCGGCAATATCATCAATGAGGACGCCGGAGGCCATCGAATCTGCAAATTCTCTTTTGAGGTTAGGGCACGAACTTTATCCTGACGATTATTATTATGTATTTAATCAGGGATATAACTATTTCATCTACCTGAATGATATGGAAAAGGCTTATCCTTTGATGTATGAGGCTGTAAGCATGAAGAGTGCACCGCCTAAAGTTATCTGGCTCGTGAACCATGTGGCGACGATGGGCGGCGGATACAGGCTTGGCTATGAATACACGAAGGACAGGCTCGAAAAGACGAAAGATAAAAATATGCGCGACCAGTTTGAAAAAGAGCTCAGGCACTTTTCAAATCTCATCGTTTTGAGCGACGCGGCCGAGGAATATTACAAAAAATACGGGCAATCACCAGATAAAGAGCTCCAAGAGCTTGTTAAATCAAAGCTGGTCAAAGAAATCCCGGAAGATGTCTACGGTGGCGAGTACTACTATGACGAAGAAGCCAGACTCGTAAAAACAACTTCGGGCGGCGACAGACAGTACGGCAAAAAGAAAGAGGAAGAAGCCAAAAAGAAAGAAGAAACTGAGAAAAAATCAGAAGAAAGTGATAAAAAAGAGCCGGTCGAAGAAAAAGAAAATTCAGAAAAATCTGACAAATAAATCTTGAAAATTATTTGGCTGAAGCTGTCATTTCTGCTTTTCTTCTTTTTTCGGCTTTAGCCATGAACCAGATTGCGAGGAAGATGAATCCGAGCGATACCCAGTCGATGAGAGCCGGATATTTTCCGCCGAAAACAGCTGCGAAGATGACTGTCGAAAGAGTTCCTGCGATGAGTGATGTCAGACGGTTTGCAAGGTTTGCGAAAGTAGCCGTTCTTCCTTTGAACATGAAGATGAAAACCGAGAAGAACGCGTTGATTCCGTAAGCGGTGCCTACAAGTCCAGCCCAGATTGCCCAGTCCCAGTTTGTGTTGAAGAACGCCTTTGAGAAGGGGTCGATTCTCGGGCCTGTTACGCCGAATTTGCCTGCCGCGATGAGAACGCAGATCGTAACAAGCGCCATCGTGGTGAAAGAAGCGATCTGCTCGATTGCGAAAAATGCCTTGTTGTTATCCTTTTTCGCAGCTTTTTCTTCTGCCGGACGGGTGTTTTTGTAGTAATTCATAATATAGATTCTGAACATGTAAGCCAGGATGTAACTCGCGAAAATGACCATGAACGGAATTGACGAGAAAGGGCTCTCCTTGCCGTCGCTGCCGCCGGTGAAAGCCTTGATAAGCACTGCGAAAAGTGCGATGCACATCGCGATATTTTCTTCCATGAAGACTTTTTTCTTCAAAATTCCCTGCTTGATCTGGATCGCGTCAACGATTCTGCCGATAATGATGACCGAGCCGCGCATGATAATCATTGCGACCATGACCGAAATGTGGTCGAAAGTGTAGAGCAGGGTGGTTGTCGGAACTACAACTGCCGTGCAGATACCTGAAAAAACGATGTACGGCAGTTCGCTAGGCATTGTTATTCCGCAGACAGTAATTTTTCTAACCGAATCAAGGCGGTACCAGCGAAGGATGAGGACAATTGCCGTGACGAGAACAGTCGAAGCAAGAGTGCTGTAGAAAAGGTATTCCATGCCGGGTAGTCCGGGAAATCCTTCTCCCGTTTTGAGGAAGAATTTAACTCCGACACCCGTTATGATGTAGAAAAAGAAGTAGCAGAAGCAAAGCTGCAAAAGCCTTGAGGTCGATCCTGAATTGTTGTCAGACAAATTGTTCTCCTTTGATTAAATTGTTGATAATATTGATTATTTTGCTGGGCAAGCTGCCATAGAAGCGCTGGAAATATCGTGCCCGCCGCTCGTTGTGACATACATCGGAGCGTTTTTGTAGCTGAAAAGGTCTACTTCGCCGTTTATAGTCAATGTTTTTGCTCCGGTTTCATAAGTTTCCGCCAATGCCGTGCCACCAAGTTCAAGGTAGCCGAATCCGAAAGCGTGATCGCAGGTGAAAGAGGTTGTATCCGGATTCCAATCGCTGATACGGATGTTTATTTTGTCATCATTTCCGATTCCTACGGCATATGTTCCCGGTTCAGTTGCCATAATATTGATGCGGACAATAGGATTGTGAAGCAAGTTCTGATCTTTATAATCCTGGAAGAGATTGAGGAATTTTTCATGAGTGGCAGTATATTCATTAAGCAATGCATAGGCGTAGGTTCCGTTTGTTCCTGAAGATGGGTCTATAATGTTGCCGGAAGTTCCGAAAGTTCCTGTAACAAAAGAACCGTCAATATAGACACCGTCACCCAACGTTTCGCCTTCTTCACCCTTGTAAATATATTCAAAAGAGCCGTTAATTATCGCGTGGCCGTAAGGTATGCCGTAAGTCATGTCTCCGACTTCGCCGCACTCTACCATGGCGTTCTTGCATGTTTCATCATTGAGAATCTCTGTGAAATTCTGTGAATTTTGGCGGCATTCACGCCAATCGTAATACATATTCTGTGCTTCTGTTGTTCCGCGGGCGTAACATTTGCTGTTGCATTCTGTTGAAGTGCACAGTGCCATACATTCAAAAATTCCGGCGCATGTTTCAATCGGAGTGTCGTCTTCCTGATCTGTATCCGTATTTTCTGTATCTGATGTGTCGGCTGTATCTGAAGTATCTGAAGTATCTGAAGTATCGGTTGTATCTGTCGTATCTGCGGTGTCAGAAGTGTCATCAGTGTCAGAAGTATCTGTTGTGTCGGTAGTATCTGCGGTGTCAGCTGTATCGACGTTGTCATTGTTTCCTGTGTCGGTCGAGTCGCTGCCGCCGTTCCCGCTGTCCGTGCAACTGTATGAGCCGCTTGCCGTCTGTCTGCAGTATTGTCCGAAGTTGAGATTACATGTTTTTTTTGCCTGCCATGATGAATTCTGACAAATCAAAATCTGCGAACTGTCTGCTGAGCATGTTTCGATACCTTCCTGCGAACATGAAGAACCGGCCTGTGTGGAAGTTCCGACTTCTTCCTCTGAACATGAGACTGCAAAAAACATCGCAAAGAGCATAAAAGTAACTAGTAAAATTCTTTTCATCGAACTCTCCAAAAAACTAACCATAAACCTTTTAATAGTAGATGAAAAGCGCTTTATTGTCAAACAGAAAGCGATTTCGCAGGATTTCCGATTAAATTTGCAAAACGCAACGTTATTCCTAAAATATTGTGTTTTCGATTTTTTAACAATTTTCAGGAGGTCGTTATGATTGACATCAACTGCAAGGCTACAATCGGAATCAACGGATTCGGCAGAATCGGAAAACTCACACTTTGGAACATGCTTCTGAAGGATGATTTTGACAGAATCGTCATCAACCTCGGGCGTGAAGTAGGCAAATCGCTTACAGATCTTGTCGATTACGCGATCTACGATTCGACTTACGGCACTCTCCACAATTTCCTTTACGGTTTCGGCGGAGGAAAAGAGCCTGAGATCGAGATCACCGACGAAGCTGCCGGCGAAGTCAAATTCTACGGAAAAAGCGTAAAATTCCTCAGAAGCGAAAGAAATCCCGAGAAGATCCCGTGGGGTCAGGAAGGGGCGAGAGTCGTCATCGACACGACCGGAAAATTCGTAGACCCGACGGATGAATCTTCGCCGAACGGCACTCTCCGCGGCCACATCGCAGGCGGCGCGAGAAAAGTCATCCTTTCGGCTCCTTTCAAACTCAAAGGAAAATCGAAAACCCTTCCGGAAGACGCTGTGATGATGGTTTACGGTGTCAACCACAGAAATTTCGATCCGATGAACCACCACATAATTTCAGCTGCATCCTGCACGACGACAGCGCTCGCGCACATGATGAAACCTCTTCTCGACCAGGAAGAGACTTCGGCGATCCTTACGGCAAGTATGTCGACGATCCACTCGATGACCAATTCGCAGAACGTTCTCGACGCTGTTCCAAAAAGCGGAACGAGCGATCTCCGCAAAAACAGAGCTGCCGGCTACAACATCATCCTTTCGACGACCGGTGCTGCAAAGGCTCTCGAATACATCCTTCCGGTAATGAAAAATGTCGGCTTTATGGCTGACTCTGTCCGCGTTCCGGTCCAGACGGTATCTCTTATCAACCTCAACCTTACTTTCCACACGCCGCTTGACAAGGACGGTTTCCCGAAGATCAACCGTGAATTCATAAACAACATCTACCGCGAAGCTTCGGCAGGCGCACAGCGCGATCTGCTCTATCTTTCGGAAAGACAGAATGTTTCGAGCGACCTCAAAGGCAAGATGGCTGCATGCGTTATCGAAGGCAACGACACCCACACCAGAACGGGTTTCGTCGATATTCCGCCGTTGTCTAATGTTCCTGTCACCCACGCGAAGATTTTCGGATGGTACGACAATGAACTCGGCAGCTATGTAAACTGCCTTACAAAACTTGCGGTCTACGTTTCAAAAGCTATTGCATAATTTAACATCATTTCTTTTTTCAACTCCTTTTTCCGGAGGTAAAAATGTCCTATATTGAATTCCCGAAGTGGATCCCTTATCTTCTCTGGTCGCTTGTCGCGGCGGCAGGTATTTATTTCATTTACATCGTCTACAACTATAAGCGCGGTCTCAAAACTTCGCCGCGTGAGATCTGGTTCGTTTCGATTTCGCAGATCATCGAATACACCGCATATTCCATTATGCTTATGACGCTCACTTTGTTCCTTTCGAGCGACTTGGGTTTAAGCGATGTCGCGGCCGGAAACTACATGGGAACGTGGAATTTAGCCTATACGCTCCTTATTTTCGGCGTAGGTTCGCTTGTTGACGCAGTAGGCATCAAGAAAGTGCTTCTTATAGGCACTATCCTTGCGATATTTTCGAGGTTTTTCCTCTTTCTCACTACCAATTTCTGGGTCGTAACGCTTCTCGGCTTCGTTCCGCAGGCGGTTTCGGTCGCTTTCATGAGCCCTGTCATTTCGGTCGCGCTCAAAAGATACACGAAATCTGACACTTCGGCTCTCGGATTTGCGATGTTCTACACTTTGATGAACGTCGGTTTCGCGATGGGCGGACTTATTTTTGACGGTATCCGCGAAGTTTACGGCGAATACGGAAACATCGCTATCCCGCTTCTGGGCGAGATCTCGACTTACCGCTTTATCCTTCTTGTTGCATTCCTCATCAGTATCCCGACACTTTTCTTCGTTGCGATAATCCGTGACAACATCGACCTCAACGACGAAGGTCAGCTTGTAAAGCACATCGAAAACGAAAGGGCGAAAAAGGAAGGAAACATGCTCGTTTCGATCTTCGATTCGATAAAAAATTCGTTTGCCGATGCCGGAAAGATCTTTGTGACAGTAGCAAAACAGAAGGCTTTCTGGAAGTTCATGGCGCTTCTCGCGATACTTTTAGGCGTAAACTATGTTTTCTACCATTTCCACTACACTTTCCCGAAATATGGGATCCGCGTGCTCGGCGAAGGTGCGAAAATCGGCAATATTTACGGCGTCCTGAACCCCGTTATCGTCATTTTCTTCGTTCCGACGATCGCATGGCTCACGAGAAAGTGGAGTGCTTACAAAATGATAACGATCGGCTCTCTGATCTCGGCTGCATCGGTATTTTTCGTTGTTCTGCCTGATGAATTCTACGCTCCGATCGCAGATTCAGTCTTCGGCAGACTCATCTGGCAGAAATGGCTCGCTCTTCCCGACGGCTCATCACTTTCGACGATCGCGATATGCTTAGGCCTCTGCTTCTTTGTGGTTCTTTTCACGATAGGCGAAGCCATCTGGTCGCCGAGACTCATGGAATACACCGCAAAAATCGCGCCGAAAGGGCAGGAGGCAAGCTATCTCAGCCTTTCGCTTCTTCCCAAATTCATCTCGCAGCCGCTCGTTGCGTGGATGTCGGGAGCACTTCTTTCAGCCTACACGCCTGCAACCGAAGTAGTGAACGAAGCAGGTGTGAAGACTCTTCAGGTCGGCGATATCTCGCATCACTACATGATCTGGATCTGGGTCGGCGCAGTCGCCGTCATCTCTCCGCTAGGAATGATACTTTTCGGCCGCTATCTCAGAGGAAAGGAAGAGTCGTAAACTAAGCTAAACAACAAACGGCACGAGTGCCGAAAGTATGAAAAGATATATTGCAAAAGGGTAAAGTATAGTTTTTTTCATCATAAAAACGAGAAGTTTGAGTGCTGCCAAACTTGCGATAAACGAGGTGACGAAGCCGACAACCGAAGGAACCGGGTCGATGAATGCAAATCCTCCTTTCACAAGTTCAAGCAGAAGTGCGCCCAAAATCGCGGGGATCGCAAGCATGAACGAAAATTCAACTGCTTCCGCGGCGGGAATTTTTCTGAAAAGTGCGCCTGTTATCGTAGAGCCTGAGCGCGAAACGCCGGGAAGGACAGCTATTCCCTGGAAAAAACCGATGAAAAGGGCATCTTTGAGCGTTATCTCCTTATTGGGAACCGCTTTTTTGAAGAAAGACTGCGCGATAAGAAGCAGAATCGCCGTGAAAGCAAAAGCAACCGTGAGATAAACCGGCTCTTCCTTGATCGATTTCATCATCGGCTTCGTCACAAAAAGCATCGCAGTCGTCACGATCGTTGCCGCAAGGATCATAAGAACATACTTGTGCGACTTGTTGAATTTGAAAGAAGCGCACTCTTTAGCAAGATTGAATAGTTTCTTTCTGAAAAAAATGAAAACCGCAAGAAGCGACGCAACATGCAGCAGAATGTCGTAAAGAAGCGGCACATCCTTGTGTCCGAGCAGTTTTTCAACGAGAACCAGGTGTCCAGAAGAACTTACCGGCAGAAACTCCGTGAGCCCCTGCAGGATTCCCAGAATGATTGAATCTAAAATCGTCATTTTTGCACCTATTTATCAAAAAAGTCCGCGATTTTGCCGAAAAATCCGTCGAATCCGGAGTTTGACATGATGACTGTTACGGTGTTTTCACCGCTGTTTGTCTTTACCCAGTTGACTGTGTCGTTTATGTCTTTGAGATAAACCGCTTTATCAGGGGTTTCTGCGTTGATCGTTGCGACTACGCGCTCGGGCTCGAACCTGTTTTCAGGCGGGAACTTGAATGCTTTCGGCGGGAAGCCGACAACGACTTTGTCCGCTTTTTTGAATATCTCGGTATACTGTTTTTCAAAGACGTTCTGGCCGTTGGAATTCGTCGCGGGGTCGAAAACGACGTTGATCTTCTTTTCGGGGAAGAAGTCGATGAACGATTCAAGTGTGAGTTTTACCGCTGTCGGATGGTGCGCGAAATCGCTGTAAATAAGTCCGCCGTTGATCGAACCCAAGTATTCCTGACGGCGTTTGATGCCTTTCAAAGTCTTGATGGTTTCAAGGATCTTCGCATCTTTGAGGTCGAATCCTTCGCATTTGAGGAATGAGACGAGCGCGCCCAAATTCATCAGGTTCTGCATTCCGAAAAGGGGAGTTTCAAAGAAATATTTTTCGCCGTTTTTAAATGTTGCCGAGAAGTACATCAGTTTGCCGTGTCTTTCTTCGAATTTGACGAATAAGTCGGCCGATTTGTCAGAAATGGAGTAGGTGAAGAGCTTTTCAGCCGGAATAAATTCGCGCAGTCTTAAATTGTGGTCGAAATCAAGGGAGAGAATGACTCTTTTTTTAGTTATTTCAACAAGTTTTTTGAAGTTTTTGAAAATCGACTCAACTGAATCGTAAATATCGGCGTGGTCGAATTCTATCGAAGTCACGATCGTCGTTTCAGGCTTGTAGTGGAGGAATTTCGGCCCTTTGTCGAAGAAAGCGGTGTCGTATTCGTCGCCTTCGATCACAAAGTATCCCGCTCCTTCGCTGAAAGCCGCGTTCGTGCCCGAAAATTCAGGGATTCCGCCTATCATGTAGGAGGGATTTCTGCCGATACCGGCAAGAACTTCGCTGAAAACGGTCGTTGTCGTGGTTTTTCCGTGGGTTCCCGAAATTACGACAGGCGATTTTCCGTCAAGAAGAAAATCTTCCATGAGGGAGGGCATCGAGTAGTATGGGATTCCGCATTTCATGATGAATGCAGCC
>Ga0265299_10003377_pt1 | contig 15594 bp, 15 predicted proteins | sample AusTroGonzalo_MG_4_FD_193485 | JGI IMG/M metagenome (GOLD analysis project Ga0265299, IMG submission 193485) | Bovine rumen microbial communities from tropical cattle in Woodstock, Queensland, Australia - Gonzalo_02 | ecosystem: Host-associated > Mammals > Digestive system > Stomach > Rumen ... | reverse complement strand
TTAATGATAAATCAACATACTCACTATCACTTTCGTAACCTACAGCTATTGCCGGTCCAAAAGCCGCTTTTACCTGCGGACTAAAACCATTTGTATACGCCAGAGGTAAAGTTGTTCTTTTTAATGCTCTCCTAAAAAAGTCTATTTGTTCAAGTTGAGAAACATATTTTACAAAACCTTTTCTTGAAAATTTTAACAAAACTCTGTTTTTAGTTTCAAAAATTTCTTTCTTTACGGAAGATATGTTTTCGGGAAGTTTTGTTATTTGTTTTTCTTTACCTAAAACGGCATTTGCGGTCTCTTTTATTCCGTTCATATAATCGTTATATAAAAATTTGTTATCTACTCCTAGATTTATATGTTGCCAAGGTAAAACTTCATCAAAGTTTCTTCTTCTGTAAACATAAAAATCCAAATCAAAACCTGCTTCTTTTATTGTTTCCGTCCAAACTTCAAAATTAAATTTATCTTTCCATTGATCAAATCTCATACCTTTTTGCCAAGCAAGATATATTGCTTTAGAAACTCTTCTGTCTGCTCTTGCCAAAAAAGCTTCTATTATACTTGCTTGGTGATTATGGGCTCTTATATCGGCACGTATATCTTTTTTCAATTTAGTTATCGTATCTTTTATATAGTCGGCACCAAACATCGGCTCCCACTGGAATGCCGTTTGAGCTTTCGGGACAAAAGGAGAAACTGTTATGGCAAAATTCAGTTTATTTGCCGTTTTTCTTACTTTATCAACCAACTCTTTTATTGCATATATATCTTCTTCTTTTTCCGTAGGCAAACCTATCATAAAATATAATTTTATTGCCCGCCATCCCATTTGATAAGCAAAGTTAAGAGTATCAACTATTTCATTTTCTGACAAATATTTACCTATAACGTTTCTGAGTCTGTCGGAACCTGCTTCCGGTGCAAAAGTTATAGACGGTTTTTTATCTCTGTTTAAATATTGAGCAACTTTTAAGGAAAACTTATTGCATCTCATAGACGGCAAAGTAACATTAAGATTTTGTTTATAATATTTTTCGTTCGTTTGCAGTAAAAGGTCTTCCAAATCTTTATAATCGGTACAAGATAATGAAGAAAAAGAAACTTCCTCATACCCTGTATTTTTTAAACTTTCATCCAATAAATTTATAACGGTTTCAACTTTTCTTGCCCGCCAAGGTCTGTAATATTTTGATGCCTGGCAAAACCTACACCGTCCTACACATCCTCTTGCTACTTCAATATTTAATCTGTTGTGAACGGTTTCAACAAACGGAACAATTTTGTTGTTATGAAAAAAAACTTTATCCAAGTCCACGATTGTTTTCTTTATTGTTTCCGGAACACCTTCAATATTGGGTTTTATTGATTTTACCGTATTATCCTCATTATAAGTAACATCATAAAATGACGGTATATAAATTCCCTCTATTTTGGAAAGTTCAAAAAGAGTTTGTTTCCTGTTCAACTTATTTTTTTTGCAAGTTCTGTAAGTTTCCAAAATTCTAACCATGGAAACTTCTCCATCACCGATGGTAAACAAATCGAAAAAGTCGGCAAACGGTTCCGGGTTCGCCATAACAGGCCCCCCGCCGATAACCAAAGAATCATCTTCTTTTCTGTCTTTTGCAAAAACGGGAATATTCGATAAAGATAACATGTTTATAATGTTTGTTCCTACAAGTTCACATTGTAAACTGAAACCTACAATATCAAAATTATTTAAAGGAGTTTTTGATTCCAAAGAAAATAGTTCTTGTTTTTCCTGTCTTAATATTTGTTCCAAATCCGTATCCGGAGCATAAGCTCTTTCACATCTGGCAACTTTTTTTTCATTAACCAAATGATATAAAATCTCAAGTCCTAAATTTGATGCACCTATCTCATAAATATCCGGGAAGCATAAACATAAAGAAACGTCGTTATTCATATCCGGTTCATAAGAATTTATCTCATGATTTATGTAACGAGAAGGCCTTTGAACAAGTGGTAAAATTTTGTCTAAATCAATCATATCAAAATCTTTCTTCTATAATTTAATCTTTTTAAATAACGATTTCATATCGTCCGGTATGGGAGCAATAATTTCCAACTGTTTCGACGTTATCGGATGAGTAAAACAAATTTTATAAGAATGAAGCATTTGTCTTTTAAATTTAATATCTTTTATATGATCGCTTCCACCATAATCCACATCCCCCAAAACAGGGTGCCCTATATATTTCATATGGCTTCTTATTTGATGTGTTCTGCCTGTAATAATATGAACTTCCAATAAAGAAACATCTCTACTTCTTGACAAAACTTTAAATTCGGTTATTGCCATTTTTTTTGCAAGAGGACCAACTTCCATAATTTTTCTATTCTGCATAGATCTTCCCAAAGGGGCTTCTATTCTACCGTGTTCTTCAACAACAATTCCTGTTACCGCCGTAACATAAGTTTTATGTATTGTTCTTTTTTGAAATTGTTTTGACAACGAAACTTTTGATTTTTCGTTTTTGGCAAAAATTATTGCACCCGTAGTATCTTTATCCAACCTGTGAACCATAAACGGATTGCATTTTCCTTTGAAATGGTATAACAAAGCGTTCAGCAATGTCCCAGTTTCATGTCCGAAAGAAGGATGAACAACTAAATCAGCTTGTTTGTTTATAACTATTACATCATCATCTTCATAAACAATATTTAAAGGAATATTTTCGGGATTTAAAGATATCGGACTTTCGTCTTCAATATTGTATTCTATACTGTCACTTTGTTTAAGCTTATAACTCGGGTGAACTTTTTTACCATTCACCAATAATTTACCGTCTTTTATCATATTTTGAAAATATGTTCTTGAATATTCTTTATTCAGATTGTTCATAAAGCAATCCAACCTTTCATTCGTATCCTTCTCACAAACGAATTTATTTTTCATTTTTAGCCCCGTTTTTTATAGACAATAAAATTATAATTGCTACTATAAATATAACAATTGAAATGTTTTGTGCAGGTGATAAACCAAACAAGAAGTCCCCTCTATCATCACCTCTAAAAAATTCAACAGAAAATCTTAATACCGAATACATTAACATATATAAAACAAAAACATGTCCGTTTTGATGAGACCTTTTATACAAATTATGTAAAATAAAAAATATTATTAAATTACCAAATGCTTCGTATAACTGAGTAGGATGTCTATTTGCTACAGCGAAAAAACAATCACTGTTTTTCCCGTAACAACAACCGGAAAAAAAACAACCTATTCTCCCAAAAGCGTGTCCCAAGGCTAAAGCAGGCGCAAAAAGATCCATAAGTTTTACGATATTTATTTTTTTACGTCTGCAATACAAAAATGAAAAAATTAATACAGCAATAAAACCACCATAATATACAAGGCCACCTTTCCAAACTTGCAATATTTCCAATGGGTTGGACAAATAGTATGGTAAATTAAGCAAGATATAAAAAAATCTTGCACCTATAATACCGAACAAAATCACATAAAACAAAAAATCATATAATTTTTGTTTTTTTATTATGTTATTTGAATATTTAATAGTGTATTGCATACCAACAAAAAAACCGAGTGCTACAAACACTCCATATGTATATATTGTGATATTGCCGATGGAAAAAAGCTCAGGATACATTTGTTACTACCTTTTATTACGCAACAAATAAAGTTTTATATATTTAGTAAAAGTATAATAGGAACCCAATACTGCCCAAACAAAACCTTCTAAACCATCTAAAAAGCCGAGTTTTAAAATATATCTTTTTATAAATTCCAATGGCGGTCTAAAAACTATATCTATAATTCTTGCTTTTTTATTTTTATCCGCCATTTTTAATGCACCGAAGGTCGTATATTGTTCAAACTTATTAAAATACCCGTCTAAATTCGGAGTCGTATAATGATAAAAAACATTTGTAAATTTCCCTACTTTACCGTCAACAACTAATTCTTCATGAATAATTCCACCGACATATCGCGACAAAGATTTTTTTGCAAGGCGCAACCTATCTTCTTTGGCAATACCGGAATATTTCATTTTTCTGCCAAGGAAAAAATTTTCTCTTGTTAACATAAAACCGTCATATTGTGTCGATTCTATGGTATTTTTTATTTCTTCTTTTAGTTGCTCGGATAAAACTTCGTCCGCATCAAGATGCAACACCCATTCATTCATTGCAAGAGATAAAGCATAATTTTTTTGAGCGGAAAAATTATCAAAAGTTCTTTTAAAAATTTTTGCACCAAAAGATTGCGCTATTTTATTTGTATTATCCGTTGAACCGCTGTCAACCACAACAATTTCGCTTACCAAACCTTTAACACTTTCTAAAGATTTTGCAATATTTTTTTCTTCGTTTTTCGCAATCATAACTAAAGATATTTTCATTTTGTTTTTATCATTTTCCTTATAATAAAATTTTCAAACTTGTTTCTGTTTTTAGCGAAATATTTAAGTAAAGATTCGTTATACATTTTCTTTTTATCAAAAGACATTTTATCGTCACTTCCAAGTCCGCCGTAATGATAAACTTCACTTTCCGGCAGATAACAAATTTTTTTACCTGCCAATTTTAATTGTCTGAACAAGTCGGTTTCTTCCAAATAAAAAAAATATCTTTCATCAAAACCGTCAACTTGTTTCATATACTCTTTGTTTATTATAAAACAAGCTCCTCTTAAAGAATTAACGATATAACATTTACCAGACTTATAAAAATTTTCTTTCAGAGAAACGTATAATTTTATTATCGGTTTAAAAAGTTCAGTCCATAAAGTCGCTTCAGGGTAAACTGATTTTTGAATTGTATTGTTTTTTCTTAAAAGACGCGGGCCTATAACTGCAATATTTTTATCGGAAACTATTTTTTCATAAAGTTTTGAAATCGAATTTTTTGTAATTTCCGTATCCGTATTTATATAAAGAATATAATCGTTTTCTGCAACGTTAAATCCCATATTTGCAGCTTTTGCAAACCCTAAATTTTCTTTGTTTTTTATAACTTTGATTTGCGGATATAATTCAACAGCTTCATCAACGGAACCATCGTTACTTGCATTGTCAATGATAATCCACTGTGCATTTTTTGAAGAAGTTATTTCATCGTTATCGTTCAATGCTTTTAAACAATCAAACAATACCGACCTTGAATTTCTTGTAACAAGCACTATTGATAATTTATTCATGTTAAATCCTTACTATTTTTGAAGATTTAACCGATTTTGTAGCATTTCTTGTATCAAAAACAAGTTTTGATTTTTTTACTATTTCTTCGTAATTTATATTCGTATGATCGGTAAGGATTAAAACCGCATCATATGTTGCAACATTTGAAATATTTTTTTGCGATTTAAAAATCTTACCGGCTATTTTTACGGTCGGTATATATGTGTCATAGTATGAAAGTTTTGCCTGTTTTTTTATCAACAAACTCATAACGTCAAGTGCAGGAGATTCTCTTAAATCGGCAACATCTTTTTTATAAGCTACACCTAAAACAAGAATTTTAGAATTTTTTATCGATTTTGCTTTTTCATTTAAAGCATCTGCCAGTTTTGTTACTACATATTCCGGCATCTTGGAATTTATTTCTCCTGCAAGTTCTATGAATCGTGAATAGAAATTTAAAGTTTTAAGTTTCCAGGATAAGTAATGCGGATCTAAAGGAATACAATGCCCTCCTATTCCCGGACCGGGAGTAAACTTCATAAATCCGAACGGTTTTGTAGCAGACGCTTCTATCACTTCCCAAACATTTAAACCCAATTTGTCACACATTAAAGCCACTTCATTTACAAGCCCTATGTTTACTGCTCTGAACGTGTTTTCCAAAAGCTTTACCATCTCGGCAGCTTGAGTTGAAGAAACTTTATGAACGTTTGTAAAACTTCCGTAAACGGCACAAGCCAAATTTGCCGATTTTTCACATATGCCACCTACAACTTTTGTCGTATTTGCTATAGTAAATTTTTTATTTGCAGGATCTATTCTTTCAGGACTAAATGCCAAGAAAAAATCTTTGCTCCCTTTTAATCCCGTATCTTCAAGCATTGGAAGAACAAGTTCTTGTGTTGTACCGGGATAAGTTGTTGATTCCAATATTATCAATTGACCTTTTTGTAAATTTTCTTTTATTTCGTTTGTTGCCGAAACTATATATGAAACATCGGGGTCTTTAGATTTTCTTAACGGAGTGGGCACACATATGATAACCACATCCAATTTTGAAATTGCTTTAAAATTTGTTGTAGCGGACAATTTCTTTTCTTCTACAAGTTTTTTAATATCTTCAGTAGCTATATCACCTATATAAGACTTTTTATTATTTATATTTTCTACTTTTTTACCGTCGACTTCAAGACCGGTAACAGTAAAACCTTTTTTGGCAAGTTCAACGGCTAAAGGTAACCCGACATAACCTAATCCTATCACACCTATTTTTGCTTGTTTTAAATTAATCTTTTCCGATAATTTTTTATACATTTTTTCTCCTTAAAAAAGATCGCTTTCTATTTTCAATATTATAATTTAACGGACTTAAACCAAGACTTATTTTTCAAATACCAATCAACGGTATTTTTTATCCCCTGTTCCAAAGAAACCGTCGGTTTCCAATTTAATAATTTACCGGCTTTGGAAATGTCTGCCCAAGTTGAAACGATATCTGCTTTATGAAATGGTTTTTTGTTCAGTTTTGCTTTCTTACCTAAATGCTGTTCTATCAATCCTATAACATAGTTCAACGAAATCGGATTGTTTCCACCGCCCAAGTTTATAATTTCAAATCCTACCTTTTTTAATGCTTTTATGGTTCCTTTAGCTATATCATCGACATAAGTAAAATCTCTGCTTTGGGACCCGTCTCCGAAAAGTTCAATAGGAGTACCTTCATCTATCCACTTAATAAACCTTATTATACTCATGTCCGGTCTTCCTGCAGGTCCGTAAACCGTAAAATATCTTACGATACTTACATCTATTCCGTACAAATAGTGGTAAGAATAACACATTGCTTCGGCACCTTTTTTAGATGCCGCATAAGGAGAAATCGGCGTGTTTACCGCAAGTGTTTCGGTAAAAGGCATTTTTTGCCCTGCATAAAGAGAAGATGTTGATGCCAAAACAAACTTTTTTATTTTATATTCTCTGCACAAATCAAGCAGATTTAATGTACCCATAGTGTTTGTAGAAACATAAACAAACGGGTTTTCCATACTGTATCGTACACCGGCTCTTGCAGCCAAATTTATAACTGCGGATATTTTATTTTGTTTAAAAATCTTTTCAAGAGATTTCTTGTTTTCAATATCAAGTTTAAAAAATTTAAAATTTTTATATTTTTTTAACTGTTTCAATCTGTAATTTTTTATTTTAACATCATAATAATCGTTCACGTTATCTATACCGATAACATTTTTTTTTGATTTCAACAAAAATTCTGCCGTTTTATTGGCAATAAACCCTGCAACGCCGGTAACAATTATAGCCATAAATTTTCCTCAAAAACATATTTTTAATATTATACAAAAAAATAAGTACAAAAAAGCGAAAAACGTAAAAATACTTCAAAATTTTCGCAGTTGAAAAATTTTTTATTTTTTAAAAGATTTTTATATTATGAATATGCAATTCGAATTTTTTTATTTTATGACAATATATCTTTTACATTGTAAATTATACATTATCGCTTTTGCTTTCGTGATATTCCTGTTCGGTATTTACCGACCAAATATTATCTTTTGTCTTGATACCGTTTATTATATTCGATACAGCGGTAATTGCCGTAAGCATTGAATGGTCCATGTTATTATATTTGTGCATACCGTTTCTGCCTACCAAAAACAAGTTTTCGTATTTGTTTACAAAATCTTTAATTATATCGAACTTTTTATATGTCCCGAAATATCCGGGATATGCTTTCGGGACTTTAACAATACAACCGTCCAACACATCTTCTTCTTTTATTATTTTTATTTGAGCAAGTTCTTTTTTTGCAAAACTTATAAAATCTTCGTCTTTCGTGTTCCACATATCATCATTTTCGTTACAGAAATATTCAAGACCCAGCCAAACGGTATTTTCATAATCTTTAACCAAATAAGGGCTCCAATTGTTAAATACCTGTAATCTTCCGAGTTTTACTTCTCTTTCCTGAATATATATCCAATCGTCCGGGACTCTGTTTTTATATGTTTTTAGTTTGGTATTATTTTTTATTACCATATCTTTTACAAGCAATCCCACCGTTATAAAACTTCTGTATTCCAACCCTTCGGCAACATCTTTTACGACATCATCTTTTTTGTCAAAACCGTTTATTAAATCTTGAACCGGCATACTTGAGAAGAAATAATCGGCAACATATTTGTTACCGGCGTCATCCGTAACGGATTTTACAATATTGTTTTCCGTTTCAAATTTAACTATCTTTTTATTCATCTCTATTTTTCCGCCGAGAGATTGTATTTTTTGTGCCGTAAGTTGCCAAAAATGCCCAGGGCCGAATTTAGGATAATAAAATTTTTCTATTAAACTCGTTTCGGTATTTTTTTGTTTTAAATCTTGTTTATTTGTACCTAACACTTTTTTTACTGCCTGCTGTAACAACTTTATTATAGATAACCCCTTTATTCTCTGTGTCCCCCAATCCGCAGGAATATCTTTCGGTTCAACTCCCCAAACTTTATGAGTGTAATCTTTAAAAAATGTTAAATACAATTCTTTACCGAATCTGTTTATCATAAAATCTTCAAGATTTTTTTCTTCTCTTTTGAATAACAAACTATATGTATAACTGAATCCTATTTTGATTATTCTTGCAACTCCCAAATTTTTCATTGTTGAAAAAGATAAGGAAACGGGATAATCAAAAAAAGTTTTTAAAAAATATATTCTTGAAAGTCTGTTCCTTACAAGCATAACATCATCTATTTTGTTAGGATCTTGCTCTTTTTCGGATTTTGACAAATCTATTTCTCTGTTTAACAAAATATCGTCTTTTGAAGGAACTGTCTGTATGGGCATTAAATCAGTCCACCATTTCATAACGGTATCGGATTTTGAAAAAAATCTGTGTCCGCCCATATCCATTCTGTTTTGTTTATAATTAAAAGTTTTTGATATTCCGCCTATATTTTCGGTTGCTTCAAATATTATCGGTTTTATATCCGTTTTTGTAAGAAGTTCGTATGCTGCCGTAAGACCTGCCGGTCCTGCTCCTATGATTATTGCTGTTTTTGACATAAATCAACCCTCGTTTTTAACTAAAAATAAACTTTTTTCTTGCAAAATAGTTCCACAAATATGTAATTATTATAACCAAACATTTTGACAACATATAATACAATCCTAAATATTCCGTAAAGACATATAAAAAAACATTATTTAAAACAAGTCCTATAATCCCTATTACAAGAAAAACGGTAAATTCGATAGTTTTATTCTTTATACTTGTTTTAGTAAAAATATACAACTTACTGCATATATAAGTTATTGCTATTCCCACCAAAAAAGATATTGTCGCAGATACTAAATAATATAAATGAGCATATTCGGTAAGGATATACAAAACAGCCATATCCGCAAATAAAGCTATCCCGCTTGCAAAAAAATATTTAATAAACTGGAAATAAGAATTATCCGTTTTTTTAGTAATAAAATTTATTATATTTTCTTTTAACATTGTTAATTAACAAATAAAATTGTTCTTTTGGTTTCGGCTAAAATTTTTATTTTATCTTTATATTTTTCCAAAAGATTATTCATAAAACCGTCTTTATAAGAAGCAAAATAATGTTTTTCGTTCTGTAATATTTTTTCTTCAAACTCATCATCATTAAGTGTTATATTTTTTTTGTCGCCATAAAACAAAAACATTGAACCGAACACAAAATAATCTTCTCGTCTTATAACTATTTTTTCGTTTTTATCAATAGTATTGACAGTCGGAATTAATTTTACCGGATCAACCAACTTTTGTGCATCAACAGTTTTAGGTATTATCGGAAAACTTATAAATACAACAGATAATACAACAGAAACAACTATTAATATTTTTATTATTTTTTGAACCGTTTTTTGTGAAAAAGAATTTAAGACTTCCGCCGATATTAAAGCAAACGCAGGGTACAGAGGATTTAAGTAATTTCCGTTTTTCTTGCTTGCTATTTGAAAAATGATAAAAGGTATTAATGCCCAAGATAACACAAAAATATCTTTTCTGTTATCATTTAATATTATATTTTTCGTATTTTTTAATTTTTTATAAAATCCGTACACCAACAACGGTAACCACGGCCAATAATTATTTATTAATAACTGCAAGTATATATACCATTCGTTAAAAAAGTTATATTTTTTTATTGATATATCATAATTTACATTATCGGCGTTACTTGAACCCCACCCTTGAATATTTTTTATAGTCGAACAAAAATATTCTTTAACAAAATCCATTCCGAACTTTTTATACATTACAATATGCCATGGTAAAACGATTATCGGGACCAACAAAAAGGATAACCAAAAATGTATATTTTTTAAAGCTTTTCTATCTTTTGATAATAACAAATAACCGAAAATAACAAAATATATCAACAAACCCGATGCCTGTTTTGCCATAATAGCAAGACCTATTGAAAAAGACATCAAATAATAATAACAAGATTTTTTTTCTGTTGTTGCTATCCAAAAACATACTAATGCCAAAATAAAAAAGGTCGCAAAAGGACCGTCTGTTATACAGCTTCTTGCATGGTGCAGATACTGTTGCGTAAAAATTAAAATTATTGATGTAAAAAATGCCGTGTAATAATCGTAGTACTTACTTACAAACAAAAACATTATTATTATAGACATTAAAGCTAATATCGCAATAGGCAATTTTACGGAAAAATTGGTAAATCCGAAACATTTGCCGCTTAAAGCCATCATCCAATAAATTAAAGGAGGTTTACTCGTATAAAAAACAGGAATTCCATCATGATAAGGCGTTAAGTAATCCCCTGTTTGAGTCATTTCTTTGGCAATTTGCCCGTACCCGATACCGTCACCGCTTAAAGGTGCCTCGTCAAGTCTGTGAAAAAAAGCAACAAAAGCAACCACTATCACTAAAAAAAACAAAAACTTTTTAGTAAACAAAAAATTTAAGTTGATATTTTTAATAAAACCGATAACTATGTTAAGCATAACAATTTACTATTGGATATATACAATTTAAATCAGGTAAAATTATATATTTTTATATCTCCTGTTTCAATAAATATTTTTCTATATTTTATACTATCAATACTATTGTTTTTTCAATTTGTTTTTATTTATCCACTTTTTTTGAGTTCCAACAATTGTTACTTTTTGCATATCTTTTCTAAGCCAAAAAGCAAGTTCCCCAAACGTAGAACCGAAAGAATATATAGCTTTGCTTGCTTTTGCCATTATATATAAATCACAAACCGCATCTTTCATGGATTTATAATTTTTATTTTGTAATTGTAATATTTCCCCTATATATTCTCTTTTCAAATAATCACCTATTTTTTCATCCATGGCAGACAAATAAAAAGTCCCGTTTTCCGATATTTTATTCATTGCCGAAACAAATAAACTCAAATCTTCATTTCTACCGAAATCTTGCCAGTCATAAGAATTTCTTATTTGAAGTGCTATAAAATCATTTTTCGGTGTATTTTGATTAATTTTCTCAATAAGTTCCGCTTTAGGTTTTAAACATTGAAAAATCTTTTGATATTTTAAAAAAGTATTTTTATTTATATTATCGTATTTAAGTCCTAAAGATTTTCCATTAAGTTCTTTTAAACCAACATCCATTTCCTCTATTATTAAATCATCTTTTGTTGTAGCTTTATCAAAATTTTCTCTATCATTATATTCATTTATTTTTGTTTTGAAACTAACATCAAACAAATCATAAAATTTAGCAGAAACCCAATCTTTATCATCCCAAAAAATATCCATTTCATCAGGTGTAAAGTAATTTAAAGCATTAATCAATCCGAAAATTCTATTACCAATCCCTTGTTTAGAATCAAAAATCAACCCAATCTTTTTATAATGTTTTGGTCTAACTTTTATTCTAACTTTTATACCAAAAAATTTATAAAGTTTATTTAACCCTTTGAAATACATATCACCTTTTCTCTTTTGATATTTTAAACTAATATTATATTAAATTTTAATCCATTTTTATAATAAAACGTTCTATTTTATTTATATAAATATAACCATATTATTTTAAAAAATATATTTTATTGATTTTTTATATTTAATAATATATAATTTTATATATTAAAGAGAGGTGTTCGATCATGGCTAAAAAAGAAAACAAGAAAGTTTGGTCCAAACCTAAACTTACAAAAATTAAAGTTGAGTTGGACTCAATAATATCAGCAAGTGATATGTATTATTAATAAAAACTATTCATATTTGTTAAATATCTGAAACATATACTCGATTATTACGGGTATGTGTTTTTTGTGCAAAAATAAAAAAATGAATATAGGTATAGATATAGAAGAAATCAAAAGATTTCAAAAATTATTAAAAGACAAAACATTTATAGAAAGAATATTTTCTAAAGATGAAATAAAATATTGTTCATCTAAAAAAAATTCTATACAACATTATGCAGTCAGATTTGCAGGAAAAGAAGCCGTTTGGAAAGCGATAAACAAATCAAAAAAAATAACAATAACGGATATATCTTTCAAAAATTCCGTTTTGGGAAAACCTGAAGTTTACATAAAAGGCAAAAAAGTATCTTATATTGATATATCTTTTTCACATAGCAAAACTACCGTGGTAGCGGTAGCAATATCAACAAAATAGTTTGTGGTTTGTGCTTGATAGTTAGTCGTTTAATGTAAAAACTTGTTTTGAAAAGCAACAAGAATTCACATAGTGAATTTTTACAACAAACCATAAACTGTAAGCTATAAACCAAAAATCGCTGAGCAATTTTTACTATGAAAATAAAAAATATATTTAAAAGAAAACAAAACAGTTATAAAAATAATTTCGGGCATGTATTGGTTATTGCAGGTTCTTACAAAATGCCGGGGGCTGCGGTTTTGTGTGCAAATTCGGCAATAACTTCAGGTTCAGGACTTGTAACAATTGCATTTCCGAAATCCGCTTATCCTGTTATAGCAAAAAATATCAAACCGGAAATTATGCTTTTACCCTTGGAAGAAAATAACGGAACATTTTCAAAATCCGCACAAAACAAAATTTTAAATTTTATAGAAAAAAGAAAAATTACTTCCGTTGCTATAGGTTGCGGAATGGGCAAAAACAGTCCCGTAAAAAATTTAATTTTGTCTATAATAAAAAAATTTGATATCTATGTAACTATAGATGCCGATGGTCTAAATTCGTTAGAAAACAAACAAAAAAAATCGGTAATAAGAGAATTTAAAAATGCAAAAGCAAAAATAATAGTTACTCCTCATCCTAAAGAATTTGAAAGAATATCGGCAATAAAATATAAAGAAAATAACAATTACAGGAAACAAATAACAAAAACTTTTGCTAAAAATAATGATATAATTTGTTTATTAAAAGGACATAAAACCGTTGTAAGTGACGGCAATAAAACATATGTAAATAATACCGGGAATGCAGGTATGGCAACTGCCGGAAGCGGTGATGTTTTAACAGGTATAATTTCTGCTTTCGTTTGTATTAAAAATAAAGATTTATTATTGAAAGTTGCAACGGCAGTTTATATTCATGGTCTTGCAGGAGATTTTGCGGCTAAAGAAAAAACTCAAGTTTCAATGACTGCAACTGATATAATTGATAATATTTATAAGGCAGTAAAAAATTGCTGAAAGCACTTTTTTAGGTTATAGGGTGATAAGGTGGTGATGGGGTTATAGGTTTAACAACAAAAACAACCAATAATACGATAATCTCATATAACCCCATAACCTAATAACCCATAAACTAAAAAATACAGAGTATTTTTTATCGGAGAAAAAATATGAACTTATTTAAGACATTACAAAATATCAGAAGAACAATACACCAAAATCCGGAACTTAGCACAAAAGAATTTAAGACCGCCGAATTAGTTGAAAAAATATTAAACGAACAAGGTATAAAAACTTACAGGTTGTGCAAAACAGGTGTAATAGGTATTTTGGAAGGAACAAAAAAAACTAACAAGAAAACTAAAGTTATAGCTTTAAGAGCGGATTTGGACGCTCTTCCGATAAAAGAAAAAAACAATCATTCATATAAATCAAAAAATCCCGGGGTAATGCATGCTTGCGGTCATGACGGTAACACAACAATGTTGCTGGGTGCAGCAATGATTTTAGCAAAACAAAAAGAAGAATTTGCAGGAAAGATTCAGTTTACTTTTCAACTTGACGAAGAAACGGCAGGCGGTTCTAAAGGAATGATTAAAGAAGGGGTTTTATCAAAAAATAAAGTTGATTGTATTTTAGGAGCGCATGTAAGTCCTTGGATATCTACCGGAAAAGTTGCTTTAAAATACGGTGCAATGATGGCGGGAGTAGATAAATTTGTTATAGAAATAAAAGGACTTTTAGGACATGGTGCATATCCGCATTTGTCAAAAGATCCTATTGTTGCAACAAGTGAATTTATAATGTCATTACAAACAATCCCGTCAAGAATAGTTAATCCTGTTGAGCCGGTAGTTGTTACCGTAGGTAAAGTTGAAGGCGGGCAACAGTACAACATAATAGCAGATAAAGTAACCGTTATAGGAACAGTTAGAACTTTTAACGAAAAGACAAGAGAACTTATAAGAAAAGAAATGTTAAAAAGATTGCAAGGAATATGTAAAAGTTATTCTATGTCTTACACTTTAGACTATCAAATATTAAACAACCCATTAATAAATACGGATTCGGTAGTTGATTTGTGTTTAGAAAGTGCAAAACAATGTTACGGTGACAAGAATATAGAATTGTTAAAAAATCCGTCTATGGGCGGTGAAGATTTTGCCGAATATCTTAAAGAAATTAAAGGTGCTTTTGTTTATATAGGGACTTCTTCTAATGAAAAAACATCTTATCCTTGGCACCATGAAAAATTTGATTTGGACGAAACTGCTCTTCCCAAGGGAGCGGAATATTTGGCAAATACCGCAAAACTTTTTCTGAATAAATAAATTAGAAAAAATAATTTTCGCAACAGAAAGCATTTTTGATATGTTCAATTTCCGTATCACAAATTGAAACGACATCAAATCTTATATCTGTTTTTATATTATTTTGTTTAATATAACACAGTGCTGTTTTTACTACTTTTTTCTGTTTGGACTTTGTTACAAATTCGGCAGGTGTTCCAAAATTTTTATTCTTCCTGTACTTCACTTCCACAAAAACTATTGTATTTTTATCTTTGGCAATAATATCTATTTCCCCTATCGGCAACAACTTAAAATTTTGTTCTATAATTTTGTATTTTAAATTTTTAAGAAAATTAACTGCTTCATCTTCATATTTTTTACCTATATCTGTAGTCAACTCTTTCATTTTAATTCCTTATTAAAAAATTTTTAGCTTTTTTATTGGAGGTTGCCTCTAAAGCTCATGGT
>Ga0265299_10003375_pt1 | contig 15605 bp, 10 predicted proteins | sample AusTroGonzalo_MG_4_FD_193485 | JGI IMG/M metagenome (GOLD analysis project Ga0265299, IMG submission 193485) | Bovine rumen microbial communities from tropical cattle in Woodstock, Queensland, Australia - Gonzalo_02 | ecosystem: Host-associated > Mammals > Digestive system > Stomach > Rumen ... | reverse complement strand
GGCATGGGACATACCTTCCCGGGTGCATGCTACCCGTTCGGCGGCGTGCAGGTGAGTCCCGACACGGACACGATTCCCCATAACATCAACGGAAAGTACCAGCCCGGGGTCTATGACTACTGCGCCGGCTACCAGTACCGCGACAAGACCATCGTGGGATTCAGCCACACCCACTTCAGCGGCACCGGCCACTCCGACATGGGCGACATCCTGCTGATGCCCTTCACGGGTGAGGTGCAGCTCAATCCCGGCACCGCCGATAATCCCGACGGTGGCTACCGTTCGCGTTTCAGTCACGAGACCGAGAAGTGCTCGCCCGGCTACTATGAGGTGCGTCTCAGCGATGACGATATCCTCGTGCAGCTCACCGCCACCCCGCACTGCGGCATCCACAAATACACCTACCCCGAGGGCGAAACCCAGAAGCTCATCGTCGATCTCAACCACGCCATCTACAACTACGACGGCAAGGTGCTTTGGTCCTCCTTGCGTATGGAAGGTCCCTGGCTGCTGACAGGTTACCGCATCACCAACGGCTGGGCACGAGAGAATTACGTCTATTTCGCCATACGGTTTAGCAAAAAAGTGAAGAATTATGGTTATCAGGATTTCGGGAAACAGGACTATAACGGCTTCTGGCGCCGCTTCGACCTCAACCACAATTTTCCCGAAATGGCTGGACGCAAGGTGGTGGCATGGATAGAGTTCGAAGACGAGAATAACCCTGTATTGGAAGTGCAAGTCGCGCTTTCTTCCGTTAGTACAGAAGGAGCAATACTCAATTTGGATGCTGAATCTGAAACACCAGTGGAGGTGTTATTAAATCCCAACACCAACTTAAAAACATCCATAATAGCCATAAAAACTTTTGAACAATTCTACCACGATACAAAAAAAGCTTGGAATGACAAACTCGGCATATACCAGGCAACGGGTACGCCCGACCAGCTCGCCATGTTCTACACTTCGCTCTACCATACGATGATCAATCCCTCTATCTATCAGGATGTTGACGGGCAATATCGCGGGGTTGATCACAACATTCACCAGAACCTGGAAGGATACACCAATTACACGATTTTCTCCTTGTGGGACACCTACCGCGCCGAGCATCCGCTGCTGAACATTATCGAACCAAAGGCCGCCTGCGACATGGTCTCTTCTATGATTGATCATGCCGAACAGAGCGTCCATCACATTTTGCCCATCTGGAGTCATGCCGGCAACGAGAACTGGTGTATGATTGGATATCACGGCGTGTCGGTGGTGGCGGATAACTATCTTTGCCATCATCCGAATTTTTACGGGGAGAATGTGAAGATGAATACTGCCCTCATCAACACGATGGAGTATCTGATTAACAGTGCAAATCTGAAGTATTATGACCATACGGACACCTACAAGAAGTTGGGTTATGTACCTTATAATCAATCCGCTGTAGGTACATCCATTACATTGGAAAATGCCTACGAGGACTGGGTGATATACCATCTAATTGACACTGGCAAAATCTGTTCTATGTATGAAGAGATGAAGGAAAGTTATCGTCAGCGTGCGCTGAATTTCAAAAACGTCTTCAACCCGGAGACGGGCTTCGCGCAGGCGCGTTACGAGGACGGTTCGTGGAAGACGCCCGCCGACCTGCTCTCCACCTCCAACGAGGGTTTCATCGAAGGCAACAGTTGGAACTATTCGTTCTACGTGCCGCACGATGTTAACGGCCTCATCAAAATCATGGGCGGCGACAAGGTCTTCGTGCAGCGCCTCGATCAGCTCTTCGAAATGTATGTGCCGGACGAGTTTTTCGCTGAAACCGAGGACGTTACCCGCGAGGGCATGGTGGGTGGCTACGTACACGGCAACGAGCCCAGCCACCACATCCCCTACCTCTACATGTGGACCTCCCAGCCGTGGAAGACGCAGCAGCGCGTGCGCGAGGTGATGAACAAAATGTACAAGAACAACATCGACGGGTTGTGCGGCAACGACGACTGCGGACAGATGTCGGCGTGGTACATCTTCAGCGCGATGGGCTTCTATCCCGTCTGTCCCGCCAGCGGTCAGTATGTCTTCGGCGCGCCCTACCTGCCCGAAAACGCCCTCCATCTGCAAAACGGCAACACCCTGACCATCAAAGCCCCTAACGTCAGCGACCAAAACTGTTACATCCAATCCATCACACTTAACGGCAAACCGCTCCACTGCGGCTACATCACTTACGAGCAGATCATGGCCGGCGGCGAGCTGGTCTTCACGATGGGAAGCAAACCGAATAAGAAGTGGTTCACGGAGAAGCCGTATTCGTTGGAGTAGGCAAAAGGCAATTGGCAAAAGGCATTTTTTTCAAAATATCTTCCTTGAGCAGCCCCGTAGGGGCAAGAGCTTGGTAGCCAGGGGTAAGGCGTGAGGAACGAACGCCGCCACCCCTGAATGGAGAGCGGGGCAAGAGCTCGGTAGCCCCGTACAAGGCGAAAGCCGCAGTGCGGGGTTGGTGAAGTCAAAATCACCCATAATAAAAAAAACACCACACAATATTTTTTCAACATACCACGTTCATATTAAAAAAAAGAGTATTTTTGCCCACCAATTAAAAGTGTAATTTAACGTTAAAAACATAGAGTTATGATCGCAAAGAAAACAGACAAAGGAAACTTGGAAAACAAGCGTGGCTTGTTCCTTCTTGTCGGATTTGCCGTGGTTTTAGCCCTCGTTTATGCCGGTTTCGAGCTTTTCGCCAGCGAGGACAAGGCTCCCACCATGGATTTGCCTGATGATGATTTCATCACCGTTGTGGATGACGATGTGATCGCCACCGACCAAACGCCCCCGCCTCCACAAGAGCAACCTCAGCAACAACAGGAGGTTGTGCTTAACATCGTGGAAGACAACATCAAGGTCAACACGGAGTTGAGTTTTGATGTCGAGTTCAACGAGGATGAAGCCATTGCAGATTTTGGCAATGATGACGTGGACGTGGTCGAAGAAGTAGCTGAAGATGAGCCGCCTGTGATGTTCACCGAAGAAATGCCGGAGTACCCCGGTGGTCCTGAAGCTCTTAACGCCTTCCTGACCCGCGAAATCCAATATCCCGAGGTGGCTCGTAACAACGGTATTACCGGCACCGTGCTCATCGAGTTTGTGGTCGAGAAAGACGGCCGCGTGAGTAACGCCAAGGTTAAGGTTCCGCTCTTCCCGGAGTGCGACAAGGAAGCTATCCGCGGTGTCATGGCCATGCCGAAATGGAAACCCGGTAAGAACATGGGCAAACCCGTCCGCTGCTTCTACCAGGTGCCTGTCACCTTCAGACAATAATTTCGTCTGTTATTCTTTGAAACAAAAAAAAGAGAAATCCGTTGGGTTTCTCTTTTTTTTGCTGCGTAAACTACTAACTGCTAACCACAAACCATTAATACTTCCTTTTCAGAATCTCAGACCAAACAACCCCTTTGAACACGTCCCCCTCATCAAAGGCAGGATAGTGATGGTCAGAGGGCTGCCCTTTTATAGTCTCGTTGTTCTCCTCAATCACCTCTTCGAACTCTTTGGCAAAATCGCGGTCACTCATGGTCTCATAGGAGAAATACTCTCCCGCATTTTCAGACGTTTCTTGCGAGAATAACGGTGAAGCAGTCTGCCTTTTCTTTTTCTTGTTTCCCGTGGGTGTCTCTTGTGATGTTTCCACCTCGATTGGACGTTGCCTGTTTTTCTTTGCTTGGCGTTCCTGTTCGTCCTTCTTCATCGTTTTTACAACGGAAGCAGCGATACTTCCGATAACAAGTATAATGTATAATACGATATCAAAGTCCATAAACTTATGATTTTGAATGTTTTATCTTTATTGAGAGATTGAATTTTCTTGTTCCAAGTGATCGCTCAGCTTCTTGTTCTCGCTTTTGGCTTTCGCAATGCTGACGTTCAGGTCATAGCAGATGAGGAAAATCGTTGAGCTCCAGTTAATCCACAGTAAAATGGCGAAGATGGCTCCCAAAGAGCCGTATATGAGGTTGTAGTTGGTGAAATTGGAGAAATATACATTCAAGATCCACATCAGGATCACCAGCAGGAGCGTGCATGTGGAAGAACCGGCAGAGAAGAAACGGTAGTCGCCCCTCTTCACCGGCGCCAGATAGTAAAAGATGCTGATTAAGAAATAAACGGCAGCATACACTAACAACCATTTGAGGAAGTTGACGACAAAGGAGTATAGAATAGGGTTGTTCACGAAATGCGTATGAACATAGCGGACAGCAAGAGAGGACAAGATGAAAAAGACGGCCACGAAGATAATAATGATAAATGTCAAGAGCATTAAAAATATACTTAACTCTATCTGTTTTAGGAAATTACGTTGTCCTTCGTTGAAATAGGAGGTGGTCATGGCTGCGAGAATCCCCATAATGCAAATGATGGTGAAGTAAACACCAATGATGAACATGAACGAGGACAGGGTGCCGTTTTGGTTCATCACCACATCGGTAATCATGCCCTCGATAGCAGGCCAAACATACGATGGCACTAAGGACTGTAGCATGGAAATTAGCGTGTTACGGAAATCTTCTCCTAAAAATGCGATGGCTGAAAAGAGTCCGATAATCATGGGAATCACCGCCACAAAAACACGGTAGGTAATGGCCGCTGCCCGCTGGAAAACCACACCTTTGCTCATCGACTGCCCGAAGAATCGCATCACATCGTATAGTGGAACTTTCTGTAATCCAGGCAGTGACACCACTTTCGACTTGGCTACAAGCTTGCCGACCCCGGGTATGCGTTCCAGGTCATTGTGCCACTGTTCCAGCTTCTGTTTAATGTACCGAAGATAACGATGCATGTTAGGTTCAAGGTTCAAGGTTCAAAGTTCAAAGAGCCTTAAGACTCATGTCTAAGCTGTTGATGTGGTGCGTGAACGCTCCAATGGAGATGAAATCCACACCGGTGGCGGCGTAGTCGTGCAAAGTTTCGCGCACGATGCCACCGGACGCCTCGGTCTCCATACGGTGATTCACCATCTTCACGCCTTCACGAATCTGGTCGGGAGTGAAATTGTCGAACATAATACGCTGAACACCACCATGTTGCAATACACGGTCGACATCGTCCAGACTGCGTGCCTCGATTTCGATGTTCAATTGCATATTGTTTTCTTTCAGGTAGTTATTTGCTGCGTCAATGGCCTTTTCAATTCCTCCGGCAAAGTCAATGTGGTTGTCTTTGAGCATCATCATGTCATAAAGGCCGAAACGATGGTTCTGCGCTCCTCCGACCGTCACGGCATACTTTTCGAAGATACGCATGTTCGGGGTTGTCTTGCGGGTGTCCAGCAGCGTAACGTTCGTATCTTTCACTAAATCAACATATTCGTGAGTGGTCGTGGCAATACCGCTCATGCGTTGCATGAAGTTGAGCAAGGTGCGTTCAGCCGTGAGCATGTTGCGTGACGAGCCGTGCAGGGTGAACGCGATGTCGCCTTTTCGCACAACGGTGCCGTCAGGAAGCAGGAGATCCATGCGGATGTTCTCATCTACTTGGCGCAATACCTCGCGTGCTACATCGACCCCGGCCAGGATTCCGTCTTGTTTGATAAGCAGTTTCATGCTGCCTTGCGCTTCCGCTGGTATGCAGGAAATCGAAGAATGGTCGCCGTCGCCGATGTCTTCGCGCAACGTTAACGCTATCAATTCTTTAACTTTTTCGGTGATCTTCATTTGTTTAAAATTATTTCAGGAGTGATTAGGGTGTCGCTGTGATGCAGGGCGCGGTCCACAAGCCAACAGGAGAGACGTATGGTGTCATAAGGAGAATAGGGATTGTTGATGTAAGTAATGATGGAAAGATTCCCTTCGATGGACTCTGGAACCTCGTCGCTAAGGTGCGGGATACGCGCATGGAGCGGCGTGGGCAGTTCCATCATGACCCATTCGCCGTTCTGCCTTTCGTATAAATTGATGAAAAAGTTGTAGTAATAGGGGGAATCCACACTGAAAACGGGATTTTTGTCAGTCCCGTCCAGCCCGATGTCCCCATCCCCATCTTGGAAATAGATGGTAAGTTCCGCTTGGCTGTCGTGACCGGTGCCGTTGTCAATCTTCTCCAAGGAGACGAACTTGATGTGCGGTTCCACCGGATATTTTTGTTGGTGGCGACAACCGATGGTGGCGACGGCCAAGATTAGGATTAGAATGATATTGCAAAATTTTTTCATCATAAAGGATTGTCGGTAGAGACGCAAAATTTTGCGTCTCTACACGGAGGAAACTTCAATTTACATCACTACGCGCACACCCTTGATGAAGTCGATGGAATTCTGAATCAATTCGTGCATGTAGGTGTCGTTTTCCACGAATGGAACGAACTCACGATAGCATTTCACGAAATCTTCGATGAAGTCGGAACTCTTCAGCGGGCGGCGGAAATCAAGAGCCTGCACCGCGTTGAACAACTCTATGCCGAGGATCTTCTCCACGTTGTTGACCACCAAATAGCATTTTGTGGCGGCGTTCGCGCCCATGCTGACGTGGTCCTCCTGACCTTGCGACGACTCGATGGAGTCGGTGGAGCAGGGCATTGTGAAAGCTTTGTTCTGATTCACGATGGAGGCAGCAGCGTACTGCGGAATCATAAAGCCGGAGTTGAGGCCAGGGTTCTTCACGAGGAAGGAGGGCAGTCCGCGCTTACCACTAATCAATTGATAGATACGGCGTTCAGAGATATTGCCCAACTCGGCCATCGCGATGGAGAGGAAGTCAAGCACCAAGGCCAACGGCTGACCGTGGAAGTTGCCTGCAGAAACGATGATGTCCTCGTCCGGGAAGACGGTTGGGTTGTCGGTGACGGAGTTGATCTCGGTCTCCACCACATTCTGCACATGCTCGATGGCATCCTTGGAGGCACCATGCACTTGCGGCATGCAACGGAAGGAGTACGGATCCTGCACGTGCTCTTTATGTTGTGTGATAATCTCTGAACCCTCAAGCAATTGCGTGATATGGGCGGCAGTGATGATCTGTCCAGCGTGCGGACGCACGAGGTGCACCAGCATGTTGAAAGGCTCGATGCGACCGTCGAAAGCCTCCAAGGAGATGGCCCCGATAATGTCGGCGAGCCAGCTGAGCTTGCGGGCCTTCATCAGCAACCAAACCGCGTAGGAACTCATGAACTGTGTGCCGTTGAGCAGCGCGAGACCCTCTTTGGATTTCAGCGTGATGGGCTCCCACCCGAACTTGGCGTTGATTTCAGCGGCAGAGTATTTCTTGTTGCGATAATAGACCTCTCCCATGCCGATGATGGGCAATGAGAGGTGTGCCAACGGGGCCAGATCGCCCGATGCACCGAGAGAACCTTGCTGATACACAACGGGATACACGCCCTTGTTGTAGAAGTCCACCAGACGTTGGATAGTCTCCACCTGTACGCCGGAATGACCGTATGACAGGGATTGGATCTTCATGAGCAGCATGAGTTGCACGATCTCTTGCGGAACTTCTTCGCCTACGCCGCACGCGTGTGAGATGACGAGGTTGCGTTGCAGGGTCGATAAATCCTTGGCAGAGATGTGCTTGTTGCAGAGGGAACCGAAACCGGTGGTCACGCCGTAAATCGGCTCTGCGCTTTTGGCTGCTTTGGTGTCCAAGAAGTCGCGGCATTTCTTCACAGCAGCAATGGCTTCCTCAGACAATTCGATTTTCTGCTTCCGCTCGATGATTTTCGTTACTTTCTCAATGCTGAGAAACTTGGTTGAGATTTGATGTTTTTTCATTTTTATTGTGGTTTTTATTGTTATTATCGATTTATAGTGATTAGGGAACAGTGATTAGGCAAAAGGCAATAGTGATTAGGGGGGTGTACATTGTTCATTGTACATTGTGTTTGCCAATCATCCGGTACGTCCGCATTCCTCCGATGAGATTATACACCTCTTCAAAGCCGTTCTGCATCAGAATGCGGGAGGCGACATAACCGCGAAGACCAACCTCGCAGAAGACGACGATTTTTTTGCCTTCGGGAATCTCTTCCAAAAACTCGCGCAGTTCATCCACGGAGTAGCGCGTCGCTCCTTCGATGGTACCGTTCTTGTATTCAGGTAGTTCGCGAACATCCAACAGGAAGAAATCCTCTTTGTAGTCGATCATTTCGTCTAACTGGTGCACGTGAATAGGGTTCATCAGGTGGGCGAAGATATTCTCCGCCACCATACCCGCGAACATCACGGGGCTTTTGGCCGAGCCGAACGGCGGCGCATAGGTGTGCTCGCTGTTCACCAAGTCGAAGATGGTACCGTTGTGTCTTAGTAATAACGAGATGGTATCAATCTGTTTGTCAATGTTTTGCGTGCCAATCGCTTGAGCACCGAGGATACGGCCGTCCTCCATGGAGAAGTTCAGCTTCAGTGAAATCGGACTGCTGCCGGGATAGTAGGTGGCATGGGATGCCGGATGTACAATGACGGTCTCGAAATCGATACCGTCGCGTTTCAAGGCGGCCTCATTCAGTCCGGTGGAAGCCACGGCCAAGTCGAAGATTTTTGCGATGGCGGTGGTTACAGATCCTTGATAGACAACGCTTTCGGGATAGACCATATTCATGGCGGCGATGCGTGCTTGTGCGTTCGCGGGACCCGCAAGGAAGTTGCAGTATGGTTTGCCTGTAATGGGATGCGGGAACTCAATAGCGTCGCCCACGGCAAAAATGCGCTCATCGGAGGTCTGCAGGTACTCGTTGACCTTGATGCCCTTGCCGACTTCCAGACCGGCTGCTTCGGCCAATGCCGTGTTCGGTCGCACGCCGATGCTCAGCACCGCAAGGTCGCACGGCAGTTTCTGCTCGTCTTCCAAGCAGACGGTCAGCTGGTCGCCGTTTTCCTCAAAGGCTGCGATGCCGTTGCCCGTAATCAGCTCTACACCCTTGTCTTTCAGATGTTTCTGCGCGATGGCGGCGATAGGCTCATCCACAGGAGTGAGCACATGTTCGGCCTTTTCCACCACCGTAACCTTATACCCAATCTTGTGGAGGTTTTCCGCCATCTCCAACCCGATAAAGCCGCCGCCGATAATCACCGCTGTTGCATTATCGTGCAGGGATTCAACGGCTTGCATCTTGATTTTGTCGCAGTCGGTGACATTGCGAAGGGTGAAGATTTTGGGGTTATCCACGCCCGGAAGCGGGGGAATCACCGGTTCCGCGCCGGGCGAGAGCAGGAGGATGTCGTAATCCTCGGTATAGGTCTTGCCGTTGCGCAGGTTCTTGACCTCCACGCTGTGCGCCTCGCGGTTGATGGCCGTAACTTCTTGAAGATTACGCACATCCACGTCGTATCGATTGCCGAACGACACAGGAGTCTGCACGAAGAGCCGCTTGCGCTCCTCGATGGTGTTGCCGATATAGTAGGGCAGTCCGCAGTTGGCGTAGGAGATGAACTCCCCTTTTTCGAAGAGGATGATCTCTGCGTCTTCATTCAGTCTTCTGAGTCTTGCGGCCGCTGACGCTCCGCCTGCCACGCCGCCGATGATTACATATTTCATAATTGCTTGTTATTCTTTCATATTCCCAGGGGACACTTCATTCACTCTTATGTCCCAGGGCTCACTTCGTTCACCCTGGGTTAACACGTGTCGGGCTTGCAGCCCTCTTGGAAGATGTTGTTATCTATTATTGAGCCAGTTTGTTACGTTATTATAGATTCGTTCCTCCACGTTCTCGGACGGGGCGGGGACGAACTTCTCGCCGGTGATGTTCTCGTAGAGCTCGATGTAGCGTTGGGTGATGCCGTTGACCACCTCTTCGGTCATTTCGGGCACTTGCTGGCCTTCTTGACCTTGGAAGCCGTTGGCCATCAGCCACTCGCGCACAAACTCCTTGGATAATTGCTTCTGCGGCAGACCTTTGGCGAATTGCTCTTCGTAGCCTTGTGCGTAGAAGTAGCGGGAGGAGTCGGGGGTGTGAATCTCGTCGATGAGGTAGATGGTGTCGTCGGCCTTGCCGAACTCGTATTTGGTATCGACAAGGATGAGTCCCTTCTTGGCTGCGATTTCGGTGCCGCGGAGGAAGAGCTTCATCGTGTAGTCCTCCAAAACGGCGTAGTCCTCAGGCGAAACGAGTCCTTTGGCGAGGATTTCCTCTTTGGAGATGTCGGCATCGTGTTCGCCCTGCTCGGCCTTGGTGGTCGGGGTGATGAGCGGCACGGGGAACTTCTGGTTCTCCTTCATGCCCTCGGGCAGGATGTTGCCGCAGAGGTTACGGCCGCCGTTCTTGTAGAAACGCCACGCGCTGCCGCAGAGGTAGCCGCGCACGATCATCTCCACCGGGAAACCCTTGCAGACGCGGCCCACCGTGACCATCGGGTCGGGGGAGGCCATCTTCCAGTTCGGACAAATGTCGCTGGTGGCATCCAAAAACTTAGATGCTATCTGGTTGAGGATCTGTCCTTTGTAGGGAATGCCCTTCGGCAAAATGACATCGAAGGCGCTGATGCGGTCGCTGGCGACCATCACTAACACGTCGTCCAGGAAATAGACGTCGCGGACTTTTCCGTGATACACCGATTTTTGATTCGGGAATTGGTAATTGGTTTTCGTTAATGCGTTCATTATTTTATACTTTGACTTTAACTATTGACTTTGACCACCCCACACCGCGGCTTCGCCTTATGTGGGGTTATTGAGCTCTTCGAGCACTTGTCCCTTCGGGACTGCTCAAGGAATATGTTTTTATAATATCATTTCTGTTTACATTCATTTCTATTGCCTGTTCACTTTTTCACAAACTTAAACGTAGCTTTTTGGTTGTTTTCCAGCGTGACAGTGCCGACGTAAAACCCTTGCGACAAGTGCGTTACGTCGATTTCGAGGAAGTAGGATTGCGGGGTGGTATGTTGCATGACGAGTTGACCGGAAGCGTTGTAGATACTGATGGATTGGATATCGCCGCAGTTGTTGATAAGGTGGAGTTTGTCGGTGACAGGGTTCGGATAGACGCTGAGCTGCAACGTTTTTTGTTCGTTGCTTCCGACGTGGGTCCTGTAGGCTTTGTAAAAGTCTGGGATGCCGTAGCCGAAATCGGGATTAGGGTTATTGTAGAGGTGGCTGCTTTCGCGGATTATCTGCATGATTTCCGTTGAGGTGTACTGGGGCATGGCCTGCCAGAGACAGGCACTGAGACCAGCAATGATGGGACAGGACATACTTGTGCCAGAATAATATCCAAGCATAATAAAATTGTATGGATAATAGGGATAAGGAGTATAACAAAATGTATGAACTCCATGTGCAGTGACATCAGGTTTAACACGACTGTCCGCTGTATAACCGTGAGACGAGAATCCAGCAATGAGACTGTCGGAGGTACACGCTCCTATAGTTAGTATATCAAAGGCATCGGCCGGACGACCTATGTAATACAAGGAGTCATTCCCATGGTTTCCCGCACTGACACAAACCACAATACCTTTTTCCCCTAAAATGGTGGCGCAGCGCGAAGCGACACTATGTTGTCCATCGAGCTCAGCATGGGGGTAATTAGCTTGTGGGAAGTCTCGGAAATCACAATAACCCAACGAGGAATTGACAACATCGGCACCGATACTGTCAGCGATTTCGGCAGCCCTGGCCCAGAAATCCTCTTCCACAAGTTGCTCAGAACCAACCCATTCAGAGTGAATTAAAACGAAGGAGGCAGCGGGGGCTGTACCTATTAATTCTCCGGGGGAATTAGCCGCCATAACGGATGTGATATCTGTTCCATGGTCGCCTTCATATCCTCCAACGGATAGTGTATCCACTAAATTAGGTAACAATGAATATTTGCCCAAAAAACGACCACTGCTCACAAGATCTTGATAATAAGGGGTTTCCTCAATTATTCTAAAACCGGCATCAATTACGGCAATGAGCATTCCTTCGCCACGAAAGCCTTCCGAATGTAACAGATGACCATTGTTCAAAGCTATCTGAACAAACCCCTTGCCGTAGTCCATCGTGTCTTTGCTGGGAGAGATTGTGTTTTGGATTATGGGTGCTTGGTTTTCGGGAACAGCTTGCGCTACAGGGTTATCATGAAGCTGATATGCACCGACTGGCAGAATTGAATCCACAAACGGCAAGTCCAGAATCTGCGGGATGACCGTACTATCAGGGCAATATACCGTAAAGGTATTCATCCATTTGGAGACTGCCAACGGCTGCATCTGTGGGTGCAATGCTAAAATCTGGTGCTTATATTCAGGATTTATGGGTAAGTCCTGCTCTGTGATGGGAATACTGAAGCGCATACGCTTGTCGATGGCTCGCTGCGACAAATAGGCAGACGGATTGTTGATTGAATATGGCGTATTGTTCTTGTCACTCAAATAGACACGGTAGCAGGTCGGGGTTTGGCCGAAAAGCGAAACCGCCAACCCTAAAACAAACCATATTAGTGACAAACGCTTCATTTTTTTTAAGCTTTGGATAAAAATCGATACTTTATTTCACAAACTTGAACATAGCTGTCCTGTTTCCTTCCATCGTCGCGGTGCCAACGTAAAAACCTTTGGGTAAGGTCGTTACGTTGATTTCGATGAGCGGATTGCCGGTGACGGGGTGTTGCAGGACGAGTTGGCCGGCGGCGTTGTAGATGCTGATGGATTGGATGTCGCCATCAAGGTTGGTGAGATGGAGTTTGTCAGTGACAGGGTTCGGATAGATGCTGAGGAGCAGCGGATTGTAGTCATTGATGCCGACGTGGGTGGTGTAGGCTTTGTAGAAGTCCGGGATGCCATAGCCGAATTCAGTGTTGGGATTGTTGTAGAGATGGCTGCTCTCACGAATGATCTGCATGATTTCGGAAGCGGAGTATTGGGGCATTGCTTGCCACAGACAAGCGCAAAGTCCGGCGGCTATTGGGGATGAAAAGCTTGTGCCGTCAACAGCAGCAACTATGTAGTCGTAATAGTAAGTGTTAGCAAAATGTCCCACGCTGGTGATATCAGGTTTCACGCGTCCGTCGAATGCATAACCGTGAGAAGAGAAATCAGCAATGACACTGTCAACGTCGCAAGCACCTACGGTAAGAATGTTAGAAGCATCTGACGGGGATGAGATGAAATATACATCATCCAACCCATTATTGCCTGCCGAAATACAGGTAACGATACCTTTCTCGCCCAAATGATTTGCACTTTGGGTGGCGAAGCAATTTTGACCGTTCATATCGGAGTAATAATGATCACCCTGAGGAAAATCGACAAACTTGAAGTATGAGATGGAAGCATTGATAACGTCGGCACCAAGACTGTCGGCGATTTCGAAAGCGTTGGCCAATAAATCCTCCTCGAAGGGTTGTTCAGTCTCACTGCATTCGGATTTGATGAAAGCGTAGGAAGCCTCGGGAGCAGTGCCCACCAATTGACCGTTTTCAGCGGCAGCCATAACGGAGGTTACTCTTGCGCCATGTCTTGATTCATACACGGAACCATCTTCCACAAAGTTGGGTCTAAGGGAATATCTTCCAACAAGGCGACCTTCGTCAATCAATTTCTGATAGAATGGATTAGTTTCAATGCCTTTGAAACCACCGTCTATCACCGCAATAAGTATGCCTTCACCGAGAAACCCCTCCGCATGCAGCAGATGCCCGTTATGTATCGCGATTTGTCCATAGCCGTTTCCATAGTCTATGTCATCTTTCGTAAGTGACGGAACATTCTGCACCATGGGCATAGAATTTTCAGGGACCGAAGCAGCGGAATCTTCTTGCAACTCTATTGAGCCAATTGCCACGACAGAAGTCACAAACGGAAGGCTCGTAATTTGCTGTACAATAGAGCTATCCGTGCAATATACTGAAACCGTATTCAACCATTTGGAAACGGCCAGCAGTTGCATTTGGGGATTCAATGCCAAAATCTGTTGCTTGTATTGCGGATTCACTGGCAAATCCTGTTCCGTAATCGGAATATTGAAACGAGTGCGCTTGTCAATGGCGCGCTGCGAAAGAAATTCCGACGGATTATCAATGGAATAGGGACTGTTGTTCTTGTCGCTCAGAAAGATACGGTAACAATTCGGAGTCTGGGCGTTAAGGGTGATGACCATCCCTAAAACAAGACAAAGCATGGATAAACGTTTCAAATTCATATTGAGTAATTTCAAATTATACAGGTTATTATTTCACAAATTTAAATGTTGCCGTTCTGTTGCCTTTCATCGTGGCGGTTCCGACGTAAAACCCTTTCGGCAAGGATGTTACATTGATTTCGATGAGGGTGGCGCCATTGATGGATTGTTGCAGGACGAGTTGACCGGCGGCGTTGAAGATTTGGATACTCTGGATGCTGCCGTCGGGGTTGGTGAGGTAGAGCTTGTCGGTGGCGGGGTTCGGATAGACGCTGAGCTGCAGGGGGTTGTAGTCGTTGATGCCGACGTGGTCTGTATAAATTTTGTAGAAATTAGGAATGCCGTAGCCGTATTCGGGGTTGGGGTTGTTGTAGAGGTGGCCGCTTTCGCGAATGAACTGCATCATCTCGGTGGAGGTGTAGGCGGGCATCGCTTGCCACAGACAGGCGCAAAGTCCCGTTGCGACAGGAGTAGCCAGGCTGGTGCCGTCGGCAGTAGAGAGCCAGTCTCCAGGATAATAGCAAGCTGTCTCCACTCCTTGGGAGGTGATGTCGGGCTTCACACGACCGTCGTAGGATGGGCCGTGCGATGAAAAACCGGCAATGATGCTGTCAGACGTGCAGGCACCCACGCACAGGATATCGAAGGCATCACCGGGCCGACTGATGTGATAATAGGCATTGTTTCCGTCGTTACCTGCTGCTATACAGACGATTACGCCCTTTTGTCCAAGGATGGTGGCGCAACGCGAGGCAATGCTGTTCACCCCGTCCATGTCGGCATACGTGATGTCGGATTGCGGGAAATCCGGGAACGAGCGGTAGCCTAAGGAGGAGTTGATGACATCCGCACCGATACTGTCGGCAATTTCCGCGCCATTGGCCCAAAAATCTTCCTCCACAAGTTCTTCGGAGCCAACCCATTCCGTATGAATAAGGGCGTATGAAGCGGCGGGTGCCGTACCCACCAGCTCTCCGTTGGTGTTGGCGGCGATGGCAGCAGTCACAATCGTGCCATGCACTTCTTGCCAGCCGCTCTCTAACGTGTCAACAAAGTTGGGCATCAGCGAATAGTGGCCGTAAAATCGTCCGGAATTCACCAGTTCCTGATAAAAAGAGCATGTTTCAATACCGAAAAAACCACCGTCGATCACTGCGATAAGCATCCCTTCGCCGTGGAATCCTTCCTCGTGAAGCGGAATACCGTTCATCAGGGCGATTTGAGCCAACCCTTCGCCATAATCAATGGCATCCTTGGTGGGGTTGAGCGAATTGTGAACTATAGAAATGTGATTTTCAGGGATATGAGTGACGGGTGGGTCTTGCAAGATATAGGCACCTACGGCCATAATGGAATCTACAAATGGAAGACTCTCTATTTGCGGAACGACGGTGCTGTCGGGACAATAGACCGTGAATGTGTTCATCCATTTGGAAACGGCCAATGGTTGCATCAGTGGGTCCAGTGCGAGAATCTGTTGCTTGTATTGCGGGTTCACGGGGATATCCTGTTCCGTAA
>Ga0265299_10003372_pt1 | contig 15614 bp, 16 predicted proteins | sample AusTroGonzalo_MG_4_FD_193485 | JGI IMG/M metagenome (GOLD analysis project Ga0265299, IMG submission 193485) | Bovine rumen microbial communities from tropical cattle in Woodstock, Queensland, Australia - Gonzalo_02 | ecosystem: Host-associated > Mammals > Digestive system > Stomach > Rumen ... | reverse complement strand
GTCCGCCGCAGTCGTAATCCTTCCGCGTTCGCACGGGTCGAAAACACGGGTTGACACACCGTTCCCCGACATCTCTCGAAGGAACACCCTTTCGCGACAAGAAGACCACGTCGTCGGTATGCGAAATCCGACGTAGCCATACGACTTAAGCCCGAGAGACACCAGTTCTCTCACCGCGCACCTGGCCGCATCCTCGGAATCGTGGACGACGCGCCATAGTCCGCCGTAGTTCTCGCGTCCGCAATAGACAACCGTCTGTCCGAGGAAGTCCCCCATCTTGAGTCCGCATTCCCCGAACACCCCGTCCTCGACGATGAATCCATCCGCGTCCCAAAACTTTCGAGTGAAACGCAGCGTCCCGTGGACGCCAGAAGCCTCTATCGGCACGACAATCCAGCCGGTCTTTCTGGCATAGCGGCATATCCCCTCCAGCCGTCGCCGCCAGGACATGAACGCATGGCCGTAGCAGTAGATGATTGTCTTACGATGACGCTTCACTGTTTGCGGAAGGGTTGCGCACGTATTTGCGGTATATCTTGGCAAGGTCGGCGTAGGACGTGCCGTTGTCGCGGTCGTATTCGCCGTATACGCCGTAGGGCGTGAACCAGAAGCCCTTCTCGCCCTTTTTCGCGCGGGCGAAGTCGGGAACCTCTTCGAGCCGCTTCGACTTATCCAACGCGGCGATCACGTCCGACCCTCAATCCACGTGGACGGCGCGACTGGCGGCACCGGAGATGCGGCGAAATGCGCCGTGTTCCGCGTGATGATTGCCTCGCACTTCTCCGCCTGTGCAGAAGCCGCAACAACCGCATCTTCGAAATCGTCGATATCGCCGTTCCGTGCCGCCCTAAACTCCGCCTCGCCGCACCGAGCGACCTTGAATACGGAAAGCATCCAGTCAATGGCCTTGTCCGCAAGAGCCTTTCCCCCATGCTTGCGCACAATGTAGTAGATTGTCGTCAGTGCGTGCGGAGGAACGAAGCCAACGTCCTTTCCCTCTGCGCACAAAGCGCAGACTCCGGCGGATGCCGGCACCCATCCAGCCCTGTTTTGGAGAACGTCGAGAATGACGTTCAAATCGACCATGACACGTCTTTTCATGCATAGCGCTCCATAAGGTGTTCATGGTACTCGTCAATCGCCTCGCGGTCGTCCGACGGAATAATGCCCACCATGTCGCGGACACTGTCCGGCAACTGTTCGGTCTCGGACAAAGATTCCTTCAAGCGCTTGAAATACCCGACAACAAGATCCGTGAGCGTCATTTCACGCTTTCTCGCATAGTCCCTGGCAAACAAAAGGTATTCGCCGGGAAGCCTCATTGTCAGCCGTGCATCGTTCATGTCTCGCCCCTTTCTTATGCAGCCTTCATGTCGCACATTCTATCATATATTGTGCGACAAAGTCAATAGAGAGCCGCAACCTTCGGCTCGATTTGAAAATTTAGCGGCTATAACCGCCGCCTGCATCATTACCGAAAAACCCAAGGCGTCCTTCGATGCCCAGGTTCGCCGATCTCGTATGTCTCGCCGAAGAGGAGAAACATGTCCTGTGCCTCGAGGTAGCTCGCGTCGGAGAAACGGCACACCTCGATCGCACCTAGCGGCGCCAAGGCAGTGCCCCGTGAGCGGCTTTGTCGACGAGCATCCAGCCTTCAGCCGCGACGGTCGAGCCGTCGAAGTCGAACGGTGCCTTGGTGTAGTTGACGACGACTGCCTCTCCGTTGGAATAGCCTGTGCGGAAGACGCCAGGGGCTATCTCGTCGTGCGACTCGACAAACTCCAGCTGCAGGTGCTTGAGCTTCTGATACACGTCGTACCCCTCCTTGATCTTCGCGACGGCAGCCCTGAGCTCCTCGTCCGTCGCGCATCCAAGGTCCTCGTTGCCCATCCAGTTGTTGCCGACCGTGAGGAACTTTGCGTAGAAGTAGAAACACGGCCTGGCCGAGAACTCAACGGCCTTCAGGCGGGCGTAGCGGTCCTTGATCGTGACGTTCATCGTAGTCGTGAAGGGATTGTTGGCGATTATGCCGCCGTAGACAACCTGCCATATCGGGACTACGCGCTTGGGGAGCCCCTTGCCCTCGGCATACGACACCTCGGTATTCCTGGGGTCGCCAAAATACGTGTAAAGCGAATAGTCGAGGTTTCCGGCGAAGTAGTCGTTGCCGCTCTCGCTGGCGAATCCGCCGAGGTCGCGCTTCGAGATCGCGGCGGCGGCGCCCCAGAACTTCGCCCCTTCCGCCGGATTGCACGGATGGCGGCGGTCGCGGCACTGCAGCGGCTCGCAGATCGTCACGACGTCGAAGTAGCCGATTCCCCTGAATCCGAACGCCGCCATGCGCGGAATGTCGCGCGAGGCGAACTTCTCGTAGGCGCGCTGCGGGCACATGTGGTAGGGGCGCCCCCCGCCCCACGAGACTTTCCCGTGGCAAGTCGGCAGCATGAAGCCGTTCTCGTCCTTGAGCGCCCACTCGCCGTCCCAGTCCGCGGAAATCGTGTACCCCTCGTAGAAGTTGCCGTGCGGCACGATGAGATACCCGGCCGACTGCGCATGGCGTATCGCCTCCTTCAGCTTCTCGTCGCCGCCGAGCTTCGGCTCCGAGGGGAACACCTGCGGCCAGCGTCCGTCGTGTCCGCCGATGTTCCACCCGACGAGGCAAAGCTCTGCGCCTCCTACACCCTGGCGCTTCATCTCGTCGACGATGTCCTTCACCCTGTCGAACGTCACCATCGCCTTCACCTCCGGCTCGTTCTCCGGCGCCTGGTGCAGCACCGGGCTCGGCACGGGCTTCCAAGCCTGGCGGATGCGTATCTCCGGCGCCATGATCGCCTGTTCGAGAACCTTGTTCGCGGCAAACCTCTCGCGGAACGGCTTCACCGCCCCTCGGTCGAGTTGGTACTTGCGGTAGATCTTGGCAAGGTCGGCGTAGGACGTGCCGGCCGGACGCAGATGGTATTCGATTACAAGGTCTTCATACGGTTCGCGGCAGAGTGCCTCTCCGAGCGTCGCGGCCACGCCGTACTCGCCGCCCTTGGCTACGACCGTCTCGCGCACGAAGTACTTGAGCGACGTCACAATGGCCAGGCAGGCGCCCCGCAGATTCGACCAGCCGAACATCGGCATCGACATGCGTTCAGCCCCGGCGAAGAACTTGCCGTTGTCGCGGTCGTATTCGCCGTATACGCCGTAGGGCGTGAACCAGAAGCCCTTCTCGCCCTTTTTCGCGCGGGCGAAGTCTGGAATCACGTCAAGCCGCTTCGCTTTCATCGACAGAATCTTGTCGCGGCTCAACTCCAGCTTCACGCCGTCGTCGAACGGCACGAGCTCCTGCGTCTCCGTGACGACCTTGCCGTCAGGCATCGTCCAGTTCAGCGCCGCCGTCGCGGCCAATATCGTGATCATGTTCATTTTTTCGCTCCTTTTGCAGCTTCTTCACCGGCAATTTTACCAAAAACAAGCGTCTCCGTTCCTGCGTTGCCGCCGATGCGGTTGAAGCCGTGGACTCCACCCGTCACCTCTCCGGCGGCGAAGAGCCCCGGGATGTGCGTGCCCGTCCGCGCGCAGGACGCGGCACTTGGCGACAAGGGCAACGGAAGCACCGGCGTTTGCCGCCGCTTCCGCCGCCCGCCATCCGGCAAGCCCCCCGCCGATTATCAATACATCTTTCACCACTAACTACTAGCTACTAACTACTAACCACTAACTACTGACTCCTGACCCCTAACTACTCCCATATTCCGCCGTGCGCCATTGAGCCCACGTTCTTCACGAAGAGGTTCAGGAATCGCGGATACTTGCTTTCGTCGAACTTCCACGAGAACGCGGCCTTGCGCTTCGCCATCTCGTTGTCGTCGATCTTGAGGTCGATGCGGCGACCGGGCAAATCTATCTCAATCGTGTCGCCCTCCTTGACGAGCCCCAAAGGACCGCAGAGCGCGGCTTCCGGCGAGACGTAGCCGACGGAAAGCCCCGACGTGCCGCCCGAGAAACGTCCATCGGTGATGACTGCGCACGAGTCGTACAGCTCGGGTCTGCCTTTAAGCTCCTCCTGGAACATGAATGCCGTCGTGCCGAAGCGAGCCTTGAGCCCGAGGAACCTAAGAACGCACGCATCGCCAGGCTTGATCTTGCCGGCGCGGAGCGCGGCGAGACCGTCGTCGAGCGAATCGAAGACGCGCGCCGGGCCCGAAAACTTGCCCATAAGCTTCTCCGGAACGGCGGCGATCTTGATGATCGCGCCCTCTGGGGCGAGCGAACCGTAGAGGACGCCGATGCCCGGCTTCTTCATGACCGGATCTTCGAGCGTGTGGATGCAGTCGCGGTTGTAGACCTTCGCGTCCTTTACGTTCTCCGCCATCGTCTTGCCGGTGACGGTGAGCGCGTCGCCGTCGATCTTGGGAAGGAGTTCCTTCATCACGGCGGGAAGTCCGCCCGCGAGGTCGAGGTCGTGCAGGTTGTAGGGGCCGGACGGCGCCAAGTGCGAGAGGAGCGGGATGTCGTTCGACGCCTCGTCGAAGTACTTCCACCAAGGCTCGTCGTATCCCGCCTCGTGCGCGATCGCGGGTATGTGGAGGATGAGGTTCGAGGACGCGGCGACGGCCATGTCCATCTTGATCGCGTTCCTGATTGCCGCCGGGGTGATGATCTTGCGCGCCGTGATGCCCTTCCTGAGAAGATCCATCACGCGCTCGCCGGCGCGGTAGGCGATAAGCGCGAGCTCCGACGACACGGCGCTCACGGTGGAGTTGTATGGGAGCGACATTCCGAGCGCTTCGGCGACCATGCACATGGAGTTCGCGGTCGTCATCGAAGTGCAGCCGCCGCAAGTGCCCCAGGAATGCTCGATGAGGCCATTGTACTCGTCGGGGTCGATCTTGCCGTCCTGCATCGTGCCCACCTTGTCCTGCGCGTGGATGTGCAGAACCTCCTTGCCGCGGAACGTGCCGAGCGGCATATAGCCGCCTGTCACCAGCACGGTCGGTATGTCGAGACGCGCGGCGGCCATGAGGTGGCCGGGCACGATCGAGTCGCACGTCGAAAGCATCACCATGCCGTCGAAGAAGTTTCCGTCCACTGTAATCTCCACCTGGTCGGCGATGGAGTTACGCGAGGGTATCTCGATGTACTTGGGGTCCTTCAGCACCATGCCGTCGCAGATCGCCGTCGTCATAACCTCCACGGGATAGCCGCCCGCGTCGCGAATGCCCTGCTTCACGCGCTCGGCCAGTCCCTTCAGGTGGACGTGTCCCGGGTTGTACTCGTTCCAGGAGTTGACCACGCCGATCAATGGCCTCGACTGCTCCTCGGGCGAGATTCCCATTCCGCAGAGAAGGCCGCGGCGGCACTCGCTCGCCTCGCCAAACTCCCATTTGCTTCTCAGTTTCATCTTGCAATCACCTTTGCAGCTCATTTTTGTTTTCCTTATTTTTAAGTTTAGTGGTTAAGTTGTTTTGTCGTTAGGTGGTTAGTTGGTTCCCGTTACCCGTTACCCGTTCCCCAATCTCAAAATTCATGCTCTCGATCGACCCGTCGCACGACTGGCCGCCGTCTACGCAGATTACCTGCCCGACGATGAAGCGCGTCTTCTCGACATCAGCGAGGAACTGGATCGTCGGGACAATCTCCTCGACTTGTCCCCCGCGTCCGACGGGTATCTTGTGGTTGAAGCCCTGGATGTCCGCCTCGGAGTAGCGCGACATGATTTTGGTGTAGATGAGCCCGGGCGCGACGCAGTTGACGCGAATGCCGTATTTCGCGACCTCGACGCCAAGCGCCTTCGTGAACATATTGAGGCCGGCCTTGGCCGCGGAGTAGGGAAGCATTCTTCGGTGCACCCACGTGACCTGTCCGTGGACGGACGAGACGTTCACGATGCGCCCTTCAGTCTGCTTTTCAATCATGTCGGCTACGGCATAGCGGGAAAGATACGCGGCGGAATTGAGATTCAGGGCCATCTGCGAATCCCAATATTCCATCGGCATGTCCTTGAACTCGCCCTTTGGTCCGTCCGGAATCTTCAAGGCACCGCCGGCGTTGTTCACGAGGACGTCAATCTTCCCGAACGTGGCGATGAAATCCTCCATGGTCGCTTTGCAGAAATCGTGCGAGCCAACGTCGCCAAGATAGACCTTCGCCCTGACGCCATACTTCTCGCATTCCTTCGCGACCGCCTCCGCACCTGCGGCGTCCTTGTTGCCGCAGATGCCGACGTTTGACCCTTCGTCGCGCGCGAACGCCACGGCGCACCCCGCGCCGATGCCGTGCGACGAACCCGTAATCAGTATGTTTCTTGCCATTGCCTGTCCTCCCGTTCCCAATTTTCCGTCCTACCTCTGGACCCTGCCTGTTCCGTTGCCGGCCGCCAGAGCCTCGACTTCCTTGACCGTGACGAGGTTGAAGTCGTGTTCGATGGAGTGCTTGAGACAGCTCGCCGCGACCGCGAAATCAATCGCCTCCTGATCCCTGCAGCCCGTCGCCAGGGCGTATAGGAGGCCTCCGCCGAAGGAGTCGCCTCCGCCCACGCGGTCCACGATGTGCACCGCGTACTCGGTCGAGAAGAACGCCTTCTTCGCCTTCGCGTCGTAGATCATGCCCGCCCAGAGGTTGTCAAATGCCGAAAGCGACGTGCGGAGCGTAATCGCAACCTTATTGCAGCCAAAGCGTTTCACGAGCTGTTCTGCAACCGAAACATAGCCCGCCTTGTTCAGCTTCCCGCATTCTACATCGGAACCCTTTCCTACAATGCCAAACACATCTGCAGCGTCGGCTTCATTCGCAATGAGGACATCGACGTATGGGACGAGCTTCGCCATGCACTTCCCTGCCTCGGCCTTCGTCCAAAGCTTGCCGCGATAGTTAAGGTCGCACGAGACCTTGACCTTTGCCGCCTTGCACGCCTTGAGCGCATCGAGGCAGATTTCCGGCAGGTCTCCGCCGAGCGCGGGCGTGATGCCGGTGAAGTGGAACCACTTGGCGCCCTTCAGGATTCGCCTCCAGTCGAAGTCGCCGCGCTTTGCGAGCGCGATTGACGAGCCGGCGCGGTCGTAGACGACCTTCGACGCCCTCTGCGACGCACCCTTCTCGACAAAGTAGATTCCGAGACGAGGTCCGCCCCAGACGATTTCCGAGGTGTCTACACCGTAATGCCGCACGGCATTACGCGCCGCCGCACCAAGGGGATTGTCCGGAAGCTTCGTCACGAACGCCGCGTCCAGCCCGTAGTTGGCAAGCGACACGGCGACGTTGGCCTCGCCGCCAGCATAGCTCGCCTCGAACTTTTCCGCCTGCACGAATCGCTGATACCCCTCCGGGTTCAGCCGCATCATGATTTCACCGAATGTGACTATTTTCATATTTTAGACCTTTCTACCAGTTCTCGGGCGACAGCCGTGATCTTGTCCCAGGCGCCTGCGGCAATCCACTCCTTGTTCGTGAGGTTGCCGCCCACTCCCGCCCCGACGCAACCGGCCTTCATGAAGTCCGCGACGTTGTCCGGCCCGATGCCGCCAACGGCGAGGAACGGAATGTACGAAAGTGGTGCGCGAACGGCCTTGACGTAGCCTGCGCCAAGCGAGCCCGCCGGGAATATCTTCACGAAACTTGCCCCCGCATCCCACGCATCCACGGCCTCGGATGGCGTAAGCGCCCCGGCATAGCGACCAGCCCGCGCCTCACGGATTCGCGTATCAACGAGGTGTTCACGTTCGGCGTTATCATGTACTCGCCGCCCGCCTCTTCGCACATCGACAGCTGCTCCTCCGTCAGAACCGTCCCCGCGCCGACACGGACCACGCCGCCAAAGCGTTCGCGTATCGCCGCAATCGCCGCAGCGGTGCCCTTCCACGTCTCGGACGATTTCTGGTTGAACGTAACCTCGACCATCCGTATTCCGCCCTCAGCATACGCCTCGGCGAGGCGGAGGCATGTCTCAGGCGCAAACCCGCGAATTATGGCAATGATCCTGCTCTCGCGAACAAGTTCACAGATTTCTTTCCTGCCGATTGCTGTCATGTTTGGTATTATACCACCGCAACAACCACGTCTAAGAAACAAAAACGAAACGACATACATAACCAAAACGAAATATGATATAATTCTCTGCATGAAAACCATAATAGCGTTCAGAACAGGCGTCCTTGGAACCTGGCGGGAGAAGTACACGGGCATTGCCGCATTTGCAAAAACTGTCGACTGGCAGCTCCAGCCCGTTGATGCAAGGACGGTTCGCCCGGACTTCAAAAGAATCCAGGACTTCTGGAAGCCCCATGGAATCATACTGGACGCATCCGGTGCGCCGGAAATGTTCAAGGGCGAACGATTCAATGGGATTCAGTCGTCGTAATGAACCCTGCAAAAGCCATATTCAGAGACTCGATGCCGTCTGTTTTCAGCGATTCCCGCGAAATAGCGAAACTGGCGATGTCCGAGCTTCTGAAGGCAAGTCCGGAGTCCCTGCTCTTCATCGAATGGTTCAATCCCTCGATAGACTGGTCGTCTGTAAAACGCGATATGGCGCGGGACATTGCAGCCATGCACGGTCTGCCGTTCAAGACCATCGCGCCGGCGGCAGCCGACTTCGCAGACCAGGCTAGACTTGTAAAGCGGATTGCGGAAACGATAAGGTCTATGCCCAAGCCCTGTGGGATATTTGCCGTCACGGATCTGATTGGCGTTGCGGCGGTCGCCGCTGCCAGAAAGGCAGGGGCTGAGATCCCAGAGGATGTTGCGGTCGTGTCCGTAGATGACGACCCAGAAATATGCGAAAACTGCAATCCAACGCTGACGAGCGTAAGGCCCGACTTCTACAGACTTGGATTCTCGGCTGGGCGGATGCTTGCAAAATTCAGTAAGGACGGCATTCCCGAAAACGTCAACGTTTCGCCCCTTGGCGTAGTGCGTCGCGCATCGACACAGTCAATGCGCAAATACGACAGGAAAGTCGCCTTGGCGATGGAACAGATTCGCCTCAAGGCCTGCGAAGGAATCTCGCCCGGAGATGTCGCGCGCACCTTCGGCATATCACGGCGAATGGTAGAGCTCCGCTTCAAGGCCGCGACTGGCAAGACCATCGGCGAGGCCATTCTGGAAAGAAAGCTTGCCGTGGCTTGCGACTACCTTGCCGACGGCAAGTCATCAGTGTCCGCCATCGCGAATTTCTGCGGATGGGAGGGCGACATCGCCTTCCGCAAGGCATTCAAGTCGCGCTTCGGAATCTCTCCTCTGAAATGGCGAACCTTCGCCGCACGCAACCCCGCCTGATCAATGGCCTTCGCGACTATCGAACAGTCGCCAATCATGCGCTGGGACCACCTCGTCCTCAAACGGAAACGGCTCGTCCGTGTAGTTGACTACGGTCCGCACGCCGTTGCCATAGGCGGTCAGTGCAACACCTGGCGCAAGCAGGCAATGGTCCACCATCAGTTCAAACTGGAGCGCGGAGCGCGTCTCATACTCTGCGGACACATTGACTATGGCCCGGACTGTTTCAGCGAAATCAGCGTCATCGGTCAACGTCAGCATCCCATGTCCAATATCCGTCCGCCCAAAGAAGGCCCTATGGATGTAGAGCGTCGGCCGTCCTCCAAACTCCACCATCCGCAGACGCGCACCGGAGTCCGCCGAGGCCGGGTACTCCATAGACTCGCCGAACGGCGTGGAGAGTATGCTGCCGTGATAAACGAGCTGCCAGAATGGGACATGGCGATCCACAAGGCTGTCAGCCTTCGGGACAGTCACCGGATTCCCGGCCACCTTCAGGCACGCGTCCAACGTCCCGGCGACAAAGTCGTGCGGACCCTCAGAATAGCTACCGCCCACCGTCCGACGCATCTCCGCAAGCATCTTGTCATAATAACGAATCGCCTGCTTGCGCGTCAGGGGGTGGCGCGGATCAAAGCAAGGATCGTGCCGGTAGTTTGAAAGAACGTCGCAGTAGTGCAGGCCTCGACAACCAAGAGCAGCGATTTCGTTCATCTGCTTGACGACAAAACGCTCCCACATCCGCTGCGGACAGCCAAGGTAGCTTTTCCCGCCAGACCACACCCAACGGCTGCCCTCATTTGACTGGACTTCTCCAAAGCGATCTCGCGCCATATCGGCCTCGTCAAAGCAATCTGCGACCGTATAGCAGTCCTGAAAGTTGTTGTGGAGCGTGACATTGAAGCCGAGGGACCTTGATTCTGCAATAAAAGCACGCAGGCCGTCAATGCCGCCAAGCTTCGGCTCGACAGGCCAGACTTGCGGATACGCCCCGTCATGTCCGCCTTTGTTCCTGCCGACAAGACAGAACTCGCCGCGACGCATCCCCGCAGCATGAAGTGCGCGCACGAGTTCGCGCGCCCGGTCAAACGTCACAGCGACTGTGACTTCCGGCTCGTTGAAGACGTTCTGCTCCAGAACAGTAGACGGCGCCGGCTTCCACCCCTGCCTGATGCGTACTGTGATTGATGTGACCGCCTCAGCGAGAACCGGCTGCGATGCAAGGCGCTCCAGGATTGTCCGCACGGCGCCTTTTGCAAACTGCCGGTCACGAGATAGCTCCGTCCAGAATTTGTCGTCAGCTGTTGCTTCATTGGCTCTCTTCGCGAATCCCTCATTGCTGTCAGAAAAGTGGCTGGCGAATCTCTTGCATGGATTATGCCGACTTCTCGCCCCGCTACCCTTTACATCAATCGCTTCATTTTCTCAAATTCTATTCTGGGATAGGTATGTTGACACAATCTGTCCATTGGCTATTGTCAGAAACGCTTATCTCATAGTCGGATATGAAGTCGATATGCCTATACTTCTCCGCAGGAACCAGAACTTTTTGCTTGCTGATGGAATAGACTCCGCATGGCGTGTCGTCTGGATTTCCACCATCCCATATCTTGCGACCATAGAACACGAACATGTCTCCATTGGGGCTCGTATCGCATTCATACCCGACATCATCAAATTGCGGAACTACAACCCAGTTGCCTTTGAAATCAATAATTCCCCACTTGCCGTTCTCGTCCATCGCGGCCAGATATCTCTTAGTGATAACGGCCTCGCCCGCTGCATAATCAGGATCCCATGGACGCCATTTAATTTCCTCAAACAAGCATGGAATTGCCTCTGCGCAGTCCCTGCCGAGGGCTCCCCACTTCATCTCTTCAGACCAGTATTTACCCTTGTTATATTTGTTGTCCCATTTCTTCTCTTTTGTCCACTCGCCTTTGCAGACGATTGCGAAACCACCGCTAAAGTCCTCAGCAAATATGTACTGCGGAGGAACTATGACCTTCCCGCGCTTATCCACGTATCCCCACAACCCGGCGTTATTCGAATCGTCATGGTGGTACGCGAGATTCATGAATCCCCAGAATCCTCCGAGATTGAGGATGGACACTCTCGCCAAGCCCTCTGAAAACGGCTTGACAACGGCGTATTCACCATTGGGCAATGATTCTGGTTCCGTCTCCCCTCCAGAACACTCAAGGATATACAGCTTGCCGCCACGGGTTACCCACGCCAGATCTTCGCTGAAGTCTTGGGCGTAATCGTATAGCGGTTTGATTGCTAACTTCCCGTTCACATCAAGATAACCATATTTCCCGCCAGGAACATGCACCCGAAACAGGCCACAAGACGAATCTCCCAGATAATCAAATTCCAGCTCTGTCAATCTCCTGCCGTCATGATCGGCAAGCGTAGAAATGCCATTTACATTGAAAGCGTCGCCACGAAGCAACACTTTAACTAGTCCTGTGGCTTCATCGTCGTATGCGCTTTTTGCATTCAGCTTCTGCGCTACATCATCACGTTTCATCTTTAAATTCCCTTCTTAAGCAATTCTATCATCGCATTAAATAACACGTGCTTTAGGATGAATGCTCCACCATCGTTCCAGGGGTTGAGTGCGATTCCAGCGATACCGCGCTCCTTGAAAAGATGCTGCTTTATAACAACCCAGGCGTCAATCTCCGCGGAAATCGGATATGTCCCACAACTCATCTCGTGCGATGTCAGGAATGCAGCGAACGGAGCTCCCTGCGAATCGCGCACGATCGCAAAACCAAAAGGGAATTCCTCACTTTTCTCCGTCAGCCCCTTAAACACGTCTTCTGTCAACGGGAAGCATGCCGTCCGATTCGTGCACATCGCCTCAAATATAAACGTCTCGACCAACGTCGCATAGGTCGCCTCGCTTCTATTTGCGACAAACTCATTGAATTTCGCCTCAGTCTCCACTAGCGACGAAGCATTTCCAATTGTATTTTCTGTCATGAGGACCTCCTTTTGTGTGCCCACAGACATACTATCAAAACGATGTCCGCAAGCTGTCAACTGGCAGGCGACTTCTTGCGGACTGCGGAATGAATGGCTCGAAGCCAAGGGCGTGAAAGTTTATAAGGATGGTTGGAATATCGTAGAACTTACGCCTCAGCAAATATTGCACAGCGATGTCGCGTGTGTCGCTGTTCATGAAGGCGTAATTTGCGCTCTCGACGAACTCGCGGGCTTCGGCAAGCGAAAGGCGCATCGCCAACGCCAGACCTAACACCGCGCCCTTGCCGGGGTGGCTTGCGCCCCGCACGCGCGAGATCTTTGAATACTGCTGGCGAGTCATTCCTATCTTGTTGTATGCATCGGACGGCTTAATGCCCTTCTCACGCATAAAACGCGCGAGCTTCTGCTGAAACGTCTCACCCGTTGCCCGTAGCTCCTTTATGTCGTCCCAATCGACCTTCCCTCCACCCACGGACTCCTCGGCCGCGCTACTGTCCGCACAGCACTCAATCTGGCAATAATACGGCCCCTCATCGTCGGGATCGTAGTTCTTCGCTATCTCCGCAACAATGCCACGGAAAAGCTCGTCGTCCTCATACCTCATCTGAAACTCGCCTTGGGCCATCGTCAACCTCCCATCTCATCTTGATTGCATCTGAAGTATACAATATTCCCTTGGAATCCGCAGCGCCCTATTTGGGCTTCGTAATTTACCAGCCCATCGGCAACCTCCGACACTGTAAAATAACGGAAAAGATTAACCACGCGTCCCGCGCGGGCGATCGCGCACGCGAAAGTGATTGCACATTTCCATCGTAGTTACGCCGATCTTTGCATGTTTTAATATGGCCGTTATTGACGGCCGCAAGGCAATTTGATACTCTTCAAGTGTCACGAGCGGAAAGGCGACCACCGGGTGCAGCTTTGCAAAAAGCTGTATGACTGATTGGGGAACTGCCGCCCCCAGGCAATACGCGCGGGAAGTCTGCACAGCCGATTTCCCGCGCGTTCATTCATTTTAACGCCCGACAATTTTGAGTTCCTTTCTAGCTCAACCCTTCGCACTACTAGTGACTTTCTTGGATAATCCAAAACTGTTGCCAAGCTCTAACCCCTAAGCCCTTGCGTTTTGGCTTCTTTCTCGTAATACTCCATTGTGTCCTTACCTCCGAAGAAGAACACCTCCATCTCTGGATGCACCGTGAGGAATTCCTTGATCACACCAATCGCAATCGTTGCGGCCTCTCCTTTCGGAAATGAAAATATGCCGGTCGAAATACTCGGAAAGGCAATCTTCTTTACTCCATTCTCCGCTGCAAGCAATAAAGAATTCCTGTAGCAAGCGGCAAGTAGCGCTGGCGCTTCAGCGAACATTCCGCCTCTACAATTCGGTCCGACTGTGTGAATCACCCACTTGGCGATCAGCCGTCCTCCAGGCGTTATCCGCGCCTCCCCGGTCGGACAACGAACACCGTGCCTCACCTCCGGCACCTTGCAGCATTCCGCCAATAGTTCCGGTCCGGCGGCGTCATGAATCGCACCATCAACTCCACCGCCTCCGAGCATCCGTTCGTTCGCTGCGTTAACAATTGCATCACCGCGAAACGTCGTTATGTCTCCCCGCACAATCTTTACTTTACTCATGGGAATCCCTCTATTTTTGATTTGTTTTATACACCACTTGCTTCGTCAGGCAGTTCCAGCGCCGCCCCGCATTTCGGACATTTGATTTCCATATATCACCTCAATCATTTTGCATTACCAATTCAATCAGCCCCATATCAACCATATAAGCCCAATTGTCAGATTCAGGGAATGACCTCCTTGAACTCGGCTATCGCGCGGTACTTAGTTGAATACTCGGCGTCGTTCGCCAACTCTATGTCACCAACGGCCGGGTTGCGCGACTTGAGCACCACCCTTCCACCCTTTCTTGTGAACTTCTTGATTATATAAGCCCCTCCACCCTCCGGATCGCTCGCATCAAGTCTTTGGACAAGCAGCACCTTTCCCTCTAGTTCGCCGCCAAGTTTGCGGAATATCGCGCATGAACCTTTCTCTATCAGCCCCTCCATAGACACGCCATCCGTCTTAATGACAAACTGCGTGTCGTCGAGGCGCCCCTTCCGCTCGACCTTTATCCAGCCGTCCTGCACAACCTCTTGCCCCTCCGCAAAAGGACCACATTTCCCAACGGCCGAATAGAATGGAAGATATGTCCTGAACCGGTCTTTCTCAGGTACATCAATACTTATCTCTACACCTGCATCGACTTTCTCCATAACCTGCGCGATGATATCGGCTAGCTTCTGATTCTTGAGCTGCTTCTGATAGCGAACCTCAATGCCGTCCTTCCTTAGCATCTCGTAGAAAACTTGCGCGCACTTGATTTTCATATCCTCGCTCTTGTGGAGGTCGGAATCCTTCTCAACGTCTTTGACTTCTATGACTACGTTGAGTTCGCTCTTGCCGCCCTTGCGCTTCACAACATACATGAAGTCTGGGCTATACGTACCACCCATTATCGTTGGGATCGCCACGCTCTTGGTTGGTATCTTTCCATAGACTGTCACCGAATCGACATCAGGCGCTACTATCTCATCGCAACCAATGTCCTCCAACTCGAGATCTGAGTCATAGGCTTTCGCATCGTAAAGATACTTCGCACTAGGAGTGCCTTCCGCAAGATGCCGCCCAATGCGCCCCTGCGACACCTCCGCGACGACCGTGCCGTCATCGTTTGTGAGCTCAGTCCTCACTACCGGCACATCGGCGCGTTCATAGTGAATGAACCCCTGCAAGTTCTCGACCTTCCAATCGTCCAGAGCATTTTTGAAGTTAACTACCGTCGTCTCGGTAAAATGCTCTGCCTTGGGCGTGCCGTGCGCAGCCGCGTATCGGCAAAGTGATGCATGCAAGACCCGGACAGGCACGCGCGTCGCAGCAAATAGCCTCTTTAGGAACTCTCCATAAGGAAGTCGCCTGTCTGTACGATATTGCGTAGACGCCCCATCGATGACGGACATCCCTCCCGCACCCGTCTTCACGATCTGCTGCTTGCCAGTAAGGGTGCTTTCCGCAAACACATTCTTCTCCCATACGGACGGCAGCGCCCTTTCCAGCATCTTCTCGGTTTCGCCTTCAAAAAAGAGCATGTACCGTTGATTAAGCAATTCCCACAATCTCCGTAATGCATCGAACTGCTCCTTGCGCACCTTCACGCGCACGTCCTTTTTCTTGTTCCGGTCTCGCACCGCATCACGCCGCACTCCTGCACCGAATTCGGGATAATCGCCCAAGAGCGATCCCTGTTTCCCGTTCACGACCCTACGGGCGACGTCCACAAAACCCTTTGTCAA